>LULQ01000720.1_pt1 | contig 17814 bp, 13 predicted proteins | sample 728091 | NCBI WGS metagenome assembly LULQ01 (sample SAMN03860285, study PRJNA289734) | marine metagenome | biome: seawater column; feature: ocean; material: water; isolation source: Red Sea water column Station 149 - depth 10m | place: Saudi Arabia: Red Sea | collected 2011-10-15 | depth 10 m
ATCCATACTTTGTATTTGTAAGTGAGTATATGCTCCAACAAACAACAGTAAATACTGTTAAAAATAAATTTAATGATTTTATTTTAAAATGGCCTTCACTATATAAATTAGCGCAAACTTCAGAACCAAATATTTTAAAGTTCTGGTCAGGCCTTGGTTATTATTCAAGAGCAAGAAATTTATTAAGGTCTGCAAAAATAATTAATAAAAATTTTAAAAATAACATACCCAAAACTTACGACGAACTCATCCAACTTCCTGGTATTGGAGATTACACAGCAAAAGCAATTCTTGGAATAGGATTCAATCAATCAGTTATGCCACTTGATGCTAATATTGAGAGAATTTTGGTTAGGTTATATGCTATCGATAAACCAATTAATAAAGTCAAAAATAAACTTAAAGATTTAGGAAAAAAATTCATCTCAGATAAATATTCTTCAAATTTAATTCAGTCTTTTATGGATTACGGATCAGAGATCTGTCTTCCGAGAAACCCTAAATGTAATATTTGTGGAATTAATAAATTTTGCCAATCATATAAAAAAAATTTACAGCAAAAAATTCCTTTAAAACTAAAAAAGAAAACTACTAAGCCTATAAAGTATACAAGAGCTTATGTAATTGTGAATGAAAAGAATGAAATCCTTGTGCGAAGTAGACCAAATAAAGGAATGTTGGCTTCCATGCTTGAAGTACCAAATGATGTCTGGGTTAAAAATAAGAAATTATTAACTACAGATCAAGAAATACAAAAAATAAAAACAAAATTACAATCTAAAGGTTCATTTGAATATTCATTTAGTCATTTTGATTTAGAAACAGAAATTTTTTATGGCAATGTTAAAAAAGCAAAATTATCAAAAAGTAATTGGATAAAGAAATCTTCTTATTCTAGCTCTAGAATGCCAACCGTGATGAAAAAAATAGTAGATATAGCAGTATAATTTATGCAAAGAATTTTTTTGCGTTCATAAAAATTTTATATTTCAGGATGAGGCATCATTGCAAGAACATTTCCATTTTGATTTGTTAGCGCAGCGATATCATCTTTAGATCCATTCGGATTAAAAGGAAATTGACCTTTTGCTAATTTTTTACGATGATTAATGTATTGCAAACCAATAAGGTTATTAGCTTTGATACTTTTTAGTAGATTAATAGGTATCATAAATTGCCCTTCTTGATGGGCAACAGGCAAGTTCAGCGTACTAATATTTTCTAGCCATGGTGATTTATTATTACTTACTTTTACATCAACCCATCGACACTCATAGCTACCAGATTTATTTTCAATCAATGCTACTTCTGGATCTTTTTTATTTAGGCTTGGAACTAATCCAAGATTAATTAATATTTGGCATCCATTACAAATACCTATGATTAATTTATCTTTTAATGAAAAATCTATTAGTTGATCATATAAATTGGTCATAATTTTTTTCGCCATTGCATTTCCTGAACCTGTATCATCGCCATAAGAAAAACCACCAGGTATAGCGAATACTTGATAGTTATTAAGTTGTTTAGGATTTTGAATCAGATCATTAATATGAATAATTTTTCCTTTAAATCCTACTACTTCAAAAGCATGCAGGGTTTCATTTTCACAATTAATACCATAACCTGATAAGACTAATACGTTCATAACCCTTTAATATTTTGTTTGTATGACTTAGCAAAATCTGAAATTTTACCTCTCATAATTTTTTTGTTATCTTTAAACTCAATTACATCTGAGCCCGTACATTTACCAATAATTGTATAATCAGAAGCTTTAAATATTTTTTTAAAATTGGCTAACTTATTTTTTTTAATGGAAACAAGAATTCTGCTTTGTGTTTCAGAAAATAAAAATTGGTCGACTGAGAATTTACTTTTAAGTTTTAAATCAATGGTTAAACCTTTCTTTGAAGCAATTGCCATCTTTGTAACTGCAATTCCAAGTCCACCCAAATCTATTCCAATTGCAGAATTTATAATCCTAAAACTAAAAGTATATCACCATCATCTGGTGTTATTTTTGTTAAGTGTGAAATTTTATCTACCACTCCAATAGAAGAAATCAGCAATGTTGGAGGTATTGAAATTTTTACTGATTTTCCAGTTTTATCAAAACCTTTAAAATCATTAAACATACTATCTTTTCCTGAAATAAAAGGTGTTTGGTACGCAACTGCATAATCATAACAAGCTTTTGCTGCTTCTTTCAATTGATATAAGCGATCAGGTTCATCCGAGCTGCACCAACAAAAGTTATCAAGAATTGCAATTTTTTTTGAGTTGGCACCACTTACAATTAAATTTTTATATGCTGTATCAATAGAGCACCCAGCCATATCATAAGGATTTGTTTCGGCGTACTGAGGATAAGCAGCTTGAGAAAGAGCTATTGATTTTTCATCATCAAATAGAGGTTTAATAGCAGTAGCATTTCCAAAAACTCTGCCTTCGCCTTGTAATGGTTTTATAATGGAGGTTGCTTGTACTTCGTGATCATATTGCGTGGCTATAAATTCTTTTGATACAATATTTGGACTAGAGAGAAGTTTATGTAGCTTATCTATCAAAGAACTTTTCTTAATTATTTTTTTCTTTTCTTTTTTAATTTTTGGAAAAGATGTTTTTAAATTTAATTTAGGATAACCTTCATGAAGAAATTCCATATCTAAATTGAGAATTTCAGTTTTATTGTATTTTACTATGGCTTTTTCTTTTTTAATAAACTTACCAATTATTGTTGCTTCCACACCTCTTGCATTAAATCTCTTTATAACTTTTTTTACGTTCGCTGGAGGTACTGCTAGTGTCATTCTTTCTTGCGATTCAGAAACCCAAATCTCCCAAGGATATAATCCATTATATTTGAGAGGAACTTTTTCAAGATTAACTATAAAACCACCACTCTCTTTTGCCATTTCTCCAATTGATGATGATAATCCTCCAGCCCCATTATCTGTTATGCTCGAGTAAAGATTTTCATCACGCAATTCTCTAATGATGACATCAGACATTTTCTTTTGTGTTATTGGATCACCAATTTGTACGGCAGAAACTGGACTATTAGGATCTAACTCTTCCGATGAAAATGTTGCACCGTGAATACCATCTTTTCCTACTCTGCCTCCAGCCATTAGTATGATATCTCCTGGATTAGCTTTCTTCTTATGTGATAATTTTCCTTTTGATAATTTTCCTTTTATTTTTTTTGGAATAATCCCAACTGTTCCACAAAACACAAGAGGCTTTCCCGCAAACCGATCATCAAAATACACATTACCTTGAGGGGTAGGGATACCTGAACAATTTCCTCCAACTCTAACACCACTGATAATACCTTTAGCAATAAAATTTGCTGGAAGCATTGGATCCTTATTTTTTTGACGATACAATTGATAATTTTTATTAGGGTCTGCTAAATAATATGCATACGTATTCGCTATAGGTTTTGCTCCCTTTCCAAATCCAAGACAATCCCTATTAACACCAACAATTCCTGTGATTGCACCGCCAAATGGATCTAAGGCTGAAGGCGTATTATGTGTTTCAACTTTATGACAAATAATCCAATCTTTATTGAATTCTATTCCACCGGCATTATCCGTAAAAAGAGAAACACAAAAATTATCTTTTCTTAATTGAATAATTTTTTCAGTAGCGCCTTTAATGTATTTTTTAAATATACCTTCTTGAATATCATCAATTTTAGCTGAAAATATTTTGTGTTTACAGTGCTCGGACCACGTCTGTGCTAATGTTTCAATTTCTACATCTGTTGGTTTACGTTTTATAGTGGAAAAATAATTTCTTATGGCTTTTAAAGATTCTAGATCTAAGCCAAGTGTTCCCCTTCTAGATTTATCATTTTCTTCAATACCAAGTTTACCAATAAGACTGAGTTGATGATCAGAAATATTTAAATTAATTTCTTTTTTACTATATTTTTTTTTCGGTAATTTTACCTTTTCTATTTTAAATTGATTTTTTTTAAAATTATTTAAATATTTTTTAAATGGATAAATCTTAATTGTTTGAATTAAGGGATTTGCTTCATTTTTAGATATTTTGGTAATATCTTCTTTTCTTCCTTTTATTAAAATAATTTTTGTTGAACCAAGTTCAAAGCTTTTAAAACTACTTTTAAGATTATCTTTGATTATTTCTTTTACAGTTGTAGCAATATTATCAGTTACACCTGGTAAAAATTTTATTTCTACAACCCAGTTAAAATTACTATAACTAGATAAAACCTTATTTACATTTTTTTTTGTTAATATTGTTTGAGAAACGTCATTAGAAATAAGTTTACTTATTTTAGTAAACTTTTGATCATCAAGATTTGTCGAAAAGAAATATCCATCTATAATTTTGATGGATTTATTATTGTGTTCTTTTTGTAGTGAACTTTCTTTCCCTGTCTTCTCAATGGAGAGAATTTGAATTGTATTTGTCATTATGAGTACGAATCAACTTAATTTACTATATTAATAGTTTACTCGTTAACGATTCGTTTAAAACTAATTAAATATGACAACATATAAAGAAGCAGGTGTTGATATAGAAAATACAGATGCCCTTGTTGAAGATATTTCTGAGCTAAGCAAATCAACAAACAGAAACGGAAATTTTGATAAAATTGGCGGATTTGGTGGTATTTTTGATCTTAAAAATTGTGGATATGAAGATCCTTTATTGGTCTCTGGCACAGATGGCATAGGGACAAAAATATTACTAGGGATTGAAACTGACATTTTAGATGGTTTGGGTCATGATCTCGTTGGTATGTGCCTTAATGATATTCTTTGCCATGGGGCAGAGCCATTATTTTTTTTAGATTACTATGCTTCTTCCAAGATTGATAAAAATTCTTTTTTAAAAATTATGAAAAGCATCACTGAAGCTTGCAAGATAAATAATTGCTCTCTTATTGGTGGTGAAACAGCAGAGATGCCTGGGCTTTATAAAAAAGATGATTTCGATTTTGCTGGATTTTGTGTTGGTGCAGTAGAGAGAAAAAAAATTCTACCTAAAAGAGATGTCATGAAAGAAGATGATCTTCTATATGGGATTAGATCTTCGGGCTTTCATTCAAATGGATATTCTCTCATTAGAAAAGTTTTAAAAGATAAAAATATAGATCTACATAAAGAAACAGAATTTAAATCATCTTATGAAACAAATGCAGCAGCCTTAATGGCTCCAACAAAATTATATTTTCCTTTTTTAAAAAAAATTTTAACAACAAATCTTATCAATGGTATTTCGCATATAACAGGCGGAGGCATTATTGGTAATGCACCAAGAATGCTCTCTGAAAATTTATCAGCAAGGATTGATAAAAAATTTATTTGTGATGAAGAAATTTTCCAATGGTTTCAAAGTTTAGCTAACATTTCAGATGAAGAAATGTTGAAGACCTTTAATTGTGGATTAGGTTTGATAATGACTATTTCAAAAAATAATTACAAAGAATTTGAGCAATTAATAAAAGATGAAAATTTAGATATTTTTGAAATTGGGAAAATAGAAGAAGTATCTAAAAAATATAGATATCATTTGTTTAGCTGGTTTTATGCAAGTTTTAGATTCAAAATTTGTAAGACAGTGGCGATCGCGATTAATCAATATTCATCCATCTTATCTTCCAGCTTTCAAAGGCTTAAATGCTCAGGATCAGGCTATAAAGGCTAAAGCGAGCTATTCTGGTTGTAGTGTTCATTACGTAAGCGCTAAAATTGACTCTGGAAAGATTATTTTGCAAAAAAAAGTAAAGATTTTGAAGAAAGATAATACCGAATCACTCTCAAAGAAAATATTGATAGAAGAGCATAAGGTTTATCCAAGAGCATTACAGATGGTTGCAAAAACACTTTTAACAAGACAACAATAAGATGAAAAATCGGCAAAATTTCCTAAGAAAATTCGAGATAAGGCAATCTCATGTTCCCAGATTTAATGAGGAGTGTGGAGTTTTTGGAATAAGTGGAACCAAGGATGCTGCTGCCTTAACAGCTCTTGGTTTGCATGCGTTGCAACATCGTGGTCAAGAAGGTTGTGGAATTGTAAGTTATGATGGCAACTCCTATCACTCAGAAAGAAAATTTGGATTGGTTGGCGATAATTTTACGAAGAAACACTCATTAGACAAGTTAAAGGGAAAAATTGCGATAGGACACAATCGCTATTCAACAACGGGCGGTGAAACAATAAGGAATATACAACCTTTTTATGCTGACCTTCATGGTGGAGCTATTAGTATTGCTCATAATGGTAATTTAACTAATGCACTACTTTTAAGAGAGCAAATGGTACGTGAAGGTGCAATATTTCAAACAACATCAGATACCGAAACAATTGTTCAACTTGTAGCTCGTTCAAAAAAGAAAGATATTTTAAATAAAATTATTGATGCTTTAATGCAAATTCAAGGTGGTTATGCTTTATCAATTATTGCTAATGGTACGTTGATTGGTGCAAGAGATCCATTAGGTATTCGACCACTTGTTTTAGGTAAATTTAAAAATGCATTTATCCTTGCCTCTGAAACTTGCGCGCTAGACATTATAGGTGCAAAATTTATCCGTGAAATTGAAAATGGAGAAGTTGTAGTTATAAAAGATAATAAAGTTGAAAGTAGAAGACCTTTTCCAAAAAAACAAATCAAACCATGTGTATTTGAATATATTTATTTTTCGCGGCCAGATAGTATTTTAAAAAATAAAACCGCCTATGAATATAGAAAAAATTTAGGTACATACTTAGCAAAAGAAACCGATATAAAACCTGATGTAGTCGTACCAGTTCCAGACTCAGGTGTTCCTGCTGCGCTTGGTTTTAGTCAAGAGTCTGGTATTCCTTTTGAGTTAGGATTAATACGAAATCATTATGTGGGGAGGACATTTATTGAGCCAACTCAGCAAATTAGAAGTTTAGGTGTAAAGTTAAAACTAAATCCTAACCAAAGTTCTATTAAAAAAAAGAAAGTTGTTTTAATTGACGACTCATTGGTTCGAGGAACAACATCCACTAAGATAATAAAAATGCTTTATGATTTTGGTGCAAAAGAAGTCCATATGCGTATTGCTTCACCTGCAATTAAATATCCTGATTTTTATGGAGTTGATACTCCGACCCAAGAAGAATTATTAGCTGCAAACAAAAATTTAGAGGAAATGTGTAAATATATTGGAGCTAAATCATTAAAATTTTTATCATTAGATGGTCTGTATCAAGCTCTTGGTTATGATGAGAGAGATAATGATAATCCTCAATTTACTGATCATTATTTTACAGGAGAGTATCCAGTCAGACCTTTAGATTACTTGAATGACGAAAGCTTAAAAAAACTTTCATTCTTAAGTCTTGCTTCAAATAATTAATTAATGAATTATTTTTTTTCATGAACGTTCTTGTCATTGGTAATGGTGGAAGAGAGCACGCATTATGTTATGGCATAAAACAATCTCCTAATTGTTCTAATTTATATTGTATTCCTGGAAGTGATAGTATCAGTGAGATTGCTTCTTCAATTATCACAGATGTTGATGATCATGATGCTATTCTTCAATTTTGTCTAGAAAATAAAATTGATCTAGTGGTAATAGGTCCAGAACTACCTTTAACTAAAGGATTATCCAACCTTTTAATGAACAATTCTATTTTAGTCTTTGGCCCTGATCAGATGGGAGCTGAACTAGAAAAATCAAAAAAGTTTACAAAAGATATTTGTAAAAAATTACATATAGCAACAGCTGCTTATGACGTATTTGACAACTATGATGATGCCTTCATTTTTTGTCAAAACCAATCCTATCCTCTTGTTATTAAAGCTGATGGTTTAGCAGCAGGAAAAGGAGTTATTATTTGTCAAACAATGGAAGATGCAAAAGATGCACTGATTAAATGTTTTAAAGATAATTCTTTTGGTGATGCTGGTTCAGTTGTTGTTATTGAAGAATTTTTAGTTGGTGAAGAGGTAAGTTTATTTTCACTTGTTGATAAAAATGGATTTGTGTTGCCACTTACAACAGCACAAGATCATAAAAAAATCTTGGAAGGAGAAAAAGGGTTAAACACTGGTGGTATGGGAGCCTACACACCTGTTCCTTCTATTTCATCAAATAAAATGAATGAATTATCCAATACATTTGTTGAGCCTATCGTTCAACATCTTGCTGAACAAGGCATCAACTATCAAGGAATGTTTTATGCAGGATTAATTCTAACAGATAAGGGTCCAAATTTACTCGAAATTAATGTTCGTTTCGGCGATCCGGAAACACAAGCAATTATTCCACTATTAGAAACAGATTTATTAGAACTCCTTCATGCATCAGCGATAGGCACCTTAAATGAAATAAAAAAAATTAAGTGGAAAAATGATTATGCCATGACAGTAGTAATGGCTGCTCATGGTTATCCTGAGGATTATAAAAAATTGACACCAATTAATAATTTGGAAAATCTTACTTTAACAACGGATGATTATTTATTTCATGCAGGAACAATGCTTAAAGAAAATAAATGGCTCTCTAATGGTGGGCGTGTTTTAAATATCTCTAGTACGGGCAAGGATTTAAAAACTATTAGAGAAACTATTCACAATATAATCAATCAAATTAATTGGGATGAGGGATATTATCGAAAAGATATTGGTTGGAGATATATTGATGAGTAATTCTTTTTTAGTTGAAGGAAAAACAAAAATTATTGAGAAAACAAATGATCAAAATATCATTCGAATTGTAACAAAAGATTTTTTAACAGGTGGGGATGCAGCGAAGAAAGAGGAAATTAAAGATATTGGAATACAAAAGACAAAACAAACAAGTAATGTGTTTAGTATGCTAAGCAAGGCAGGTATTGCAACATCATTTATTGAACAAGATTCGCCAAATAGTCTTTTAAGTTACAACTGCAATATGCTTCCTTTAGAATTTGTTGTTAGACGCTATGCATGGGGAAGTTATTTAAGTAGAAACACTCAATTTGAAAAAGATAAAAGCAATCCTTATCAATTTGAAAACTTAGTTTGGGAAATATTTCATAAACAAGCGGTTGTTATCCCTCCACATGTTGAAGAACCTGTTCAAATGGATGAGAGTGAAGCGAGAAGACAATTTTTAAAAGATGGAAAATGGGAAGAGGGTGTATTTACGGATCCTTTTGTTAAAACTGGAGAAGAATGGGAGTTATTTTCTGCCAAACAACCTATAACAAGCAAAAGCTTGATGAAAACCAAAAAATTATTGTCTGATCAAGAATTAGAAATAGCTATTAATAAAATTATTCTTCCAAGTTTTGAGCTTATTGAAGACAAATGGAAAACTATTAAGACAATTGATGGTCCTATACATTTGGTTGATATTAAGTTTGAGCTTGGTTTTAAAGTATCGGATAATTCGTTAGTTTTATCTGATGTCGTTGATAATGATAGTTGGCGAATATGGCCTGGAGGAGATCCAACTAAACAATTAGATAAACAATCTTTTCGTGAAGGAGAAGATTTAGTAAATGTTGCTAATAAATATCAACTGGTAACAAAGTTAACTGATCAATTTAATTAAAGTTAATAATTTATTTTTCTATAATCGTTAAATGACCCATTTTTCTTTTTTGTTTAATTTCTGTTTTTAAATAATCATAAAAAAATTCGTTATCCTTAAATTTTTTATTTCGGTACGGTGATATCTCATCACCAATTAAATTAATCATTTTGGCATTATACAATTTTTTTGTTTCAATCTTTTCTAAGCCGCATACTGCTCGTACATGATTTTCAAATTGACTAATATTATGTGAGTTCATTGTCAAATGCCCAGAATTATGAACACGAGGAGCAATTTCGTTAGCATATAAATTATCATCAGTATCAATAAAAAATTCTACACATAACGTTCCAATATAATCTAGTTTTTCTACAACGTGTTTTGCCCACTCAATTGATTTTATTCGTATGTCATCAGAGATATCACTTGGTATTGTTGAATATTTTAAAATTTGTTCTTCATGAACATTCTCAATAGGATCATAGATCTCATAACTATTTTGATCATAACGAGTAATGACGACTGAAATTTCTTTTTTAAGATGAATGAGTTTTTCTAAAATATATTCTTTTGTAAAATCAATTTCGTCCGTAATATCATCTACAGTATGTAATTTATATTGACCTTTGCCATCGTATCCTAATGTTGTTGTTTTTAACAAACCAGGAAGCAAGTCTACATTTTCACTCAAATCCTTTTCATTTTTTTATCGTTGTATCATCATCATACTGACCAAAAATAAATTTAGTCGCAAAGTGTTTCCCGGGTGCATCAGGATCATCACTTAATATGACGGTTTGTATATCTATTTTTTTTGCAGCATCTGCTAAAAGACTTCCTAATTGTCCACCACCGATAATGCCAAGTGTGGGTGTATTCATGACTTATGGTTTTTGTTTAACAGCTTTTGATTGTTTACTTCGATAATTTTTTAGATTTTTCTTAATTTCTTTATTCGTAAGAGCAATAATGGAAGCTGCATATAAACCGGCATTCATTGCGCCGTCCTCACCGATTGCTACACTGCCAACAGGGATACCTTTTGGCATTTGTACTATAGATAACAAACTATCCAATCCCTTTAATTTACGACTTTCCACTGGTACACCGATAACAGGTATAGTTGTTAATGATGCAATCATTCCTGGTAAATGTGCAGAACCTCCTGCACCAGCAATAATGACAGAAATATTATTGTCTTCAGCTGCTTTGGCAAATTTAAACATTCTCTCTGGTGTACGGTGTGCAGAAACAATTTTCGTTTCAAACTTTACTTTCAGTAATCTTAAAATTTTTTCACAATTTTTCATGGTAGCATAATCAGACTTACTTCCCATCACAATTGCTACCTTATGTTTTGTTGATGCTGAGGCCATTTTTGTTTTATTGTATCAATTCAATGATGATTCGATACATTATTACATAATGACATCGTGGACATTACTTTCGCGGGCTCCTGCTTTAGAAATAAACACAAATTTACAATTGCCTTGCATTTTCTTAATCGTTTTGTGACCAGTGTAACCCATCGAAGATTTTAAACCACCAACAAGTTGATACGCTACATCTTCTATTTTACCTTTATATGGAACCATCCCTTCAACACCTTCTGCCACTAATTTTTTGGCATTCTTTGTTTCTTCTTGGGAGTATCGATCAAAAGAACCCTTTTGCATTGCTCCTACTGAACCCATACCTCTATAGGATTTAAATTTTTTACCTTTAATCGTTAATAATTTTCCTGGTGATTCTTCAGTGCCAGCAAATAAAGACCCTATCATGCAAGCACTTGCACCGCCTGCTATAGCTTTTGCAATATCACCTGATGTTTTTATTCCTCCATCTGCAATCACAGGAATTTTAAATTTTTTGGCAACTTGAAATGTTTCCATTACAGCGGAGAGTTGAGGAATACCAACACCAGTCACAACCCTTGTTGTACAAATTGATCCTGGTCCAATACCGACTTTAATAGCATCTACACCAGCACTAATTAAATCTGTTGCCGCTTTTTTCGTAGCAATATTTCCAACTATAAGAGGGGTTTTCTTTAAAACTTTTTTAGCTTTTTCAATAAACTGTAAAGTTGTTTTTGTATGTGCATGAGCAACATCAATAAAGACTATATCAACACCAAATTTTAATAATTCTAATAGTCGTAAGTACGCATTATTTTCAACACCAATTGCAGCGCCCACCGCAATCTTTCCATTAGAATTAATTACAGCATTTTGAAATTTTTTAGCGTTAACTTTAAAGCTATGAACTTTTTTTACTTCGCTTGCTTGTTTATCAATTGGCATATTACGGTGAATAACACCTAGACCACCATGTAGTGCAAGATTGATAGCCATTTTATTCTCTGTCACAGTATCCATAGCAGCGGAGAGTATGGGAATATGTAATTTGACTTTTCCAATGGTAATCGATGTATCTACATCTTTTGGTTTGATCTCTGAATACGCTGGTGAGAGCAGAACATCATCAAAAGTAACGGAATAATTGGTATTTATTTGGTAGGCCATTTCCAACAATATTTATTTTGTTTCGATTTGTAAAATAAATAGTTCAAATAATACTTTTTGAACCCCTACGTCTTAAATTTTATATTCGAAGTTCTGCGTTGTAGGGTTAATCTTAATTAATCTGGCACCATTACGAATATGATAGTGTGTAGCAACTGGAGTTAAAGGCGAAATAGTAATTATACTTTCAAATTGCTCTTTTGATTTAATATATTTTTGCAATTCTTTCATAATTTTTTTCCCTGCTCCTTTTTTAAAAGACCATAACGTATAGGCAATTGGAATGGTCGCTTGATCTTCTTCAACACTCATTAAATCCATTTCTTTAATGGTTGCAGGTATTTCATTTGTAAAGGCAAAGCAGGCAATACCTTCAATATCATCTTTATATTTGAGGCCAAATATTTTTCTTCCTTTTGATGTACGAAAATCATTATCCAGTTCTGGTCGCACCGGATCATCAGATGGATTAACACCATCTAGTTCAACAAGTTCTGTTTTTTTGATCCAACTAAAGAAATCAAACTCGTATTTATATCTGCCAATTTTCATTTAAAGTATGTAAAGCTTTATAAGATTTGATTAATAAAGATAGTGAATAATTTGTTACTTTAGTGATTGGATAAATAGTTTATTATCAAATTTTACTAATATAAAATCTAAATATTTATAATGCCCTCTAAATCATCTATCAAAAATATCATTAAACTTTCTATTCCAATATTTTTTGCAAACTTAGCTATTCCTTTAGTTGCCATTGTTGACACAGGGCTCATGGGCAATCTTGATAATGCTAGTTACTTGGTTGCTACCAGTATTGCAGCAAGTGTTTTTTCGATGATTTTCTGGAGTTTTGGCTTTCTGCGCATGGGTACGGTCGGCATGGTTGCTCAAGCTCATGGATCAAAAGATTATCAGGAAATTATAAATATATTTTTACGAAATATTTTTTTTGTCATTGTTATTTCCTTACTACTTATTATTTTTCAGAGATATATATTTCAAATATCATTATCTATATTTGAACTATCATTAGAAACAAAAAAATATTTTAAAGATTATTTTAATCTTCGTATTTATTCTTCTTTTGGTGAGCTTACTATTTTTGTTATTACAGGATTGTTTATTGGTTTACAGAAAACAAAAACATCAAGTATCATTGTTGGTTTCTTTTCTATTACAAATATTCTCTTTAGCTTATTTTTTGTTTTATACTTTAATTTGAATGTTCAAGGTGTTGCTCTTGGAACCTTAGTCTCTTCTTCTCTAACAACAATTATTTTTTTATTTTATACTTTTTTTGATTTAAATAAATTTGTCCAGTTAGAATTTAATATTCAGAAGATTTTTAATTTAACTAAAATTAAAAATATTTTTAATATTAATTTTAATATATTTATCCGGTCTATCCTTCTTACATTTGCTTTCTTATATTTTACCTACCTTGGTAATTCTATTAGTGAGGAAACGGTTGCCGCAAATACAATATTGCTTAATCTAACAATGCTATCTGCGTTTATTCTTGATGCCTATGCATTTTCAACAGAGGGTATTGTTGGATATTCTATTGGCTCTAAAAATTTACGTTTATTAAAAGACGTTGTTAAAAATTCTTTTATTTTAAGTGCTTCTACAGCTTTATTAATATGTGTTATTTTTTTCTTTGGTAATCATTTCTTTATTATTGCCATGACAGATATACCTGAGATTAGAGACATCTGTTTTTCCTATGCATATTGGATTGTTATTATACCTTTTATTTCTTCTTTCTGTTTTCAATTTGATGGTATTTTTGTTGGCGCATCCCAAACAACAGAACTGCGAAATGCTATGATAGTATCTGTTAGTATTTATATTATCTGTTCTTTCTTTTTAATTGCAAGTTTTGGTAACAATGGTTTGTGGTTATCGCTCTCCATTTTCTTTATTACCAGAGCCTTGACCCTATTTTATTTTATGGGTAGAATTTATCGTCGCATTTTGTAATATCATTAAATTTTTTCTAGAAATTTATATTTTTTTTCTTATAAAAAATAAAAAATAAGGTTGGTCCAAACCCTTATAAAAAAAAGGCCTCATAAATATTAACATAAGTATTAAGTATGAGAATCTTTGTTATAACTTTTCTTGTCTTATTTTATTCATGTCTTGCATGGGCAGAGCTTCCAAATGGGAATGTAACAATTGCAGGTGATATTTCAATTAGCTCTGATACTCAAACAATGACGATTAACCAACAATCAGATCAAGCCATCATAGAATGGAATAGTTTTAATATCGGAGAAAATAATACTGTTACCTTTCAACAACCATCAAGCAGTGCTAGCGCACTTAATAGAGTTATCTCCGGCAATCCTACAACACTGGCAGGTGCCTTAAATGCCAATGGAAAAGTATTTGTAGTGAATGAAAACGGTGTCTACTTTACACCAACATCTACAATCAATGCGCATTCATTTGCTGCATCTACGCTTTCTCTTTCTAATGATAACTTTCTTAATAATATTTTTTCTTTTAGCTCTTCAAATCAATCCTTATTGAAATCTGTTATCAATAAAGGATCGATAACAACTTTGGATGGAGGTTTCACTGCTCTACTAGGTGGTGCGATCAATAATGAAGGGACTATTAATGCCAACCTTGGGAAACTTGGTCTTGGTGCGGGAAAAGAAATCACCTTAGACTTAAGCGGAGACAAGTTTTTACAAGTAGCAGTTCCCCTTGATACTGCATCAACAGTTGTTGATAATGAAGGCAATACACTTGACTCCTTAATCAGTCATAGTGGTACTACCAATGCTAATACCATAGAACTGGATGTTGGTTCTGTAAAAAATATTTTATCCCAAGCGGTAAATATTCCAGGGAGTATGGTTGCAAGTTCTGCTGAACAAAAAAATGGAAAAATTATTTTATCTGGTGGTGGTACCACAGCTATTAATGGATCTCTTCAAGCAAAATCACAAGGTGAAATTACTATTACGAGTGATCATTTAAGTTTGAATGGGACACTTGATGTCTCGGATGATTTACCGGGAAGCATGATGATTACAAGTAATGGCGCGCTGTCTGTCGATGGTAAGCTCTTAGCAAATTCATCTTCACAAAAGGGAGGCTCTATTAAAATGAATGCATCCTCATTTCAGCAAATAGATGGAAGTGTAATTTCTGCGAATGGAATTGAAGGGGGAAGTATTTATCTATCAGCTGATAATATAATGTCATCCGGTACCTTCTCTGCCTCAGGTAGTACTACTGCGGGAGGCCAAATAGATATTGAAGGTAAGAATACCATTCGTTTATTATCAGCAGATATTTTAGCATCAGGTCATGAGCGAGGCGGGCTTGTGCGAATAGGGGGTGCTTTTCAAGGCGGTTACGACCTTACACGAACAGAGGAACAAGAACAAACATTTCTTACAAGGTGGGGATCCATTCGAGATCTAGAAAATACCAAAATAGTTTTTGTTAATGATGGATCATTAATTGATGTATCGGCTACTACAGAAGGAGGAACCGCTGTTATTTGGAGTGATCTAGAAACAACCATGCTTGGTTCTATTAATGCAAATGCGCTTCAGGGTGGATCCGTTGAGATTTCATCAAAAGATACACTGCGCTATCTTGGTTTACAAAATATTACAATTGGAAACGGGGGACATCTTTTATTAGATCCAAAAAATATCACGATTGGAGATACTGCAGGTTCACAAAATTGGTCTTTAGTAGGCGTGATTGGTGATAACTATACTGGAGCAAATGATTTAGATTTTTTTGGAGAAAACGTAAGTGCTCAACATAGCGACGTTTATTTTGGCGAACGCGCTGTAATTAGTGGAGATGGAACAAAATTGGCTGTAATAGGAAAACTACAAAGCACTTATAAGGCCGTTTATTTATTTACATTTGATGACACTAACTTTAGCAATGCCACTTACGTTGGCAAAATTTCTGATAGTTTAGCTTCAAACACTAAAAGCCTTACCGTCGATGCGGGAACGGGGGGATTTACTCCTATCCAACTCGACTTAGATTCCGACGGTGACCGTTTAGTGGTTAATACTAATGGTAATAGCGAATCCTGAAGTTGTAGGAATAATGACTACGGAAAGATCCACCAAGCAAAAAACAGATGGTTATGGTGACTTAATTGCTTCTAATCAAAATGACTTACATTTGGATATGGGTTCTTATAATGGATTTAGCGGTTATTTAAACAAAGGGTCACTGTCTCTTAATGGAGATGGATCACGTCTTGTTATAGGTGTGCCAGGTAATAACACCGTTGGTTCCCCCGTTGATCCTGTAGCATACTTAATCTCTTTTAGTGATACTAACTTTTCTTCTCCATCAGTAACAGGAAAAATTGGAGTTGATCATACTGGGGCAAAAGATTTAGATATATCAAGTGATGCTACTATTACACAAAATAGGTTGCTGAATTCAACAAATTACCAATTTGGTCAAAGTATGGCTTTAAGCAGTGATGCCAAGCAATTAGTTGGACTTGATAATAAAAGAAAGGCAATACATTTATTTAGCTTTAGCGATGGGGACTTTTCTTCACCAACCTATGAGGGATCTATCACAGAACAAGGGGACACGACTTTTACATACGGTAAAAGTGCAGACATATTGACGACTGGTACCGTAGATGGGTTTAGTTTGATAGATTTAAGTGGAAATGGGACGCGGCTAGTTGTTAGCCCAGATGGCAATGCCACTAGTGGGGCTTACGGGCAAAATAATCTTTTTGATTTAACTATCAATTTTGTTGGCTTCTCGGATAATAATTTCAATAACGCTGAGCTTAAACAAGTTATTGATGCACATGATTTTAAACCTGTCTCTGATCAGCGTGTGACAAATCTTTTTCATCAACAATGGAGAAAAGCATCATACCCTTCCGGAAGTGTATCGATGGATGACACAGGTAAACTTGTCGTCTTTGGTGTAGAGGGTGATGAAGGTGCAGGGGTGAATTCCTATGGGGGTTACGATGAAGGAGCAGTTTATATGATTAAAGAAAATGTACTCTCAGGCGCCTACTCATATACAGATTCCTCGGGTGATGATGTTGTTATTAATGCAACAGAATTAAAAGCTCTTCTTGATGCAAATGTGAATGTGACGTTACAAGCGAATACTGATATTACTGTTGATGCAGCCATTACAACGACTGGTACAGGAACATTAAGTCTGCATGCTGGACGTGATGTCGATATTAATAAGTCAATTAATACATCAGGCAACCTTGCAATTATTGCAAGTGACACCACTGCTAACAATGTCGTAAGTGCGCAGCGTGATAGTGGGACCGGTGATATTTTAGCGGCCTATGAAAGTGATGGGACGACGGCGATTAGTTTAACGGCGAGCGATCTTGATATAACATTAAATAATGGAAGCGGTGTTACAAATGCAAGTATGGGGAATATTGAGCTTGCTACCATTACCGCTACTACAGGAACACTACAATCAGCAAACTTTAGTGCATCAGGAGCTGGCGTTAGTGATAAAACCTATGATGGTAATACCTCGGCGACTGTTTCCACTACTGGTTCTGTTTCAGGATTAACCTTAGTTGGTAGTGATCTATCAGTGGTGAATACAGCAAGTTTTACATCGTCAACCGCTGGATCTGCAAAAGATGCAACAGTGGATTATGATCTGAGTGGCTATTTAAGTAGTGCTATGGATGTAACAGATTCAAGCAGCACGGCGATTACCGAGAGTGTCAC
>LULQ01000269.1_pt2 | contig 17580 bp, 18 predicted proteins | sample 728091 | NCBI WGS metagenome assembly LULQ01 (sample SAMN03860285, study PRJNA289734) | marine metagenome | biome: seawater column; feature: ocean; material: water; isolation source: Red Sea water column Station 149 - depth 10m | place: Saudi Arabia: Red Sea | collected 2011-10-15 | depth 10 m
GCAATTATTGAAATCAGAGCTAAGGGAGTACCTGTAGGATTAGGGGCGCCAATTTATTCAAAATTAGATATGGACCTTGCATCAGCTATGATGAGCATCAATGCTGTAAAGGGAGTAAACATAGGATCTGGAATGAATTCTGCTCAATTGACAGGTGAAGAAAATTCAGATGAAATTAATCAAAGAGGGAAATCTACAAAATTCAATTCGAACAATGCTGGCGGTATTTTGGGCGGTATATCAAGTGGTCAAGATATAATTGTATCATTTGCTGTCAAACCGACTTCATCGATATTATCTACTAGAAAAACAATTGATAAGTTTGGGAAAAATACAACTATATCTGTTAAAGGCCGACATGATCCTTGCGTAGGGATAAGAGCTGTTCCTATAGGAGAGGCCATGATGCATTGTGTAATACTTGATCACTACTTGCTAAATAAAGCTCAATGTGGAAACTAATTAATCTTTTTTACTATTACTTTTGAATTTAAAACTTCTAGTACTTTATTTTCAATAGATAAAGCATCCAGTCCAGCAGATTTATACATATTTTCAGGCTTATCTTGATCTATAAACTTGTCTGGGAGTATCATTGATCTAAATTTAAGATTTGAATCTAAAAGATTTTTATCATTTAAAAAATTACTTACGTGTGCCCCAAAACCACCTATAGATCCTTCTTCAATTGTAATTATCACCTCATGATTTGTTGCTAATTGCCAAATTAAATTTTCATCAAGAGGTTTGGCAAAACGTGCATCTACGATACTTGCATTAACTCCTTTTTTTCTCAAATTTTCTTCAGCAATTAAACATTCATTTAATCTTGCTCCAAAATTCAAAATAGCAATTTTCTTTCCTTCTCTAACAACTTTTGCTTTTCCTATTTGGATTTTCTCACTTATATCAGGTAACTGAACTCCAGTGCCATTTCCTCTGGGATATCTAAATGCACATGGTTTATCATTAATTTCTACTGACGTGTTTATCATTTTTACCAATTCTGCCTCATCGCTAGCTGCCATAACAATAAAATTTGGTAGAGTAGCCAAATATGTTATATCAAAAGATCCAGCATGTGTTGGGCCATCTGCTCCCACCAGACCTGCTCTATCTATTGCAAATCTTACTGGTAAACTTTGAATTGCAACATCATGTACCACTTGGTCATAAGCTCTCTGTAAAAAAGTAGAATATATTGATGCATAAGGCTTATAACCTTCTGTTGCTAGACCGGCAGCAAAAGTTACCGCATGTTGTTCTGCTATTCCCACATCAAACATTCTATTAGGAAATTTATTTCCAAAAATATCCATTCCTGTACCTGAAGGCATCGCGGCAGTTATACCAATTATTTTGCTGTCATTTTCAGCATGCTTAACAAGAGTATTTGCATATACTTTCGTGTAAGATGGTACTGTTGATTCACTTTTTTGCTGTATGCCTGTTTTTATATTAAACTTAGATACCCCATGATATTTATCCTCTGACTTTTCTGCGAAACTGTATCCTTTCCCTTTTTGTGTTTTAATGTGAATTAATATTGGTCCTTTATGTTTTGACTCTTTTGCATTTTTTAAAACAGGTAGCAAAACATCCAAATCGTGTCCATCTATTGGGCCAATGTAATAAAATCCTAATGAATTAAACAAAGTTCCACCAGTAACAACTGATCTAAGAAAATCCTCTGCTTCGCCAGCTTTTTTACTAAATCTTTTTGAAAATGATGAAAAAATTAATTTTAATGTTTCTCTAAAGTTAAAATAAATTTTTCCTGAAAAAATTTTTGCTAGATAAGACTTCATTGCACCAACGGGTTTTGCAATCGACATATCATTATCATTTAAAATAACTATCATTTTTGTTTTTGATGCACCGGCATTATTCATAGCCTCATATGCCATTCCAGCACTCATTGCTCCATCTCCTATTACAGCAACTACCTCTTCTGATTTATTTGAAAGTTTATTTGCAGTTGCTATTCCTAATCCAGCAGATATTGAAGTCGAGCTGTGTGCTGCACCAAATGGATCAAACTCACTTTCTGATCTTTTTGTAAAACCTGATAAGCCATTGCCTTGTCTAAGAGTTTTAATCTTATCTTTTCTTCCAGTTAATATTTTATGAGGATAAGATTGATGACCAACATCCCAAATAATTTTATCTTTTGGTGTATCAAAAATATAATGTAAAGCTACTGTTAACTCTACAACTCCAAGACCCGCACCTAAATGACCACCAGTTTCTGATACCGCATTTATCATTTCCTCTCTTAACTCATCCTTAAGTATTTTAAGTTCAGAATGATTCAACTGTTTCAAATCTGTTGGAAAATTAATTTTATTTAAGAATTTTGTTTTGCTCATTTACTTATTTCTATTTAAAATATATTTAACAGATGCCTTTAAATTATTAGAATTTTTACCATATTTTTTTAATGTGGCAAAAATTTCTTCTTTAAGAATATTGGCATAATTGATTGAATTTTGTTGTCCTAAAACGCGAATAATAGTTGCCTTACCCCTCGCTAAATCTTTTTGAGTTTTTTTACCAGCAATTTGCATATTTCCATTATAATCAATTAAATCATCAGCAATTTGAAATAAAAGTCCAATTTTTTCTCCTATTTTTTCAAATTTTTTTATTTCTTTAAATTTTCCAGAAACAATAACTGGTGCCAAACAACAAAAAGAAAATAATTTACCAGTTTTTTTAATTTGCATATCTATAATTTTATTTAGTGATATTTTTTTTTTTTCAAAATTTAAATCTGAAAACTGTCCTCCAGCCACGCCTTCATGACCGGAACATTTTGATATAGAATTAATTAATAAATTTTTTTTTTTATCATTTATATTTAAAATTTTATCTGACAAAATTTCAAAGGCTAAGGTTAGAAGGGAATTTCCTGCTAAAACCGCGGTAGATTCACCAAATTTTTTATGCGTACTTAATTTTCCCCTTCTAAAATCATCATCATCCATGCAAGGCAAATCATCATGAATAAGTGAATAAGCATGTATGCACTCAACTGCAGCTCCAATATGGATTACAGATCTATAATTTATTTTAAATATACTTCCAATATCATAAATTATTTTTGATCTTATCTTCTTACCGCCTGAAAATAGGCCATAAGACATTGGTTTAATTAAATCAGTTTTATTTTGTTTTTTTAAATATTTTTTAAGAAAATTATTCGTATCTATTGCAATTTTATTTAATCTTTTTTGCATTTTTAATCGATATTTCGTTGATTTTAAATTTTGCTGACTCTGAAATTTCTTTAGAGGATTTTTGGAATTTTTTTTCAATTAAATTATTTAATCTAATAAGTTTTTGATATTCATCTAGTGACTCTTCTAAATTTTTTTGATTTTCTAAATTTTGAATAATTTTATTAGCAATTTCTGTTAACTCATTCAAAGTTTTTGAATTAATATCATCTGGCAAATTTTTTTCATTCATATAATAGTTGGTAATATTATATGAATATCAATCTTTCAAATATTAAAAAAGCAGTAAAATATCTCAATAAAAATGAGTGTATTGGAATTCCTACAGAGACAGTTTATGGTTTAGCGGCGAATGCTTACTCAGATAAAGCAACAGATAAGATTTTTAAATTAAAAAAAAGACCAAGAAAAAATCCTCTTATTGTTCATTATTATAATTTAAAAGATCTAAAAAATGATTGTAAAATTGACAATCAATTTTTGAGTCTATATTCAAAGTTTTGTCCTGGACCCATAACCTTTGTCTTGGAGTTAAAAGAAAAAAGTAAAATTTCAAATAATGTTACTAATAATAAAAATACTATTGCAGTTCGCTTCCCAAAACACAAAGTTACTAGAAAACTATTAAAAAATTTAAATTTTCCTTTAGCTGCACCTAGTGCTAATATTTCTAAGAGTATTAGTGCTGTATGTAAAACCGATGTGATTGAAGAGTTTGGGAAAAAAATCAAATTTGTCTTAGATGGTGGGAAGTCAAAAGAGGGCCTAGAATCTACAATAGTTAATTTAGTAGGTAATCAAAAAATATTGAGATTAGGCAGTCTAGACAGAAGTAAAATAGAAAAATATTTAATTAAAAAAAAAACTAACCAAAAAAAAAATATAGTAATGCCCGGGCAAGGAAGAATTCACTACTCACCGGGATTGCCTATAAGACTAAACATTAAAAGACCAAAAAAATTTGAAGCTTTCTTATTAATTTCAAAAAGAATTAAATCAAATAAAAATTTTTTTTACCTAAGTAAAAATAAAAATTTAAAGGAAGTAGCGAGAAATTTATATAAAACATTAAGAAAAGTTAAAAAAAAAGGTTTTAAACAAATCTCTATCGAGAGAATTCCTAATCGAGGTATCGGTGAGGCAATTAATGATAGATTGTTACGGGCAGCTGTAAAAAAATGAAAACTTTAGTTGAAGTACAAAATCTAAAAAAAAACTATGGTGATAAGCAAGCTGTAAAATCAATATCATTTAAAATAAATGAAAATGAAATTTTAGGCCTTTTAGGCCCAAATGGTTCTGGAAAAACAACTACTATTGGTATGATGTTGGGTTTACTAAAACCAACAAGTGGAGAAATTTTAATTGAGGGCGATAAAATAGAGGAAGATAGAATTAAAATACTTCAAAAAATTAATTTCATATCCCCCTATATTGAACTTCCAAAAAAATTAACTGTGAAACAAAATTTAATTGTCTTTGGAAAACTTTATAAAATTAAAAATTTAAATGATAGAATTGACTACCTGACATCAAAACTTCGTTTAAGTGATATACTAAACCGAATAACTGGTGAACTTTCATCTGGACAAAAAAATAGAGCGAGTTTAGCAAAATCATTAATAAATGATCCTAAGGTGCTATTATTAGATGAGCCTACAGCATCTCTAGATCCAGAAATTGGTGATTTTATAAGATCTTTTTTAGAAGATTATAAGAAAGAAAAAAAAATATCTATTTTGCTTGCTTCACATAACATGAATGAAGTCACTAGATTATGCAAATCAATTTTGATGATGAAAGATGGGATAATTGTTGACAGTGGGAGTCCTGCTAGCCTTATAGAGAAACATGGTAGAAAAAATTTAGAGGAAGTATTTTTAAAACTTTCAAGGAGACCTAATGAGCATAATTAAAATGTATGGGTTATTTTTAAGGCATTTTTATTTAATCACTAGGTCATTTCCAAGAATACTGGATTTAATCTACTGGCCATCAATTCAAATTACATTGTGGGGTTTTATTTCAAATTTTTTTGCATCTCATACTACTTATTACAACAATGCAGTTGGTGTTATATTAACATGTGCAATACTTTATGATTTTTTATTTAGAACAAGTATTGGTTTTAACATGTTATTCCTTGAAGAAATTTGGAGCAGAAACTTTACAAATCTCTTTATAGCTCCAATGAAAATTAGTGAAATTCTAACCTCACTAATTTTCACTGCTTTGGTGCGAGCATTAATTGGTTTAATACCTGCTGTATTATTAACTTCTCCACTATTTGGAATTTCAATCTTAGAACTTGGAATTTATCTATTTTTTCTTTTTTTAAGTCTTTATATATTTGGGATTACATTGGGAATTTTAGTATCAGCAGGGCTTCTAAGATTTGGACCTTCGTTTGAAAATATTGCTTGGTCAACTATGTTTTTATTAGCTCCATTTGGTTGTATATATTACCCAATTGAGATTCTTCCAGAGATTTTTCAAAAAATAGCTTATATGTTACCACTTGTTTATATTTTTGAAGAGGCAAGAAACATATTAATAAATAATACAGTTGATATATCAAATTTAATAGAGGCTTATATGTTAAATATGGTTTATATCATTATTTCAATTACTTTATTTTTTTACTCATTTAATAAAGCACGAGATAAAGGCACACTAATAAATATTGGTGAATAATGGCGCGCCCGCAAGGAGTCGAACCCTGAACCTCCAGAGCCGAAATCTGGCGCTCTATCCAGTTGAGCTACGAGCGCATTATGTACTATTATATCAATAAATGAAAAATATCATTAATTTAGTTGTAGAGGAAGAATTACACGGAAAAAGAATTGATGTAGTAATAGCTAAAAAAAATGATTCTCTTAGCAGAACCAGGATCAAAAACCTGATAATAAATGGAAATCTTAGTATTAATAATAAAATTGTAAATGACCCCTCAAAAAAAATTTTTAAAGATGATAAGGTTTTTTTAACAATTCCACTGCCTAAAAAGGCGTCTCTAAAACCATTCAAATATAAATTAGACATAATTTATAATGATGAAGATTTATTAGTTATTAATAAATCAGCAGGAATTTCGATGCACCCTGGGGCTGGAAATTATGATAATACGATTGTGAATGCTTTAATGGACTTAAATGATAACAATCTATCAAATATTGGGGATGAGCTAAGACCAGGTATAGTCCATAGAATTGATAAGGATACATCAGGACTGGTAGTAGTTGCAAAAAATAATAAATCACACGAAAATTTATCTAATCAGTTTTCCAAACATACAATTACAAGAATATATCAAGCTCTGATCTGGGGAAAACTGAGACCACAAAATGGTAAAATCGAAACTTTAATAACCAGAAGCACAAAGAATAGACAATTAATGGAGGTTGGTTTTGCGAAAGGAAAACAAGCAATAACGAATTATAAAACTATTGAAATTTTTGAAAACTCTAAAGTACCAACATTAAGTTTAGTAGAATGTAAACTTGAAACAGGCAGAACACATCAAATAAGAGTACATATGAGTTTTAAAGGAAATAATATTTTAGGAGATAAAAAATATAAAAAAAAATTTAAAAAATTAAAAAATATTGATTTTGAATTAGAAGATCTTTTATTAAAACTTGACAGACAATTCTTGCATGCAAAAGTTCTTGGTTTTGATCATCCTTCAACTGGAAGAAGATTAGAATTTTCATCAAATTTACCTCCTGAACTAGAAAATATTCTCAAAAAGCTAAGAAAAACATGAAAATATAAATATTGTAAATTTCCTTTTCTTTATTAAATAAATACCTCGATGAGTACAACGTCTTATAATTTGCCAGCTTTGTCTAATGAGGGTGGTTTAGCAGCCTACTTAGCGCAAATAAAAAAATTTCCTATGCTCGATGCAGAGGAAGAATATATGCTTGCAAAAAATTGGCAAACTACTGGAAATGTAAAATCTGCAGAAAAACTTGTGACAAGTCACCTTAGATTAGTTGCAAAGATTGCAATGGGATATAAGGGTTATGGTTTACCTCTAAATGAAATGATATCAGAAGGGAATGTCGGATTAATGCAAGCCGTAAAAAAATTTGAACCGGAAAAAGGCTTTAGACTTGCAACCTACGCGATGTGGTGGATCAAAGCATCAATTCAAGAGTATATTTTGAGATCATGGAGCTTGGTAAAAATTGGGACAACCACCGCTCAAAAAAAATTATTTTTTAATCTAAAAAAACTTAAAAACCAAATTGCACCAAGAGCTGAGGGCGATTTAAGAGATGAGCACGTAAAAGATATTGCCAACAGATTAGATGTAAGTGAGGAAGAAGTTGTTTCAATGAACAGAAGATTGTCTGGAAAAGAACAATCTTTAAATGCTCCGATTGGTGAAGATGGCGATGAGTGGCAAGATTGGGTTGTAGATAATGAAATGGATCATGAGTTGAAATTTGCACAAAATGAAGAAATGGAGCAAAGAAAAGATCTTCTACAAGATTCTATTAAAATCTTAAATGACCGAGAAAAAGAAATTCTTTACTCAAGAAGACTTACAGATAACCCGATAACCTTAGAAGATTTAAGTAAAAAATTTAAAATTAGTAGAGAAAGAATAAGACAAATAGAAAACAAAGCTTTTGAAAAATTGCAAAAGCACATGTTAAATAGTGCTAAGTCAAAAAATCTTCTGCCAGCAAATTAATTATTAAAAGGATCGTAAACCAGTATTGTATCGTTTCTTTCTGGACTGGTAGAAATACTTGAAATTTTCGCTTCAATAAATTTTTCTAGGTCTCTTATATAAATTTTTGCATTTTCAGGGAGATCATTGAAATTTTTACATCCCACTGTTGAAGTTTTCCACCCTTGGTAAGTTTTATAAATAGGCTTAACTTTTAATTGATCCGTTACCGCTGCAGGTAAGTAATCAATTTCTTTTCCATTGATTTCATACGCAACACAAATTTTTATTTGATCTAGTTCATCTAACACATCTAACTTTGTTAATGCAATTCCATCAATTCCTGAAATTTTTATTGTTTGTCTCACTAATACACCGTCAAACCAGCCACATCTTCTTTTTCTACTTGTGACAGTACCAAATTCCTTACCTCTGGTACCTAAAAGCTCACCGATCTCATCAGTAAGTTCAGTTGGAAATGGTCCTTCGCCAACTCTTGTAGTATATGCCTTGGTTATCCCTAAAACATAATTTATTGAGTTAGGTCCACATCCAGAACCTGTTGCTGCTGAAGATGCAACAGTATTTGATGAGGTAACATACGGATAGGTGCCGTGATCAACATCTAAAAGTATTCCTTGAGCACCTTCAAATAAAATTTTTTTTCCAGACAACTTGAATTGATCAATTTTTTTCCATACAGGCTGAGAAAACTGAAGTATATGAGGTGCTAATTTTAGCAAATCTTCTAATAATTTTTCCTTATTAAAAAGTGGTTTATTTAAACCTTTCCTTATTGCATTATGATGAGACAAAACATTATCTAATCTACTGTTTAAATTTGTTTCAGAAATTAAATCCATTACTCTAATTGATCTTCTACCAACTTTATCTTCGTAAGCTGGACCAATGCCTCTTCTGGTTGTTCCGATTTTAGAATTTCCAGCTGCATCTTCTCTTATTTCATCCATTTCTTTATGGAATGGAAGTATTAAGGTTGCTGACTCAGAGATAATTAAATTTTTTTCATTAATAGTTACGCCCTTGGATTTAATTTCCTCAATTTCCTCCAAAAGAGCCCATGGATCTATAACAACTCCATTACCAATTACAGAAATCTTATCTTTTCTAACAATTCCCGAAGGAAGAAGTCTCAATTTATATGTAATTCCATCAATTACTAATGTGTGTCCAGCGTTATGACCACCTTGAAATCTTACGACAACATCGGCTTCACTTGATAACCAATCAACTATTTTACCTTTACCTTCATCTCCCCATTGGGAACCTACAACAACAACATTTTTCATAAAAATTTTCTTTTAATCTCTATACTATTTAAATGGTTTATTGGTCCATGACCTTTTCCATAATTAGGTCTAGATGCAATTGCTTCGTTAACATATTTGATAGCCATCTCACAAGATTTCTTTAATGTTTTTCCACATGCAAAGTAAGCTGTAATAGCACTAGATAATGTACAACCTGTGCCATGGGTATTTTTGGTGTTAATCTTTTTGTTTTTAAAAATTGATATTTCTTTTTTGTTTACAAAAACATCAATAATATTTTGTTTCTTTAAATGACCTCCTTTTATTAAAACATTTTTTGCTCCGAGTTTTAATAAAATATTTGCAGCAAATATCATATCCTCTTTTGAATTGATTTTGGTTTTAGTAATTATTTCAGCCTCAGGAATGTTTGGAGTAATTAATGAAACTTTATTCAATAATTTTTTTTTTAATATTTCTGTTGAATTTTTATCAATTAATCTTGCGCCTCCCTTTGCTACCATTACAGGATCTAAGACTATTTTATTAACCTTTATCTTTTCCAATGAACTTGAAACTGAATTAATAACTTTTCTAGAGTGTAGCATGCCAATTTTAATTGCATTTGGTTGAATATCTTTGCAGGTAAATTCAATTTGTTTAGATATTTCTTTATAGGGGACTGGTATAATAGATTTTACTCCTGTAGTATTTTGTGACGTAACAGCAGTAATAGCGGTCATAGCGTATCCACCTAATGAAGTTATAGTTCTTATATCAGCTTGAATTCCTGCTCCACCAGAAGAATCTGATCCTGCAATAATTAAAATTTTAGATTTAGGTTTCAATTTATTTTAGTGATTTAGAAACTATTTTTATGCACTTGTTAAGAAGTATTTTGTCTTCCGACTCACACATTATTCTTATTTTAGACTCCGTACCAGATTTTCTTACCAGTAGTCTTCCTTTTCCAAATATGATTTTTTCTGCTTTTTTAATTGCAAATTTACATTTTTTTGAGCTAATTATTGATTTGTCCTTAACTGAAATATTTTCTAGTACTTGAGGTGTTGGCCTAAAAATAGAGAATAATTCACTAGCTTTTTTACCTTTTCTCAAAGAAAAAAGTATCTCAAGTGCTACAAGCAATCCGTCTCCAGTAGTTGCAAAGTTCCCTAGTATAATATGGCCGGACTGCTCCCCACCTAAGTTAAATTTTTTGTTTTGCATTAGCTCTTTTACATATCTATCTCCGACATTTGATCTAAAAAATTTAATTTTTTTTTCTTTAAAAAACTTCTCTAGACCATAATTTGACATTAAAGTTCCAATTACGCCTCCTCTTAGTATTTTTTTTCTTTTCCATCTCTCGGCTAAAACGGCTATAATTTTATCTCCATCTACAATATTTGCCTTTTCATCAGTCAAAATTATTCTGTCTGCATCTCCATCTAAAGAAATTCCTAAATCAGTTTTAAATTTTTTTGTTAATGATCTAATTTTTTCTGGATGTGTTGAACCACATTTATAATTAATGTTTATTCCATTTGGTTTAGTTCCAAATTCAAAGACTTTCGCACCTAAAGATCTTAGTAATTTTGGAGCACTTTTGTATGCAGCTCCATTAGCACAATCAATTGCAATTTTTAGACCTTTCAGTGAGAAATTATTTGGAAAATTACTTTTTAAAATATTTACGTAATTTTCATTTGCATCCTCTAATCTTTTTACCCTTCCAAGATTTAGAGGTTTTGTCAGTTTAGATGAAATATTTGAATCTATTATTTTCTCAATTTTTTTTTCAATTTTGTCAGATAATTTCATACCATCAGGTCCGAATAATTTCATCCCATTGTCAGTAAACTGATTATGTGAGGCAGTTATCATTATACCAAGATTGGCTCTCATTTTTTTTGTAAGCATCGCTAATCCATTTGTTGGTAACGGTCCAAGAGTAAAGACATGCATTCCTGCTGAGGCAAGTCCAGAAACTAATGCTGGTTCTAAAGTATAACCAGATAATCTGGTATCTTTTGCAATAATTGCTATTTGTTTTTTTTTTTTTAAATTTTTAAAATAAGTGCCCGCAGCTAAACCGAACTTAAAAAACATTTCACCATTAATTTTAGAATTATTTACTTTTCCTCTTATTCCGTCGGTTCCAAAATATTTTTTTTCCATTAGAAATTTAGTTTTTTATAAACTTTAATTGATTGATTAACTTCATTAACATCATGCACTCTTAAAATCTGAACACCTTGTAACATAGAGAATATACAACTTGATACGGTTCCACCTATCCTTTCTTTACTATCATTTTCATTAGATATATCTTTAATAAATCGTTTCCTAGATAAACCAAGTAATATTGGAAAACCTAATGTATGAAAAATAGAAATCTTATTAATTAATGTAATATTATGTTTCAAATTTTTACCAAAACCTATTCCTGGATCTAATATGATATTGTTATGCTTAATACCAATTGATCTTAAATATTTAATTTTTGCCTCAAAATAATCATAAATATCTAGCAAAACATTTTTATATTTTGGACTATCTTGCATTGTTTTAGGTGAGCCTTTCATATGATGTATTACAAATGGTACTTTGGTTTTTTTTAAAAAATTAATTGTTTTTTTGTCATACTCAAAACCAGAAACATCATTTATAATTTTTATTCCATAATTCAGAGTTTATTAAATTATTTATTTGTCTTTCTGCAGATTTAAATTTTATGAATTTTCCACCATCAGAAAAGCTATCAGGTGTTAAATTTAAAATACCCATCATTATTGGGGTATTATTAAATTTTAAACCCTTAAATTTTTTTTTTTTGGATATATTTTTTAAATCTTTATTTATTTTATTTTGTAATTTAAATGGAAGTTTTTTTATCTCATCTAAATTAATTATTTTTTCTGATTTCCTTGTTAAAAGCTCAATAGACCTAAATTTAATGCCAGAGTTTCCATTTAAAGGTAAATGATTTTTTTTTATTTTACCAGATTTTGAAGTATAAAAAAAATTACACGCTCTTGTGTAATATTTTTCCATTAAGTTTAATGGACTATCTTAGGTTTTAAACCGATTGATCCAAGTGCTGAACCTTGATCGTCTTCCTCAACTTTTAAATCTTCTTTATTTTTAGGGTAAACGTTCTTGTCTACTATGTCTAAAATTTCCTCACCAGTTAATGTTTCATAAGTTAGCAATGCTTTTGCAAGTTTATGAAGGTCGTCTATTTTTTCAGTAAGAACTTTTTTAGCTCTATCATATCCTTTATCAACTATTTTTCTTATTTCATTATCGACTTTTCGTGCTGTTTCCTCTGACATATTTTGTTGTCTCGCAACAGATCTTCCTAAAAATACTTCCTCCTCATTTTCTCCATACGCGACTGGGCCTAGCTCCTTACTAAGTCCAGCTCTCATAACCATAGCTCTCGCTCTTTTTGTTGCTTGCTCAATATCACTTGCAGCACCTGTAGTAACTTTATCCTCACCAAATATTATTTCTTCAGCAACTCTTCCTCCCATAGCTATAGCGAGTTGGGCATGTAATTGCTCTCTAGTTTGAGAAACTTCGTCTCTTTCTGGAAGTTGCATAACCATACCTAAAGCTCTTCCTCTAGGAATTATCGTAGCTTTGTGAATTGGATAAGCGGCTTTCTCATTAATTGTAACTATGGCATGACCTGCCTCATGATAAGCAGTAAGTCTTTTCTCTTCTTCAGACATTACCATTGAACGTCTTTCAGCACCCATCATTACTTTATCTTTTGCTTCTTCAAACTCCTGATAAGTTACAATTCTTTTGTTTTTTCTAGCAGCTAGCAATGCAGCCTCATTTACTAGGTTTGCTAAATCTGCTCCTGAAAATCCTGGCGTTCCTCGAGCAATAGTTCTTAAATTTACATCTGGAGCCATCGATATTTTTTTTGCGTGTACTTTTAATATTTTTTCTCTTCCTATTATATCCGGATTTGAAACTACAACTTGTCTGTCAAATCTTCCTGGTCTTAAAAGGGCTGGATCAAGAACATCTGGTCTATTAGTTGCAGCTATAATTATCACTCCTTCATTTGTATCAAAACCATCCATTTCAACTAACAATTGGTTTAGAGTTTGCTCTCTTTCATCGTTTCCACCTCCTAGGCCTGCGCCTCTACTTCTTCCTACTGCATCTATTTCGTCTATAAAGATTATACAAGGCGAATGTTTTTTTCCTTGTTCAAACATGTCTCTAACTCTAGACGCTCCAACACCAACAAACATTTCTACAAAATCTGATCCTGATATTGTAAAGAATGGAACTCCAGCTTCACCTGCTATAGCTCTTGCCAATAAAGTTTTTCCAGTACCTGGGGGGCCCACTAATAAACAACCTCTTGGAATTTTTCCACCCAATCTACTAAACTTTCTTGGATCTTTTAAAAATTCTACGACTTCTTCGACTTCCTCTTTTGCTTCTTCAACTCCAGCAACATCATTAAATGTAACCTTGCCCTTGACCTCATTCATCATTTTAGCTTTAGATCTTCCAAAACCCATCGCTCCACCTTTGCCACCTTGCATTTGTCTCATAAAAAATATCCAGACAGCTATTAAAAGTAACATGGGGAACCAAGACAATAATATGCCTAGAAGTGATGGCATTTTCTCCTCTAATGGACTCGCAGAAATGCTAACACCTTTGTCACTTAATTTTTGAATAAGGTTTGGATCGTCAGGTGCATAAGTATTAAACTGTTGACCATTTGACAAAACACCTTTTATATTTTTTCCAGAAATCTCAACTTGAACTACTCTTCCATTATCTACTTCTGTCAAAAATTCAGAGAAAATAATATTATTTTTTTGAGCCATAGTTCCCTGTGGGTTTTTAAACATGTTGTAAAGACCAATTGTAAGGAGAACTATAATTCCCCACATAGCTAAGTTTTTGAAATTCATGTTGATAAAGTAAGAATTATTAGAGAATAAACAAGTGTCAATTTGTACATATATTCTGCAAAATAACTAAATTTCTCTTGAAATAATCATTGTATTGCTGACTTTTTTAAAAATACACCCTGATAATGTTGTTTTATAAGTATCTTTTGAATTTTTGAAATTTTTTATGAGATTCATTATTTTGCTCCCTCTGGATAGTTTTGCTTTGTCTGAAAAAGAATTTAAAACAATATTTAGTGATCTAAATACTACTTCATCAGGCTCTGAAAAAAAATTTTTACTAACAATTACTTTTTCTTTATTTTTAATAACATTTAAATCAATATTTTTTTTTATATAATGCTCAAGAGCTTTATTGCTCTTATGAAGATTTGATAAAGATGTATCAAAATTTTTGTTTTTTTTGTTAAATTTAAAATTATTTAAAATATTTCTAACGTAAACTCTTAAATACTTGTTATCTAGGTTTGATGGATCTTTGATATAGTTACCAAATGTATTTTCAGAGATATATATCAACTCATTTTTAGAAAAATTCAAAAGTGGCCTAAAAATCAAAATTTTTTCATTTATTTTTAATTTAGAGTATTTTTTTTTGAAGGATATAAGTCCATTTAAACCCGATCCTCGAAGCAATCTTATAAAAAAATTTTCATATAAATCATCTTTGTGATGAGCTGTTAAAATTTTATTTAGTTTATGATTCTTACATTTTTTAAATAATAATTCGTATCTCTTTAATCGAGCTTGCTCTTGAATATTATTAAGATTCTTATTTTTTAACCATTTTAAAATATTTAAATTAACGTCAAATTTTTTTAAAATTTTTTTAATAAATAACGCCTCTTTTTTTGATTCTTTTCTTAATTTATGATCGATGTGAAAATAAACATTACTTGTGCCCCTCTCTATAGACATACATTTCGTTAAGAAAGCCAATGCCATACTGTCCGGACCACCAGAGATCGCAACACAATAATTTTTATCAGTATCTTTTAAAATTATTCTTTTAAACCTTGAATAGAGTTTTTTTATTTTTGGGTTTTTAAGTTTGGATAAATAAAAATTATGAATTGTTTTGTTTACACTCGAATTTCTTTTCTTCATACTTTGCTTTTTGAAGTACAGATTGAGTTGCCTCAGGATATTGTTTCTTTACACCAGAAATCATAAGACACCCTTGATCTTTTTCTCCAATTTGTACTAATGATACTCCGAGTTTTAATAGATTGATAGGTGCTTTTTCACTTTTAGGATATTTTTGATAACCCTCTAAATATGCAGATGCTGCATCAGTATAAAGTTGTCTAATTCTAAAAGTTTCAGCATACCAGTATTGGGCATTTCCAGATAATTTATGTTCTGGATTAGTATCAACAAATTCTCTAAATGCTCTTTCTGCCATATTGTAATCTCCAACTTTTAGAAAACTTGTTGCAAATTCATATTGATTTTCTGGTGTACCATCTGGTAATATTTTTTCCTCTGATTGAAATGTTTCAGTCACAACAGTTTTGGTCGCATCTATCGATTGAATAGATTGGCTTTCACTTTCATTTGTCATGTCTTTATAAGAAACTGTTCCTAAATCTTGAGGTTGAGTAGAACCCGGTAGAATTTTTTCTTTATCGGTGGTCGTGTCTGTAGGAAGCTTTGTTAAAGAATTAGCATCAACTTCTACATTATTATTAGTTTCTAGCTGTTGAAACCTTAGTTGATTATCTGCTTGAACTTTTGATAATCTAGAATTTAATTTATCAATTTTAAAATTAATCTCTTCATATTTATTTGTTAATTGTTGAAACTGTTTTTCTATTTCAGATAATTTTAACAAATGTCTTGTGAGTACATCTTCGCTTTCTTTAACTGAATTATTTGAATTCGAACTTGAGGATTGAGAAAAAGACTCTGAATAAACTGCTCTCTCTAATGTCCTTAAATCTTTTTGGATTAATTGCAAAATTTCTTTTATTTCTGATGTATCTGCAGTCAAACTTGATGGGGAGAGTAAATAAAAAAAAATAAACAAATAACCAAAGTTTTTTTTGATATTTAACATTGAATAAAATTTTAAGTATAAAACTGGCAAAAAAAAGACCCCAAACTAAAGGGATTTGATCCTGAATCAACTGGTCTTTCTTTTCCATAACTAATCACTGATATTCTATCTGCCGAAACTCCATAAGTCATTAGGTAATCTTTAGCTGCGTTAGCTCTTCTTTCTCCTAATGCTAAATTGTATTCTCTTGTTCCTCTTTCATCGGCATGCCCTTCAAGAACAACATTGACACTAGGATTTTCTCTTAACCATGCTGCTTGTTTTCTTAGTGTGTCTCTAGACATTGTAGTAAGAATAGTTTCGTTAGTTGCGAAGAATACTCTATCTGGAACACCTTTAGCTAAATACTCAACTGTATCTGTTCCTGTATAAACATCCCCTTGAATTTGAGAATCTAAAGTAGTTGCTGTTTTTTTAGTTGCGCAAGCAGATACAACCATACTTAATAATATTACTAGAAAAGTATTTTTTAGGATTTTGCTTAAATTCATTAATGCTCCTTAGTATTTTTTAGAACTTTTTCACAACTAATTAGATCTTTCAAGTCTAAAAATCAACATTATTTGTGTTTTTTTTTAAAAATTTAGACTAATTACTTAATAAAGATGACCAAGATGGGTCTGAAGCATCTGTCTCAGTGGTCACCATTCTCTCATTATATCCAGTTAAATCAACCTTCACCTTTATCATTTGATTTTGTCTCTCTATAAAAAATAAGAACTCTTCCATTTGGAGCCCATGACGGTGCTTCTTGATAGTAATTTTCTGTTAGTAGCCTTTCGCCTTTACCATCTACACGCATAACCCCAATATAAAACTTACCTTTATGAAGTTTTGTAAAAGCAATTAAGTCTCCTCGTGGTGACCATACTGGAGTACCATACAGTCCTTTCCCAAAAGAAATTCTTTTTACATTTGAACCATCACTTTTCATAACATAAATCTGTTGGTATCCACTTCTGTCCGAATTGAATGTAATAAATTTACCATCTGGTGAGTAAGAAGGGGATGTATCTATTGATGGATGATTGGTAATTCTCTCAACAATTCTATTTTCAATATCCATAGTATAAATATCTGAATTACCATCTTTCGCAAAACTCATTATTATTTTTTTTCCATCAGGTGAAAATCTTGGAGCAAACGTCATCCCCGGAAAATCTCCTACAACTTCTTGAATCCCAGTCTCAATATCTAATAAATAAACTCTAGGTAAATTTCTAAAATACGAGAGGTATGTTACCATTTGATTGGTAGGATTAAATCTTGGAGTAAGCACTAGCTCATTACCAAGAGTTAAATATTTTGTGTTAAATCCATCTTGATCCATTATAGCAAGTTTTTTTATCCGTTGAGTTTTTGGGCCTTC
>LULQ01000457.1_pt1 | contig 17507 bp, 24 predicted proteins | sample 728091 | NCBI WGS metagenome assembly LULQ01 (sample SAMN03860285, study PRJNA289734) | marine metagenome | biome: seawater column; feature: ocean; material: water; isolation source: Red Sea water column Station 149 - depth 10m | place: Saudi Arabia: Red Sea | collected 2011-10-15 | depth 10 m
GCAGCAGCATGATATAAAACTTTATCACCCTTTTTTAATGGATATGCTCTATGTAATAAGTACTCTGCAGTAATTCCTTTTAATGTAATGCAAGATGCTTCTTCGTCGGAGACTCCATCTGGAACAGATACTAATTTCTCCTCAGGCATTAGTTGCTTTTCTGAATAAGCACCGATAGGCATTGATGCATGAGTAACTCTATCCCCCACTTTAAATAATTTTACATCAGATCCAACTTCTTCAATTACTCCGCAAGCTTCAAGTCCTATACCACTAGGTAATGGGATAGGATAAAGGCCTGTTCGATGATAAATATCTATAAAATTTAAACCAATTGATAAATTTTTAATCAACACCTCTTTTGGTCCAGGCTTCCCTAATTCTACATCTTTAATAACCAAAACTTCTGGTCCACCAAATTTATCTATTTGAACTGATTTCATTATCTACTTTACAAATGTACCATTATGATAATCTTGAACAGCTTGCAAGATTTCTGCTTTAGTGTTCATTACAAATGGTCCACCTCTAGCTATTTCCTCATTTATAGGTTTACCTGAAATAACTAAGAATTTTGCATCAGATTGTGCTTTGACTTTTAAATCCTCACCTCTCGATAGTAAGATTAAAGTACTATCCTTGACTTTTTCATGTTCTTTTTCACCAATTTTTATTTCCCCTTTTATGAGATAGATAAATGTATTGTGCGTAGATGGAAGGCTAAATTTAAAATTTTTGTTTTTATTTAGTTCAACATCAAAATAAACGGGTTCAACATTATGACTTTTAACTGGACCTTCAGCTTTTTCAAATTTACCCGCAATAACTTTTACTTGCTTATCATTATCTTTGTGAACACTCATTTTATCTGCATCAATATAAATATATTCTGGTTTACTCATTTTTAATTTTGCTGGCATATTTATCCATAATTGAAATCCATGAAGTTTTCCCTCTTTCATAGCAGGCATTTCAGAATGAATAATTCCACTTCCTGTTTTCATCCATTGAACATCACCAGCAGTCATTCTGCCTTTTCCGCCAGTACTGTCTTCATGCTCAAAGTCACCAGCAAGCATATAAGTGACAGTTTCAATTCCTCTATGTGGATGTGGAGGAAATCCTGCAATATAATCTTCACTATTCTCTGAACCAAATTCATCTAGCATTAAAAAAGGATCAAAATAATTTGGTTCAACACCAATACTTCTTTTTAATTTAACTCCAGCTCCATCTGATGCTGGAATAGGATCAATAATTTTATTTACTTCAATATTTTTCATAAGATTAAAATAGCTATTCTATTTCGATTTGCAATATTACTTTTTGTTATGCGAGCCATCACAAAAAGGTTGATCGTTTGTTTGTTTGCATACACAAAAGAACACTCTTTTTGTTAATTCAGCTTTATAAGCCAAGGGTTTGAATTCTGTTCCTTTATGCGAACCATCACAAAATGGCTGCTTAGAACTTTTACCACAGCTACACCAGTAATAAGATTTTCCCTGTTCGACTTCTATAGCTAATGCGCTATTCCCGGCTCTTTGTCCTTTATTCATATTATCTGCATTTTAATTTAAATTAAATTAACAAGCTCGCTTAAATTTTTAACTTGATTTTTGGGTTTGTAATCAAGATTGTCAAAGATATTATTATTACGGTTTACCCAAATAGAATGATAACCATAATTTCCACCTCCTGAAACATCCCAAGTGTTTGCACTTAAGAAAGCTATTTCATTGCTTTTAATTTTGTACTTTTTGATAGGCAATTCATAAACTTTAGAGTCTGGTTTATAAATTCCAACTTCTTCTATTGAAAATAAATCATCGAATAGATTATCTAAATTATTACTCTCAACTAACTCTTTTAAAAGAGATGGGGTTCCATTTGAAAGTATAGCTAATTTAAAATTCTTTTCTTTTAATTTTTTAAGAGTTTCTGGAACCTCCTTAAAAGGTGAAAGAACTTTATATAAATTCAATAATTCACTTTTCATTGAAGAGTCAATATCAAAAGTTTTCATTGATTTATCTAAACTATCCTCTGTAATTTGCCAAAAATCCTTGTGTCTTCCCATAAGACTTCTAAGCCAGGTGTATTCTAGCTGAGTTGTTCTCCAAAAATTTGCAAAACCTTCCCACTTAGCTCCAATCTTGTCTTTACATTTTTCAGCAGCTGAATTGACATCAAACAATGTGCCATAAGCATCAAAAATTATTGCTTTAATATTTTTCATAAATTAACTTAACACAAATGAGTAATATTAGATTATTTTTTTCAGATACTTTATCAGCAAACATGATTGATAAACTCGATAAGAATCAATCACATTATTTAAGTAAAGTAATGAGAGTAAAAGAAAATGAGGTTTTCTCATTATTTAATAAAGAGGGAGAGTGGGAGGCAAAAGTTTTAGGAATATTCAAAAATATTGTTGAATTTAAAATAATTAAACAACTAAGACAAAAAGAGATAACCAAAGAATTATGGTTAGCATTTTCTCCTATAAAATCAAACTATCAGAATTTTATGCTGCAAAAAGCAACAGAGCTTGGAGTTACAAAATTTTTACCAATTATTTTTGATAGAACAGTGGTTAGAAAAATTAACAAAGATCGCATCGAAAAAATTGTAATTGAGGCCAGTGAACAATCAAACCGTATCAATGTACCAACAATTGAAGAGGCTCAAGATTTAAATGGCTTTCTCAAAAAAAATTTGATGAATCTAATTTTTACAGATTTAAATTCAAATATTAAAAAAATTGATAAATCAAAATTTACAGATAAGCCTGTTTGTATAATCATAGGTCCTGAGGGAGATTTTTCAGAGACTGAAAGAGAGAAGATTCTCTCTTTTAAGGGCGTTCAACCTATTAAAATTAATGAGAATATTTTAAGGTCAGAAACCGCAGTCATATCTGCAATTTCGATCGTAAATTATGTGATTAATTGATAAATTGTCGCGAAAACTAAAGTGTAATTTTTATAAAAGAGCTTTATATAGCTATTAAAAATGAATAAATTTTTATTTATATTTTCGTCGCTTTTCATATCGCAAAATGCTTTTGCTAACCAACCAGTTGACTGGCAATTAGGTTTTCAAAAAGCAGCTTCGGAATCAATGAGAGAGATAGTTGCTTTTCATGATTATCTATTATTACCAATAATAATCGCAATTAGTGTATTTGTTTTATTTTTAATGTTGTATGCGTGCATAAGATTTAGAGCTTCAGCAAACCCTAATCCATCTAAAAGAACACACAATGTTGCAGTTGAAGTTTTATGGACACTAATACCATGTTTAATTTTAATTGTGATTGCAGTTCCCTCATTTAAAATTTTATATAAACAAGATGCAATACCAAAAGCAGATTTAACAATTAAAGCAATCGGTTATCAGTGGTATTGGGGATATGAATATCCTGATGAAAATATTATTTTTGAGTCTTACATGGTAGAAGATAAAGATTTACGACCAGATCAACCTAGACTTCTAGCGGTAGATAACGAAGTTGTTGTGCCAGTTAACAAAGTTGTAAAAGTTTTAATCACTGCAAACGATGTATTACATGCTTGGGCTTTACCATCGTTTGGTGTAAAAAGAGATGCTGTTCCTGGAAGAATTAACGAGACATGGTTCAAAGCTGAAAAAGTAGGAACCTATTATGGTCAGTGCTCTGAACTTTGCGGTATTAAACATGCATTTATGCCCATCACCGTTAAAGTTGTAACTGATGAGGAATATGAGGATTGGTTATCTGAGGCAAAAGAAAAATTTGCAAAAGAGGAAATAGAAAATAATAATCTTAAATTAGTGAGTAAATAAATATGTATACACAAACAGCTTCGCACGACGATCATCATACACCAACAGGTTGGAAACGTTGGGCTTATTCTACAAATCATAAAGACATCGGAACAATGTATCTAATTTTTGCTATTGTTGCTGGAGTTATTGGAACTGTATTTTCAGTTATAATGAGAATGGAGTTAATGCATCCGGGCGATGGAATTTTGGGTGGAAACTATCATTTGTATAATGTGTTAGTGACAGGTCATGGATTAATAATTCCCGCGGATGAATAATATTTCTTTTTGGTTATTACCTGTTTCATTAACTTTATTAATATTGTCAATTTTTGCTGATGGTCCTCCAGGACAAACTGGAGTTGGAGGTGGATGGACAATATATCCTCCTTTATCGTCAAAAGCTGGACAACCTGGTCCTGCAATGGATTTAGCGATTTTAAGTTTACACTTGGCTGGTGCTTCATCAATTTTAGGAGCAGTTAATTTTATCACAACAATTCTAAATATGAGAACTCCTGGAATGACTTTACACAAGATGCCATTATTTGCTTGGTCAATTCTAGTAACAGCTTTTTTATTGTTATTGTCTTTACCAGTTCTAGCAGGAGCGATAACAATGCTATTAACTGATAGGAACTTTGGAACCGCCTTTTTTGAAGCTCAAACTGGAGGAGACCCAGTGTTGTTTCAACATTTATTCTGGTTCTTTGGCCATCCAGAAGTTTATATTTTAATTCTACCAGGATTTGGAATGATTAGTCATATTGTTTCAACATTTTCTAGAAAACCAGTTTTTGGCTATTTAGGTATGGCTTATGCGATGGTCGCAATCGGAATAGTTGGCTTCGTAGTTTGGGCTCACCATATGTATACTGTTGGATTAAGTACAGATACAAAAGCTTATTTCTTAGCAGCCACTATGATTATTGCTGTTCCTACTGGAATAAAAATCTTTTCTTGGATAGCAACTATGTGGGGAGGATCGATCTCATTTAAAACTCCAATGATGTGGGCACTAGGTTTTATCTTTATGTTTACAGTTGGCGGAGTGACAGGTGTAGTTTTAGCAAATGCAGGAGTAGATACTGCAATGCACGATACTTATTATGTAGTAGCTCACTTTCATTATGTTCTCTCATTAGGAGCTGTATTTGCAATATTTGCTGGTTTCTATTATTGGTTTTCAAAAATGTCTGGTTACGAATATTCAGAGTGGCTAGGTCAATTACATTTTTGGTTAACTTTTATTGGTGTAAATTTGATTTTCTTTCCACAGCATTTTTTAGGATTAGCAGGTATGCCTAGAAGATATGCTGATTATCCAGATGCATTTGCAGGTTGGAATTATATTTCTTCAATAGGATCCTATATAGCAGTTGCTGGCTTAGCTGTATTTTTTGTGAATTTGATTTATGCTTTTGCAAAAAAGAAAGCTGCAGCACAGAATCCTTGGGGAGAAGGAGCAACAACTTTAGAGTGGACCGTTCCATCTCCACCAAATTTCCACACTTTTGAAGAATTGCCAAAGTTTGTAGATGATCAAGAGACTGGGAAATCTCATAGCTAGGAATAAAAGCTTTAAAATTGATGAGTAGTTCAAAATTAAAAAAAGATAATCTGTCTCAAGAAGACTTACTAAATTTTTCTGAATTATTTAAATTGATGAAACCAAGAGTAATGTCGCTCGTGATATTTACTTGTGCGGTTGGATTATTAACAGCCCCAACTATGGTTTCAACTCAAGATGCAATAATTGGAATATTACTAGTTTCAATGGGCGCAGGAGCAGCAGGTGCATTAAACATGTGGTATGAGTCTGATCTTGATGCTTTAATGAGTAGAACTTGCCTAAGACCAATACCAACAGGTAAAGTTAATAAAAATCAGGCTCTTATATTTGGAATAACTTTATCGGTTATTTCAGTAGTTGCACTAGATTATTTTACAAATCGAGTATCTGCAGGAATATTACTTTTTACTATTATATTTTATGTTTTAATTTATACAATTTGGCTGAAAAAAAGAACCTCACAGAATATTGTTATTGGTGGTGCGGCTGGAGCTCTTCCTCCTGTTATAGGCTGGACTATTGCTACAGGATCTTTATCTCTTGAACCTCTTGTATTTTTTTTAATTATTTTCTTTTGGACGCCATCACATTTTTGGGCATTAAGCTTATATAAATCAGAAGATTATAAAAAAGCTAATATACCCATGCTTCCTCTAACAAATGGGATAGAGAGCACTAAAGTAAATATTTTTGTCTACTCTTTGATAATGCTTCCAGTTATAATTTTTCCATATGTAATCAACTTTGTAGGACTTGTTTTTCTTATTCCATCATTGTTATTAACTATTTATTATAATTATCTATGTTTCGATCTTTATAAATTTAAAAAAAATAAATTTAGTGCAAAAAAAGCTAAATCAATATTTGGCTATTCTATTTTATATTTATTTTTGGTTTTTGTGCTTTTTCTGATAGATAAGATTTTATGATTATACCAGATAAAAAAACTAAGAAAAAAAATATCAAGACAGCATTAGCGATTATTGCCTTCATGATTTTTCTTTTTTTATTTACATTATATAATACTGGAGTTTTTGATAGAGCAATATGATACAAAAAAAAAATCTTACACCATTAGTTCTTATAGGGATATTTGTATTTATGTTGGGTTTATCCTACGCTGCAGTACCTTTATATGATTTATTTTGTAGAGTAACGGGTTTTGGAGGTACTACTCAAATTTCAAACAGTGCTCCTAAAATAGTTCTTAATAAAGTAGTAAGTGTTAGATTTGATACTAATGTGAATAATCTACCTTGGGATTTTAAGGCAAAATCGAATGTTATAGATGTGAAAGTTGGCCAAGTTAACAAAATAGAGTTTGAAGTTGAAAATTATAGTAGCGAACCAACTGCCGGTGTAGCAAGTTTTAACGTATCACCAGCAAGTTTTGGAAAATATTATAGTAAACTTGGCTGTTTTTGTTTTGAAAAACAAGAACTAAAAGCAGGAGAAAAAGCCACCTATGTAATGACTTTTTATCTAGACCCTGAAATGATTAATGATCCAAGTGTTAAAAACCTAGAAGATGTAACTATGTCGTATACTTTTTTCTCGACAGATTATTATAAACAATCATAATTCAAAAAAATGTCAGCTGAAAAAAAACATGATTATCACTTAGTAGATCCAAGTCCTTGGCCTATTTACGTTTCGTTTTCTTGCTTAGTGTTAGCTATAGGTGCTGTGTATTACATGCATTCAGATGTTTCATGGGGAATGTATCTTGGATTAGCTCTTTTAATTTATGGCGCATATATGTGGTTCAGAGATGTGGTCATTGAAGCAGAACATCAAGGTCATCATACCCCAGTAGTCCAAATTCATCACCGTTATGGAATGACTTTATTTATCGCATCTGAGGTAATGTTTTTTGTTGCTTGGTTTTGGGCTTACTTTGACGTTAGTCTTTTCCCAAATGATTTTGTAGGAAACGTATGGCCACCTAAAGATATTGTGACTTTTGATCCTTGGGATATACCTTTGATTAACACATTAGTTTTACTATTATCAGGTACAACAGTCACTTGGTCTCACCATTCATTATTAGAAGGTGATAGAAAAGGTTTTATACAAGGATTGGTGCTAACAGTAATTCTTGGAGCATTTTTTACAGCACTTCAAGCATATGAATATCATCATGCTACATTTGCTTTTTCAGATCATATTTATGGCTCTGTTTTTTACATGGCAACAGGCTTTCATGGCTTCCATGTTATAGTTGGAACAATTTTTTTAGCAGTATGTTTATGGAGAGGAAAATTAGGTCATTTTACCAAAGACCATCATTTTGGTTTTGAAGCAGCTGCATGGTACTGGCATTTTGTTGACGTTGTTTGGTTATTTTTGTTTGCTGCAATATATATTTGGGGAAGTTAATTTGATCCTTGAAACATAAGTTTTTATTTTCCGTCTTTATAATTTTCTTTATTTTTGTTTTTATTGGACTAGGTTCAGGGTCTATAGATTTTGATAAGCAAATCTATTTATACAATTTAAATGAGTCTGGTACTCCTGGGTTTGAAGTAATAAATCCAATTACGATTGGGGATGAAAATTTTTTGATAAATAGAGGTTGGATACCATTTGAAAAGAAGGGTACTCAAGAAATAAACGTATTTGATCAAAAAAATATTATTGGAACCCTAAAATTACAAGGTAGAAAAAATATCTTTAAGCCAGATAATGATTTAGATGAAAATTACTGGTTTAGTTTAAATAGAGAAGATATCTTAAAATTTACAGGTAAAAATTTTTCTAAATATATTATTTATTTAGATGGAAATTATCAGTTACCCAGACCAAAAAAAATTACTGCAAATATTTCTAATAATCATCAAAAATACGCTATTACTTGGTTTTCATTAGCGCTTTCAATTCTTTTGCTATATTTATATTTTAGAAAAAAGAATTATTAAATGAATTACATTAGTACAAGAAATAATCAAAAAAACTTTTCTTTTAAAGATGTTTTCCTCAAAGGATTGGCTGATGATGGAGGACTTTTTGTTCCTAAATCAATTAAACAATTCCAAAAGGAAGAATTAGATAATCTAAAAAATCTTAGTTACAATGATTTAGCTGCTGAAATAATTTATCCATTTATAGGAGATTTCATGTCTAAAGATGATCTAATTTCTATGATTTCAAAATCATATTCAAATTTTAGATCTGACGATGTTGTTAAAATTTCTAATCTCGGAAATCTAAAAGTATTAGAACTATTTCATGGACCCACACTTGCTTTTAAAGATATCGCAATGCAACTGATTGGTAATTTTTATCAATACCATTTAGACCGTGATCAAAAAAAAATTAATATTATAGTAGCAACCTCTGGTGATACTGGTGCAGCTGCCATAGACGCTTTGAAGGGAAAAAAAATCTAGTAAAAGCAATGTTCAATGACGAAAAATTTTCAAAAGCGATTAATATGTCAGGGGTAAATTCAATTAATTGGGCAAGAATTATTGCTCAATCGGTGTATTATTTTTACGCTTTCTTTAAAGTTGGAAATGGTCAGCCTTTATCCTTTTCTGTTCCAACAGGAAACTTTGGTGATATTTATGCTGGATACTTAGCAAAAAAATTAGGCCTTCCAATCGATAAGCTAATCGTAGCTACAAATAAAAATGACATACTTCATAGAGCCATATCAGGCGGTGACTATAGTCAAAAGAAAGTTGAGGAAACAAATACTCCAAGTATGGATATTCAAATAGCAAGTAATTTTGAGAGGCTTTTATATGATGTAAAAGATTGTAACATTTAGATAAAATCAAAAAGAATTTTGCATCTGAGATGCTTGATGAAAAGGAAACTGTTGAAATGATAAAAATTATCAATGATGAACATCAGATGGTAGTTGATCCGCATACCGCAGTAGGTATTGGTGCTGTTAGAAAATTAGGATTAGAAAAAAATTGCGTTGTATTATCAACTGCACACCCGTGTAAATTTCCAAAGGCAATAGAAGATGCAATATCAAAAACTGAAAATTTACCCGAAAGTCTTAAATATGTTTATGACAGAAAAGAAAAATTTGAACTTCTTTCAAATAATATTGAAAAAGTTAAAAAATATGTAATGAATTCGATATGAAAATTAAAATAAAAGATCAACTTCCAGATACAGAGATTTTTCAACTTATTGATGGAGAGCCTCAAAAAAGTAACTTAAGAGAAATCATAGGTAATGGAAAAATCGTTTTGTTTGGTTTACCTGGAGCATTTACATCAACTTGCTCCAAACTTCACTTACCAGGTTTTGTAGCAAATGCAGATAAAATCAAAGCAAAAGGAATAGAAAATATATTTTGTTTATCAGTCAATGACCCTTATGTAATGAATGGCTGGGGAGAGATTAATAATACTGGAGATAAAATTAAAATGTTATCTGACCCATATTTAATATTTACGAAAGCAATCGGTGCGGAAGTTGATAGAAATGCAAAAGGAATGGGAATTAGATCAAATCGTTATTTGATGGTTATTGAAAATTTTACAGTTATTAAAATTCATGAAGAAGAAGAGACTAAAGAATGCGGCTTAACTTCTGCAGAAAACTTATTGAACAATCTACTATAAATTTGCAGCATCTCTAGCAAGTAAATCCACTTCGTTATTTAATTTATCTGTTGAATGTGCTTTTACCCAGTTCCAACTTATTTCAAATTCACTATTTAGTTGGTCCAATTCTGTCCAAAGTTCTTTATTACTCACCTCTTTTTTATTTGTAGTTTTCCATCCATTTTTTTTCCAATTGTGTATCCACTCTGTTATTCCAGACTTAACATATTTAGAGTCAGTGAAAATTTGAACTTTGCTTCCTTTCGGAATCTTTTTAAGCGCCTCTATAGGCGCTAATAATTCCATTTGATTATTTGTAGTATCTTTTTTACTTCCTTTTATTTCAGTTTTTTTCCCCTCATCTAATATTATTGCTGCCCAGCCACCTTGACCCGGATTGCCAATGCATGAACCATCAGTGTATATTTTAATCATTAATTCAAATAATCTTTATAAGTTCTTAAATTATTGTGTATTACAAGCTTTTGATAATATTCTCTTGGATCTTTTATTTTAATTAATGCTGTCTTAGGAGTATTTGAATAGTCATAAAGTCTAGTCATAAAATATCTAATTGCAGCACCACGACATAAAATATTTAATGATTTCCTTTCTTTAACTGAGATTTTCCTAATTTTTTCATAACCTTTTATTAAATTTTTGACTTTCTTTTTGTTCAACACAAACTTTGATTTTTTTTTATCAAAACATAATGCATTTACACAAATTGCAATTTCATACATAAAATAGTCATTAGCTGCGAAATAAAAATCAATTATTCCTGATAATTTGTTATTTTTAAAAAAGATATTGTCGATAAACAAATCTCCATGAATTACCCCGTTCGGTAAATTTTTAGGCCATTTCGTTTTAATATCTTTAAAATTATTTTTTAAAAATTTTTCTACATTAGTAAATTTTTTTGACTTAAATCTTATACTTTTCAGTAGTGGATTTAGATTTCTAACACCCATAGAGTTTTTTCTTGTAAGATTAATTTTTTTTGTAGATTGGTGCATTTCAGCAATCATTTTGCCAATGTCATAACAGTTTTTAAAATTAAGTGATTTCTTATCTTTTCCATTGATAAAGGAAACTATGCATGCAGCTTTTTTTTTTAAATTAATTAAATACCCACCATCTTTTTTTGTTTGTGGCTTTGGGCAATTTATTCTTGATTTATTCAATTTATCCATCAAATTCATAAAAAAAGGCAATTCTTTTTTTGACACTCTTTTTTCGAAAATTGTTAGTATAAATTTTTTATTCTTTGATTTTAGTAAATAGTTTGTATTTTCAATTCCTTGTTTTATACCTTTAAATTCTAAAATTTTTTCTATATCAAATTTTCTATTAATATAAGAAATGTCTTTTTTACTTATTTTCGTATAAACAGCCATTTTAGTTTAATTTTTTCGGTGCTTTGAAAACAACATTTTCTTTGATTATTTCTACTTCATCTATACTGACTGTAAATTTATTTTTTAGCTCATCTATAAAATTATTGACCAAAATTTCTGGTGCGGAAGCCCCAGAGGAAATTCCAATTATATTTGAGTTTTTAATTAAATCGAATGGTATTTCACTTTGTGAATGAATTAATAGCGAGTTAGAGCAGCCAGATTTTTTTGCGACCTCTACTAATCTAACTGAATTAGATGAATTTCTACTACCAATTACAAAAAATAAATCACATTTTTTTGCAATATTTTTTACAGCCAATTGTCTATTCGTTGTGGCGTAACAAATATCTTCTTTCACTGGTTCTTTTATATTAGGAAATCTATTTTTTAAGATTTGAATTATATCTTTTGTATCATCTACTGATAGTGTTGTTTGGGTTACATATGAAATTTTTTTGTTGTTGTGAGGTTTATATTTTTTGGCCTCGTCCTCATTTTGAACAAGATCAATTGATCCTCCTGGTAATTGACCCATGGTACCGATTACTTCAGGGTGATTTTGATGTCCTATCAAAATTAAATGATACCCAGCTTTATGTAAATTTTCCGCTTCTCTATGTACTTTGGATACTAATGGACATGTAGCATCTATATAAGTCATGTTATAGTTTTTAGCATCTTCCGGTATTTTTTTTGGAACACCATGTGCAGAAAAAATAACTGGCCTTGTTTTATCTTCTATCTCCTCGAGCTCCTCAACAAAGATGGCGCCCTTATTTTTTAAATCGTCTACAACATATTTATTATGTACAATTTCATGGCGAACATAAACTGGAGCACCAAATTTTTTGATTGATTTTTCTACAATTTCTATAGCTCTCTCAACACCTGCACAAAAACCTCTTGGTGCAGAAAGTAATATTTTCAAATGTTTATTTTTCATTTTTTTCAATCAAATACTCAAGCAATATATGTGGAAAGGTCAAAGACGCCAAACCTATAAATATAATTTTAAGAATTGAACTTTCTAAATTGTAAGTATTATTTAGTAAATAAAGGCCAATTGCACAAAAAATAGCTGTAATAATTGTTAGTGGTAAAGCCTTTTTTACAAAGATTTTAAATCCATTACTAAGGTCATCCCTGTCTAATTCAGACATTAATGAGATACTATGTCTTACAGAGTGTAAAAAGCAGAAATAAATTGTAAAAGCTACTAATGGAGAAAAATAATAATTTATTATTATAATTGAAAAATAATCTAAAAATATTGTGAATTTCTTTAGCTCAAAATTTTTTGTAAATAGTAGAATGTTTGCTAAAGTTGATAGAATAATACAATATAACAATATCTTTTTAGACTCTATTAAATCTAAAAAATTATAGAAATTTTCATTTTCAATAAACAGCAATTTGAATATTGATATTGTCTCATTGAAATGGAAATACATTGGTGCAAAAACTATTAAAGAACCTTTTAACAAAAATAAAAATTGATTGTAATAAGAGTTTTCAACTATTAAAAACTGAGTATCTTCTTTTCCAAAATGATATGAGGCAACCGTTAAAAAAATGATTAAAGAAACATATGGTATGAGTATCCATAAAATTATAACTATGATAGCTATTAAAATATATGCCAAGTAAAAAATATAAAATTTTTTAATTTCAAAAATTTGAAAAAGTTTTCTTCCTTTTACATTGTCAAGTGATCCATGAGATATACCGATACTTAAAATTAATAACAAACAAATAAATGGTGAAATTGATAAAGTGTTAAAATTAAAAGCTATCAATGAAAAAATATTACAAACTAAAAAAAAAATGAAAGAATGATTGAAATTTATTTTTTTTGATCTGTTATTCATTTTAAAATTCTACTAATAAAATAACGCTTTTATAAAAGTCAATTTAGGCATTCTTAAAATAATAGACAAATCCTCGAAAAAATTGCTTTTATTGGACAAAAATTTTATAACAGTCTTTGGTGAAGCCTTAAACATTTTAAAGAATATATCGGACATTTTTTCTGGATGTTTTTCAAGAACTCTTAAAAATATTTCATCTAAAAATTGATATTTGGTGCTAATTTTATATTTTTTAACATTAGCAATATTTTCAATATTTTCTCTAATATATTTACTATGTTCTTGAATATTAAGAAAAGTATAACCTGTGCTTAATCTAGTCATACCACCAGCAGTTCCAATATTAATTTTATTTTTTTCACTCTCATCGACTGGGTAAAATAAAGGTATCGCACCTTCCTCTTTATAAATTATCTTGTAATCTTTCAAATTTAGATGATTTTCAATGTAATCTTTTATCTGTTTGTCATAATCCTTTTGAGAATTGTCATTAATTTTAGACAACCAAGTGGTTTCAACTAAAGCAGTATTTTTTGAGTAGGGTAAGGTATAAAAAAAATGAACACTTTCTCTTTGATCACAATCAAAATCCATAAGGTTAAAAATTTCATCATCAAAAAAATTATTTTTAGTTTCGATTTCCACTCCACAAAAATGTTGCCAAAGATTTCGATAATCTTTTTTAATGAATGGTACGCTGTTAAAAATAAAAGAATTTTTTAAACTAATTTCACTGACATCTTTAAAGTAGGAAATATTTTTATTTTCATTTAGTTTGTTATTAATTTTTTCATAGAATAAACCACTGTCAATACTTTGATATGGAGAACTTTTACACTGCAAATAGTTAGTTTTTTTAGGAATATTAATTGAAAAATTTTCCCAATTTTTTTTTACACAATCATCAAAATTGTGAGATGTTACTTTCCAAAAAGACCAAGTTTTGTCTCTTTTATATACATCTCTTGGCTCTATAATCGCCAAAGTTTTATCTTTAAGCTTTTCATGAATTTCCAATTCATATGCTAAAGATAAACCAGCACAGCCTCCACCAATAATGACATAGTCAAATTCTCTCATCTAGATTTATTTCCTCGTTAATTAAAAAATGATCATGTTGAATCTGATTTTCTTTAATATTGGTTAGAGATAACTTTATAAGATCAAAAATTGCAAAAATAGTCTCTATACTCTTTTCAATATTGGATACATAAATTTTTCCAGAATTTTTATAATTTTCAAACGTTTTTTTATTTAGAATATTATAGCCTATTTTTCGGTAGATCCTTCTTGCAACTAAAATTGAAAATCTAAAACTTATTGGAATGTCTTTTATAGAATAAAAGGAATTCTTATAAAAGGTATCTGCAAGATCTATAGTCGATGTAATATCCTCAAAATTTTTATTTATATAAAATCTATTTATTTTTGAATCTTCAATTACATCTCTTGATATATTTGTAAGTTGCATTGCGATACCGAGATCAATAGCTGACTTAAGTGAGCTTTTTTTATTAACTTTTAAAATTTTTGCCATCATTAAACCAACAGTTCCAGCAACTCTGTAAGAATAAATTAAAAGGTCTTTTTTTGAATTTAATATCACCTTATCTTTTATATCTGAATTTATACCATCTAATAGATCTTCGATAATTTTTACTGAAATTTTAAATTCATCAATAAGGTCCCACATATTTTTAACAATTTGATTATCAAAATTCTTTTCAACAAAATCTTTTTTAAATTGTTTGAATTTAATTTCTTTAACTTCTAATTTTTCTTCATCGTCTGCAATATTGTCGGCAACTCTACAAAAATCATACAACGCAGAGCATTTTTTATATGTTTTTTTAGGTAAAAAAAAACCCGCCCAATTAAAAGATTTTGCATAAACTGATAAGTAATTTTTATCAGACATCATAAAATCTTTTCTAATACCTTTGCTGACGAAAGCACTCCAGGTACACCTGCTCCAGGATGGGTTCCTGCACCAACAAAATAAAGTCCTTTGTATATCTCAGACTTATTGTGAAATCTAAAATATGCAGATTGAGAAAATTTTGGTTGGATTGAAAAACCTGAACCATATTTTGTATTTAAATCTCTTTCAAAGTAATCAGGGGTTAAATAAAAATCTTCTACAATATTATTTTTGAGATCTGGCATTAAATCATTTTGCATTTTATCAATAACCAAATTTTTCATTTTTTCTCCCTCAACAGACCAATCAATTTTTGATTGATTATTTGGCACCGGGACCAAAACATAAAAGCAATCGTTACCTTCGGGAGCCATAGTTTTATCGGTTGCAGAGGGTCTGTGAAGATAATAACTAATATCGTTGTTCAATTTTTTGTTATTGAAAATGTCATCTAGATGTTCTTTATATTTGTTTCCAAACTTAATAGTATGGTGCTCAACATTATCGTATTTTTTTTTGGTACCAAAGTAATAGACAAATAATCCCATTGAATATTCCATTCGGTTTTTTTTCCATCTAAAAAGAAATGAATTACTTGTATTCCCATTTAACATTTTCTCGTAAACAGCAGGAGGATCAGCGTTACAAATTACATTGCTAGACTCTATTATTGTTTGATCATCTAATTGGATACTGGTAATTTTTTTTTTGTTTGAAATAATTTTGATAACTTCGTGACCTTTAATTATTTTAATCCCGACTTCATCCATTAATTTTTCAAAACCCTTGATTATATTTCCTGTTCCACCCATTGAGTAATGAATACCCCATTTTTTTTCTAGGTATAAGATTAATCCATAAATTGAAGTTGTAGTAAAAGGATTTCCCCCAACTAATAATGGGTGCATACTAAGCATTCTCCTTAATTTTTCATTTTCTATATATGAGGAGACTAAAGAATAAACAGATTTATAACTTTTTAGTTTTAGTAGTGCTGGCAATTGCTGCATCATTACAAATGGTTTATCAAAGGGTACATCAGCAAGCTCCGTGAAACCTTTATCAAAAATTTTTTTTGTAAAATCGACTAATTTTTCATAACCCTTAACATCTTTTTCATTTATCTCTTTTATTTGTTTTTTCATCTCTAGCTCGTCCCCAGAGTAATTAAATTTTGATTTATCCTCGAAAATGAATTGATACCAAACTTTTAGTGGAGTGAGTTTTATATAATCTTCTGGTTTTTTTTGAAATAATTCAAATAATTCATTTATCAAATATGGAGCAGTTATTACTGTTGGTCCACCATCGTAAATGAAGCCATTTTTTTGAAATACTCTAGCTCTTCCTCCAAGATCTCGATGTTTTTCGATTAAAGTAACTTTATGTCCTTTAGCTTTAAGACGTAAAGCTGCAGCTATCCCTCCAAATCCTGAACCTATAACAATGGAATTCATCTATATAATTTATAGTCTTTTTTGTAAAATTGTAAGAGTATTATGAGTTGATTTTTTTTAACTCTTCTTTTGTTTCATCCAAATTTTTTTGAAACAAGTTATCAAGCTTGGACTTATCAACCGATGTTGTAATTATCTTTTTAACTGAATCTACCGCGACTTTAATTGAAGCATCTTTTATTTCTTTTATTGCCGCGTCTTTCATTTGATTGATCTTATTTTCTGTTGAATTTTTTTTAATTTCTGAAGATTTATGAAATTTATCGTTTAATTCAATAATAAGATTATCACTGTCTTTTTTAGCTTGAGCCAATATTTCCTTACTGACTGATTGAGCTGTATCGAGTTTTTTTTGAGCATTATCCAATAAAGTTTTAGCTTCTGTTCTAAGCTTTTCACTTTCATCAATCTCATTTTTGATATCTGAAATTAATTTGTTTAGTAATTCATTTATTTTTTGCGGAACCTTAAGATATATTAAGCCTCCAAAGAAAATAATAAACGATACAGCTACCCAAAATGTTGCATCAATTGCCATAATATTTATCCCCGTTTCTTTTAGATAAATCATCAACGATTGCGGAAATACTACTATTATTAACTTCCGTACCGATTAATTTCACTAGTAACTCTGAAGTAGTTTCGATTGCAATTTTATTAATTTTCTCTGAAGCACCTTTTCTTAGTAAATTTATCTCTTGCTCAACTTTCTTTATTTCCTCATCAATTTGTTTATCTAAAGTTTCCTTTTTTGTATTTATTTCTTTGAGCACATTTTCTCTAGCTTCTTTAAAAATGTTATTAGCTTCCAATTTACTTTTTGAAATAATATCATCGTACTCTTTAAGCTTGGCTTCACTACTTTCTCTCTGTTTTTCTGCTGCCTCAATATTTTCTTGTATTTG
>LULQ01000449.1_pt1 | contig 17376 bp, 14 predicted proteins | sample 728091 | NCBI WGS metagenome assembly LULQ01 (sample SAMN03860285, study PRJNA289734) | marine metagenome | biome: seawater column; feature: ocean; material: water; isolation source: Red Sea water column Station 149 - depth 10m | place: Saudi Arabia: Red Sea | collected 2011-10-15 | depth 10 m
TCGTCGTGGGCGGCGTCGAGCCGCAGCGCCGTCGCGCCGATGATGGGCTGGGTCATCGTCAGGTCGCTGCGGATCTCCGCGCGCACCGCGGTGACCGGCTCGCGCAGCGCCGACGGCGTCGCGCTCGCGGTCATCGCCGGGGCCACGACCGGAGCGGTCTGCGCGGTCGGCACAGGCGCGGCGCCGCCGCGCTCGGGCAGGAAGCGGGCGACGGAGTCGATGGCGTGGGCCAGCATCGGCCGCAGCCCCGCGTGCACGCGCTCGGGGGCCGGCTCGTGCCCGGGGGCCTGGCTGCCGGGGACCTCGTGCTCGTCGTGCGCCGAGGAGCCGCCGTGGTGGTCCCCGTGGTCGTCCTGGTCCCCATCGTGGTCGCCCTCGTGCCACTCCTCGTCGGAGACGTAGGTGTAGCCGTCGATCTCGGCGACCTCGCAGCGGTCCTGCGCCAGCGCGGCCAGGGCGTCGACGACGTCGCCGTCGGTCAGGCCGGTGACCCGCGTCGAGAGCGAGAGCGGGACCTGGATCGGGTCCTCACCGCTGAGCACGTCGATCGAGCCGTCACGCAGGAAGCGCCGGCGCGGCAGCACCTCGACGGCCTGGATCTCGGTCCAGGGCAGCCCCCGCCACTCCTTGCCCGTGCGCAGGCGCACCCCGAGGTCGTCGGCGACGAAGAGCGGCGCCCGGGCGTCGAGGACGCCCTGGGCGTGCACGAGGGCGATGAGGGCGAGCACCAGCGCCAGGACCCAGTCCAGGGCGGTGCCGCCGGAGGCGGCACGGGTGAGGTACGCCGCGGCGACCACGCCCGCGACGACACCGGTGCTCGCGGTGAGCAGCGTGTTGCGTCGTACTTCCACGTTCACATCTCCCCCTGAAGGGTCGCGATGACACCGTCGACCTCGTCGGGCTTCACGAGCACGTCGCGAGCCTTCGAGCCCTCACTGGGACCGACCACGCCTCGGGACTCCAGGATGTCCATGAGGCGACCGGCCTTGGCGAAGCCCACGCGGAGCTTGCGCTGCAGCATCGAGGTGGAGCCGAACTGCGTCGACACCACGAGCTCCACGGCCTGGACCACCAGGTCGAGGTCGTCGCCGATGTCGTCGTCGAGCTCCTTCTTGCTCTGCTGGGGAGCGGTGACGTCCTCGCGGTACGACGGCTCCAGCTGCTCCTTGCAGTGCTTGACCACCTGGGCGATCTCGGCCTCGGTGACCCAGGCTCCCTGGACGCGCACCGGCTTGGAGGCGCCCATCGGCAGGAACAGCCCGTCACCCTGGCCGACCAGCTTCTCCGCGCCCGGCTGGTCGAGGATGACCCGGCTGTCGGCGAGGCTGGAGGTGGCGAAGGCCAGGCGGCTCGGCACGTTGGCCTTGATCAGGCCGGTCACCACGTCGACCGAGGGGCGCTGGGTGGCCAGCACCAGGTGGATGCCGGCCGCGCGGGCCAGCTGGGTGATGCGGACGACCGCGTCCTCCACGTCGCGCGGGGCGACCATCATCAGGTCGGCGAGCTCGTCGACGATGACCAGGAGATAGGGGTAGGGCTCGAGCGTGCGCTCGGAGCCCAGCGGCACCTCGACCTTGCCCGCCCGGACGGCCTTGTTGAAGTCGTCGATGTGGCGGAACCCGAAGTTGGCCAGGTCGTCGTAGCGCAGGTCCATCTCGCGCACGACCCAGGCGAGCGCCTCGGCGGCCTTCTTGGGGTTGGTGATGATCGGGGTGATCAGGTGCGGGACGCCCTCGTAGGCGTTCAGCTCCACCCGCTTGGGGTCGACCATGATCATCCGGACCTCGTCGGGCGTGGCCCGCATCAGCACCGAGGTGATCATCGAGTTGATGAAGCTGGACTTTCCGGAGCCGGTGGCACCGGCGACCAGCAGGTGCGGCATCTTCGCGAGGTTGGCGACGACGAAGCCGCCCTCGACGTCCTTGCCGAGGCCGGCCACCATCGGGTGGTGGTCGGCACGGGCCCGGCCCGAGCGGAGCACGTCGCCGAGGGAGACGATCTCCTTGTCGAGGTTGGGGATCTCCACGCCGACCGCGGACTTGCCGGGGATCGGGCTGAGGATGCGCACGTCCGCACTGGCCACCGCGTAGGCGATGTTGCGCTGGATGTTGGTGATCTTCTCGACCTTCACGCCGGGGCCGAGCTCGACCTCGTAGCGCGTGACGGTCGGGCCGCGGGTGTAGCCGGTGACCTGGGCGTCGATGGAGAACTCCTCGAGCACCTGGGTCAGCCGGTCCACGACCTCGTCGGAGGCCTTGGACCGCGCCTTGTGCGGCGAGCCCTCCTTCAGCACCTCGGTCGCGGGCAGGCTGTAGGTGATGTCGCCGGAGAGCTGGAGCTGCTCCACGCGGGGCGGCAGGTCGGCGTGCGGCGGCGGCTCGAGGACGTCCTTGTGGCCGTCGGCGGTCGGGGACGTCGCGCCGGCGTCGACGCTCGAGGCCGTCCTCGCCCTTGCGCGAGCGGCGTCGCGTGATCGGCTCGTCCTCCTCGTGCACCCGGCCCAGGGCCCGGTCGCGCAGGTCGGCGAGCTTGTCGGGCACCTGGTAGACGGGCGTGGCGGTGATGACGAGGACCCCGAAGACGCCGAGGAGGAGCAGCAGCGGGACGACGAGGTAGGTGGTGCGCAGCAGGTCGAGCAGCAGCGAGGAGACGACGTACCCGACCGCTCCCCCGCCCTCCTGCAGCGCGGTGGCGTCGCCGTTGACGGGCTGCGGGCTGCCGTTGGCGACGTGGACGATGCCGAGCAGGCCGAAGGACAGGGCGGTCCAGCCGATGACCTGCCGGCCGGCGGGACCGTGGCCCACGGGGTCGCGCATGACGCGCCACCCGGCCCAGACCAGGACCATCGGGACGAACCAGCCGATCTTGCCGACGGTGCCGGCGACGGCGAACCGCACCGGGTCGGTCACCGGGCTCTGCACCTGGAACCACACCGCGGCGGCGGAGACCAGCGCGAGGGCGACCAGCACCAGGCCGGCACCGTCGCGCCGGTGCTCGGGCTCGAGGTCGCGGGCACCGCGGCCGATGCCGCGCGCGACGGCGCCGATGCCGTGGGCGACCGCCAGCCAGAACGCGACGACCCCGCGCTTGGGCGCAGGCTTGCGCGCCGGCGGCCGCTTGGCCGCGCTCTTGGTGGTGGAGGTACTCCGTGGTCGGGTGCCCGTGCTCGTGCCGCTGCGCGTGCTGGTGCTGCGGCTGGACGTGCTCGTGCTCCGCGACCCCGGCGGGGAAGACGTACGGGTCGCCATGGTCACGACCCTAGGCGACCACCACACGAGTCACAGGGATTGACTCACGTCCCACCCTCACGTGTCGCTTGAGGGTTTTCCGGAGCCACGTCCGAGCGGAGCGAGGGACTCGACGCGAGGAGGTGAGCGAGCCCGCGACCGAGGCACGAGGTCGCGACGGCGTGTCGAGCCCGGTCGAACCGGCGTATCAATACGCCGGCTCGGCGTCCCGTGGCTGGTCGTCGGGGTCCGGGAGCGCGTCGAGGGGTGGGGAGAGCCGGCGGGCGCCGAGCAGGACGGCGGCGCCGACCAGCATGGTGACCACGAAGCCGATGGTGGTGGAGCCGGTGAGCGCGAGGCCGCAGTAGCCGGCCGTGGCGGCGACCACGGCGACGGCGACGTACGGCAGCTGAGTGGTGACGTGGGTGATCACGTTGCACCCGGCACCGGTCGAACTGAGGATCGTGGTGTCGGAGATCGGCGAGGAGTGGTCGCCGGCCACCGCGCCGGCCAGCACGGCCCCGAGCACCGGGAGCAGCAGCTCGGGTGCGTCGACGGCGTTGACGATGCCGCCGGCGATCGGCAGCAGGAGCCCGAAGGAGCCCCAGCTGGTGCCGGTGGCGAAGGCCATCGCCAGGGCGACCAGGAAGACGACGGGGACCAACCACTCGGTGGGCAGCGAGGAGTCCTCGACGAGGCCGCCGAGGTACTCCCCCGTACCGAGGGAGTCGATCAGCGAGCCGAGCATCCACGCCAGCAGCAGGATGCTGACGGCCGGCCACATCGACCGCAGGCCCTCCCACCAGCCCCGACCGAAGGTCGAGCGGCTGAACTTGGGGTTGGAGGCGGTGTCGCGGGAGTAGTAGTAGAGCGCTGCGAGCAGCGCCGGCGCCGCACCGACCAGCAGGGACCAGGTGACGTCGGCCTCGGCGAGCAGGTCCAGCGGGGCCCAGGACCCGGAGGCGCGCACCCCGCTCCACACGATGCCGGCCAGCACGCCGAGCACCAGCAGCACGAACGGCACCACCAGCGCCCGCTTGGCGCCGGGCCGGTGGACGGGCAGGTCCTCGGAGAGCTGGCCCGGGATGTCGTCGCCGGGCTCATAGGTCCTGCCCTCCTCCAGGGCGCGTCGCTCCTCGCGGCGCATCGGGCCGAGGTCGACGTTGAGCGCGACCACGAGCACCACCATCAGCAGCGCCGCCCAGGCGTAGTAGTTGGCTGCCGCGGCCCGGACGTAGGCGCCGAGGTCGCTCACGGTCAGCGCCGACGCGGCGATGATCGGTGTGAAGATGCCCAGGATGTAGGCGCCCCAGCTCGAGAAGGGCATCAGCACGGCCACGGGTGCCGAGGTCGAGTCGACCAGGTAGGTCAGCTTGGCGCGCGAGACCCGGTGCCGGTCGGTGATCGGCCGGCTGACCTGGCCGACGGTCAGGGCGTTGAAGTAGTCGTCGACGAAGATTGCGCCACCCAGGGCCGCCGGCAGCGCGATGGCGCCGCGCCGGGTGCGGATGCGCTCGTGCGCCCAGTCGGCGAAGGCCCGGGTGCCGCCCGACATCGACACGAAGGCGGTGATGACGCCGAGCGCCAGGGTGAAGAGGAGGATGTAGACGTAGGTGGTGTTGAGCTCGCCGTCGCTCCAGAAGATCTGGGCGAACGCCGACCACAGCTCCTCGAGGGTGTCGACGGGGCTGAGGTCGGCGACCAGCAGTGCCGCCGAGACCACGCCGAGCCCGAGGCTCAGCAGGACCTTGCGGGTGGTCACCGCCAGCCCGATGGCCAGCACGGGGGGCAGCAGGGTCAGCAGCGGGTAGTCGTCGATCACGTCGCACCTCCTGGGTGGGCCGGGAGGTTACTCCTCGCCCCGGAGCGACGGACCACCCCGGCGGACCAGGGTCGGCGTCGCGCCCTCAGGCGTCGATGACCACCGGGATGATCATCGGCCGACGACGGTGGGTGTTGGACACCCAGCGACCGATCACCCGGCGTACGGTCTGCTGCAGCTGGTAGGAGTCGGTGGCCCCGTCGGCGACGGCCCTGTCGAGCGCGTCGATGATGGCGGGCTTGACGTCCTCGAAGACCGAGTCGTCCTCGGCGAAGCCGCGGGCGTGGATCTCCGGGCCGCCGGCGACCTTCCCGGAGACCGAGTCGATGACGACGATGACCGAGATGAAGCCCTCCTCGCCGAGGATCCGCCGGTCCTTGAGGTCGGACTCGGTGATGTCGCCGACGGAGGATCCGTCGACGAAGACGTAGCCGCAGTCGACCTTGCCCGCGACCGACGCGACCCCGTCGACGAGGTCCACCACGACCCCGTCCTCGGCGATGACGACGTTCTCGACGCCGGTCATCCTCGCCAGCGCGGCGTTGGCCTGCATGTGCCGGATCTCGCCGTGCACCGGCAGCACGTTGCGCGGCTTGACGATGTTGTAGCAGTACAGCAGCTCGCCGGCCGAGGCGTGCCCGGAGACGTGCACCATGGCGTTGCCCTTGTGCACGACCTTCGCGCCCCACCGGGCCAGGCCGTTGATCACGCGGTAGACCGCGTTCTCGTTGCCGGGGATGAGCGAAGACGCGAGCAGGACGGTGTCGCCCTCCTCGATGTGCACGAAGTTGTGGGTGCGCTGGGCGATCCGCGAGAGCGCCGACATCGGCTCGCCCTGCGAGCCGGTCGAGATCAGCACCTGGTGCTGCGGCGGCAGGTGCGCGAGCTCCTTGGCGTCGACGATCGTGCCCGGCGGGATCGTGAGGTAGCCCAGGTCGCGGGCGATGCCCATGTTGCGCACCATCGAGCGGCCGACGAAGGCGACCTGGCGCTCGTGGGCGTACGCCGCGTCGAGCACCTGCTGCACGCGGTGCACGTGCGAGGCGAAGCAGGCCACGATGATCCGCTGCTGCGACTCGCGGAAGACCTGGTCGATGACCGGCGTGATGCCGCGCTCGGTCGGGGTGAAGCCCGGGGTCTCGGCGTTGGTGGAGTCGGTGAGGAAGAGGTCGACGCCCTCCTCCCCCAGCCGCGCGAAGGCCCGCAGGTCGGTGATCCGGCCGTCGAGCGGCAGCTGGTCCATCTTGAAGTCGCCGGTGTGCAGCACCAGCCCGGCGGGCGTGCGGATGGCGACGGCCAACGCGTCGGGGATGGAGTGGTTGACCGCGACGAACTCGAGCTCGAAGGGCCCGAAGGTGATCTTCTCGCCCTCCTTCACCACGTGGTGGACGGTCTCCTTGAGCCGGTGCTCGCGCAGCTTGGAGCCCAGCAGCGCCAGCGTCAGCTCCGAGCCGACCAGCGGGATGTCACCCCGCTCGCGCAGGAGGTACGGCGTCGCGCCGATGTGGTCCTCGTGACCGTGGGTCAGCACGAGCGCCTCGACGTCGTCGAGCCGGTCGCGGATGGATGACCAGTCGGGGAGGATCAGGTCGACGCCGGGCTGGTGGTCCTCGGGGAAGAGCACGCCGCAGTCGACCATCAGGAGACGACCGGCGTACTCGAAGGCGGTCATGTTGCGCCCCACCTCGCCGAGACCACCGAACGGGGTGACCCGCAGGGCTCCCTCGGGCAGCGGTTCGGGTGCGGTGAGCTCGGGGTGCGGGTGTGACATTTCGTCCTGTTCTGCCGGGTCGTCCGGTGGTCGGGTGGTGCCGGGGTGCTGGCCGGCGGTGCCTAGAGCAGGTCGGCCGCCTCCAGGCCGGTGCGCAGCGCGGCGAGCTCCTCGTCGTCGAGGGGCACCAGCGGAGAGCGCACGCGGCGGTTGTCGAGCACGCCGAGGAGCTCCAGGCCCCCCTTGGCGGTGGTGGCGCCGTAGTTGGCGACACCCATGACGGCCTCGAAGGCCGGCAGGAGCCGCTGGTAGGTCGCCAGGGCGTTGGCGTGGTCGCCACCGAGGAAGTCCTCGATCATCGAGGCGATCTCGCTGCCGGCGACGTGACCGACGACCGACACGAGGCCGCAGGCGCCGTGGGCGAGGAAGCCGAGGGTGTTGACGTCGTCGCCGGAGTAGACGGCGTAGCCCATCTGAGCCAGGCGCGCGGCGCGCGGCATGTCGCCGACGGCGTCCTTGACCGCGACGACCTGCTCCCAGCCCAGCGCCTCCTCGTAGGTCTCCAGGCCGATGGTGGAGCCGGTGCGGCCAGGGACGTCGTAGAGCATCACGGGCAGCTCGGCGGCGTCGATGACCTGCCGGAAGTGGTGGAGGATGCCGCGCTGTCCGGGCTTGTTGTAGTAGGGCGAGACCAGGAGCACCGCGTCGGCGCCCTTCTCGCGTGCCTGCTTGGCCAGCACCAGCGAGGTGCGGGTGTCGTTGGTGCCGACACCGGCCACCAGCGGCACGTCGGGGCCGACCGCGTCACGCACCGCGGCGAGGACCTCGCCGTCCTCGTCGGTGGTGGTCGTGGGCGACTCGCCGGTGGTCCCGGAGACCACCAGCCCGTCGTGACCGTGCGCCAGCAGGTGCTTGGCGACCCGCTGCACCCCGTCGAGGTCGAGGCTGCCGTCGTCGAGGAACGGCGTGGCCATCGCGGTCAGCATCCGACCGAAGGGTGCGACGGGGGCGGAGGTCATGGGGCCAAGGTTATGGGATCTGCGGGACGACCTGCTCGGCGACCAGCCGCAGGTGGTCGAGGTCGCCCAGGTCGAGGGTCTGCAGGTACAGCCGCGACTGCCCGGTCTCTGCGTAGCGGCCGATCTTGTCGACCACCTCGGGCACCAGCCCGGCCAGCCCGTTCTCCCGCAGCTCGTCGACCTCGCGCCCGATCGCTGCGGCCCGGCGGGCCAGATCGGCCTCGTTCTCGGCGACGCACAGCACCAGCGCCGAGGAGGGGGTCAGCGAGCCCGGGTCGCGGCCGATCTCCTCGCACGCGGCGTGCACGCGGGCGATCTGCTCGACCCCGGTGTCGAACGGCACGAACGGGAGGTTGAACTCGTCGGCGTACCGCGCCGCCAAGGCAGGGGTACGCCGCTTGCCGACGCCTCCGATGAGCACCGGCGGCCCACCGGCGTGCCCGTCGCGCTGCACGGGCTTGGGCAGGCCGGGCGACTCGCTGACCTGGTAGTGGGTGCCGTCGTAGGAGAAGCCACCGTCCTCGGCGGCCGGGGCCGACCACAGGCCCGTGACCACGGCCAGCTGCTCCTCGAACCGGTCGAAGCGCTCGGCGGTGCCGGGGAAGGGGATGGCGTACTTCTCGTGCTCCTGCACGAACCAGCCGGCGCCGATGCCGAGCTCGACGCGCCCGCCGCTCATCTGGTCGACGTTCGCGACCTGGATCGCCAGCGGACCGGGGTAGCGGAACGTGGCGCTGGTCATCATCGTGCCGAGGCGGATGGTGCTGGTCTCGCGGGCGAGACCAGCGAGCGTGGTCCAGGCGTCGGTGGGGCCGGGCAGGCCCGGGGTGCCCATCCCGAGGTAGTGGTCGGAGCGGAAGAACGCCCCGAACCCGAGCCGCTCGGCCTCGAGGGCGACCCGCAGGAGGTCGTCGTAGGTGGCGCCCTGCTGGGGCTCGGTGAAGATGCGCAGCTCCATGGCGCTCACCCTACGAAAGCGGCCCTCACCCGGCAGGCGGTGTCAGCGCCGGCGCAGCCAGACCCGGTCGAAGCCCTCGAGCTCGTCGCGCCGGGTCTCCTTCCAGTGGTGCCGGTCGAAGTCGGGGTAGAACACGTCGCCCTCGGGCTCGAGCGGGATCTCGGAGAGGACCTGCTCGGTGGCCAGCGGCATGGCGGCGGCGTAGACGCTGGCGCCGCCGGCGACGACGATCTCGCCGGGCAGCCGCGTGGCCTGCACCAGCGCGTCGTCGAGGTGGCGCGCCACGTGGACGTCGTCGCGGCCGGGCGACCAGGCGGGGTCGCGGGTCAGCACGATGGTCTCCCGGCCGGGCAGCGGCCGACCGATGGACTCGTAGGTGGTGCGACCCATGACCAGCACGTGGCCCATGGTCAGGTGCTTGAAGGCGGCCTGCTCCCCCGGCACCTTCCACGGGATGTCGGGGCCGTGGCCGATCACCCCGTTGCGGGCGACGGCGGCGACCAGGACGATCCTGCGACTCACGACGACCGCCTCAGACCGCGATCGGGGCCTTGATGACCGGGTGCGGGTCGTAGCCCGCGACCTCGATGTGCTCGAGCTCGAACTCGTCGAGCGCGGTGACCGAGGGGTCGAGCACCAGCGTGGGCAGCGGCCGCGGCTCCCGCGTGAGCTGGAGACGGGCCTGCTCGAGGTGGTTGAGGTAGAGGTGCGCGTCGCCGAGGGTGTGCACGAAGTCGCCGACCCCGAGGCCGGTCACCTGCGCGACCATGTGGGTCAGCAGCGCGTAGGAGGCGATGTTGAACGGCACGCCGAGGAAGACGTCGGCCGAGCGCTGGTAGAGCTGGCAGCTGAGCCGGTCCGGCCCGCCGTCGGGGTCAGGTGCGACGTAGAACTGGAACAGCGCGTGGCACGGCGCGAGCGCCATGTCGGGGATGTCCGCGACGTTCCACGCCGAGACCACGTGGCGCCGTGAGTGCGGGTCGCGGCGGAGGTTCTCCACGACCTGCGCCAGCTGGTCGATGTGCCGCCCGTCGGGTGTGGGCCACGAGCGCCACTGGGCGCCGTAGACCGGGCCGAGGTCGCCGGCCTCGTCGGCCCACTCGTCCCAGATGCTGATGCCTCGCTCCTGCAGCCAGCGCACGTTGGTGTCGCCGCGCAGGAACCACAGCAGCTCGCCGAAGACCGAGCGGGTGTGGACCTTCTTCGTCGTGACCAGCGGGAAGCCGCCTCCACGCTCGGGTGCCAGGTCGAAGCGCATCTGGTGCCCGAAGACCGACAGCGTGCCGGTGCCGGTGCGGTCGGTGCGCTCGACGCCCTCGTCGAGGATGCGGGTGAGGAGGTCGAGGTAGGCCTGCACGGGGCGAACGCTACCCGGGCAGCACCACGGGCGGCGTGCGCCGTCCGTGGCTACCGGCGGTTCTTCTTCCCGCCCTTGTTCTTGCCCTTCTTCTTGCCCTTCTTCTTGTCGGTCTTCTTGTCGGCCTTCAGCACGCCCTTGAGCCACCCGGAGATGCTGGGCGCGTTGATCTCGGCGTAGACGCCCGGGAAGAGCGGGAGTGCGCAGCCCAAGCCGTAGCTCACGGCACCGATCTGCACCGGCCGGCCGTTCTCGCGGTAGCCGAACAGCGGCCCACCGGAGTCGCCCTGGCAGGAGTCGCCGAGCAGCTCGGCGGCGCACACCTCGGTGTCGGGCGAGTACCCGAGCAGGCTGTTGGTCTGGCACTCCAGGTCGGTCGTCACGCGCACGTCCAGCTCCTTGAGCCGGTCCTGCACGCTGCCGACCTGGTAGGCGTCCAGTCCCCACCCGGCGACGGTCAGGGTGGAGCCGGGCTCCTCGAGGGGCTGGTCGTCCGCGCCGGCGAGCGCGATGCGCGGCGCCTTGATCTTCTTGGTGGTGCGCCACAGGGCGACGTCGCTCGACCCGGTCTCGTCGTAGTCCGGGTGGACCTTCATGCGGTCGATACGCAGCACCTGGCCACCACCTTGGGTGAGGTCGGTGCGACCGACCACGGCCTGGACCTCGTCGGGCTCGAAGACGGTGCAGTGGGCCGCGGTGAGGATCCACCGCTTGCCCACCACCGAGCCGCCGCAGAAGTGGCCGTCGGACCCTTCGGAGCCGGCGCGCTGCAGCGACACCATGAACCCGTGCTCACCGTCGTCGGCGGCGCCGCCGCCCACGATGGCGGTGGCGGGGGTCGAGCTGGTCACCGCAGCCAGCGGCGTGGCGAGCAGCAGGGCGGCCAGGGCGGAGCGGACGAGACGGCGCGAGGTCATGCTCCTCTCAACGCGTGGCCGGCCCACACGTCACGCCCGAAGATCCACACGTCCCTCGATCGTGGTGCAGGTCTCACCGCCGACCCGCACCTGCCCGTCCACCACCTCCACGTGCACGCGCCCGCGTCGCTGCAGTGCGGCGCCCTGCGCTGCGACGTACGACGCGGGGAGCCGTCCGGCGGCGGTGAGCCACTGCGCGAGGCCGGCGTGGAGGCTGCCGGTGACGGGGTCCTCGGTGATGCCCAGGTCGGGGCAGAACGCGCGCACCTCCAGCAGCACCTCTCCCCCGGGCTCGTGCAGAGCCGGCTCGTGCAGGCCGGCCACCCCGACGTCGAGCCCGTCGAAGGCCGACCAGTCCGGGCGTAGCGCGGTGACCGCGGCCGCGTCGGCCAGGAGCACACCGACCCATCCGGGGCCGTTGTCGACCCACTCCGCGTCGACGACCTCGGTGGCCTCGATACGCAGGGCACGCGCGATCCGGGCACGGTCCTCCTCGGAGACCGGGCCGCTGCGCACCAGCGGCGGCGCCTCGAGCGCCAGCCGCTCCCCCGCGTGGACGCGCACGAGCCCGGCGCCGCACTCCTGCACCAGCACCGCCGGGGGTGAAGATGCGCAGGCGGTAGTCGGCCCCCGCGTGCGTGGGCCGCAGCAGGAACGTCGTCTCCGAGAGGTTGGTCCAGCGGGCGAACGCGGCCATCTGGTCGTCGGTGAGGTCGTCGGCGTCGTGCACGACCGCCACGGGATTGCCGGTCAGCGGACCGGAGCCGAAGACGTCGACGCAGCGGTAGGAGTGGGTCACCCCACGATCCTCTCGCTCACCTGGCCAGCAGCGCGGTCCGGTCCCCCGCGCCGCTGCGGGTCAGCACGAACTGCTGACGCGCGGAGATCTCGCCACCGTCACCGAGGCGGATCACCGGCGTGCCGAGCAGCTGCCTGACCTGGATGGACTCGGCGCCCACCTGGCGCAGCTGCGTGACGCCGACGACGTCGGGGCGCCGGGCGGTGGCGTACTCCTAGACGTCGGGGCGCGCGGCGCGATCGGTCCCCACCACTGCCACCTACGAGGTCGAGGTGCTCAGGCGTGCAGAGACATCGGGCCGTAGACCCGGCGCTCCAGCTCGAAGAGCGTCACGGCGTCGACTCCGTGCTCGGCCAGCTCGGCCCAGGTCTCGCCGACCCAGGACTCCGCATCGGCCTGGCTGGTGAAGCGCTGGTCGACGAGGTCGGCCGGGGCGTCGGCACCGAGGGTCACCTCCGCGCCGGAGGCGTCCTCCAGGCGCCACCACCACGGGCGCTCGGCGGCAGTGGGTGCGCGGAAGGTGGACGGCTGCTCGGGCAGGTTCATGTCAGGACTCCCGGACGGAGGGGTCGACGAAGGGCGGCTTGGTCAGGGCGAAGACCTCGCGACGGCCCCGCACGTCCACCGACACCTCGGCGTCGGCGGCGACGGTGGCGGCCACGAGCGCGAGCCCGACGCCCTTGCGCAGGGTCGGGGAGAAGGTGCCCGAGGTGACCTCGCCGACCGGGACGTCGGCGGTGAGCATGACCCGCATGTGCGGGCGCGGGATGCCGCGGCCCGTGGCGACGATGCCGCGCAGCACGCGCTGGGGGCCCTCCTCCCGCTGCCGGGTCAGCACCTCGCGGCCCCAGAAGGCCGGCTTCGACCAGCCCACGGCCCAGCCGAGGCGGGCCTCGACGGGGGTGATGTCCATGGAGATGTCCTGGCCGTGCAGCGGGTAGCCCATCTCGGTGCGCAGGGTGTCGCGGGCCCCGAGCCCGCAGGCGAGCATCCCGTGCTCCTCACCGGCGGCCAGCAGCGCGTCCCACAGGGACTCGGCCGCGTCGTTGGGCGCGACCAGCTCGTAGCCGCGCTCGCCGGTGTAGCCGGTGCGGCACACGGTCACCTCGTGGCCGTCGTGGGTGCCGGTGGAGAAGGCCATGTAGTCGTGGTCGACGGGCAGGCCGAGCGCGGTCAGCACCTCGTCGGACCTCGGCCCTTGGACCGCGAGCACGACGAGGTCGCGGTGCCGGTCGGTGACCTCGACGCCCTCGGGCGCGGCCGCCGCCAGTCGGCGCACGACCTCGGCGGTGTTGGCGGCGTTGGGCACCAGCAGCACGTCGTCGTCGGCGCGCAGGTAGACGATCAGGTCGTCGACGACGCCCCCGGTCTCGTCGTCGCAGCACAGGGTGTACTGCGCCTGCCCCACGCCGATGCGGCCGAGGTCGTTGGTCAGGCAGGAGTTCACGAAGTCGGCGGCCCCGGGACCGGTCACCGTCGCCTTGCCGAGGTGGCTGACGTCGAAGACGCCGACCGCCTCGCGGACCGCGGTGTGCTCCTTGACGACCCCGGCACCGGCGTACTCCAGCGGCATCGACCAGCCGCCGAACTCGGCGAGCTTGGCGCCGAGGGCCTCGTGCCTGGCGTGCAGTGGAGAGGTGAGCAGCGGGCCGTCGGTCTGGTCCTCCAGCGTCATGGCGCGAACCTATCGCAGCGCCCCGCTCGCCGAGCCGGCGTGTTGATGCGCCGGCTCGGCGGGCTCGGAGTGACGTCGGGGGCGCAGCGTGGTGCCCTGGCTATCCTGCGGCGGTGACCTCGTTCATCCTCCGCAGTGCCAGCCCCGCCAAGACCAAGGTCGACGCCGTCGTCGTGGGAGTGGTCGCGCAGGACTCCGGGGTCGACCTGGCTTCCGGCGGGGAGGAGGTGGGCAAGGCCTACGGCCGCAAGCTGCGACCGCTGCTGTCCTCGCTGTCGCTCAAGGGCAGCCTCGGCGAGACCACCCGCATCCCCACCGCCGGCGTCATCAACGCCCCGATGCTCGTCCTCGTCGGCCTGGGCGCGACCCCCTCGACCGCCGACCTGCGCCGGGCCGCGGGCGCCGCGGCGCGGGCCGTGCCGAACGCGGCATCCGTCGCCCTGGCCCTGCCGACGCCCGGCGCCGCCGAGGTGCGGGCCGTGACCGAGGGGTGGCTGCTGGGCGGCTACCGCTTCACGACCTACCAGCGCGACACCGCGTCGGAGGCCACCGGTCCCGGCGAGGTCGTGGTGCTCAGCCCCGGCGCGCGCAAGCAGGAGGTCGTCACCGCGCTGGAGCAGGCCCAGGTCGTCGCCGACGCCGTCTCGGGCTGCCGCGACTGGGTCAACACGCCCCCGGGCGACCTCACTCCCCCGCTGTTCGCCGACGCCGTGGTGGCCGCCGCCGCGCCGCTGACCAAGGGCCGCGGCAAGAAGCTCACGCTCACCGTCCACGACGAGGCGTCGCTGGCCGAGCTCGGCTGCGGCGGCATCCTCGGCGTCGGGCAGGGCTCCGACGCCCCGCCGCGGCTCGTCGAGATCACCTACGCCCCCAAGGGTCTGCCGAAGGACGCCCCGCACCTCGCCCTGGTCGGCAAGGGCATCACCTTCGACTCCGGCGGCCTCAGCATCAAGCCGGCCGCCTCCATGCACGAGATGAAGTCCGACATGGCCGGCGCCGCCGCGGTCGTCCAGGCCACGCTGGCCATCGCCCGCCTCGACCTCCCGGTCAAGGTCTCCACCTTCGTGCCGATGGCCGAGAACATGCTCTCCGGCTCGGCCACGCGCCCAGGCGACGTCCTGCGGATGTACGGCGGGACGACCGTCGAGATCTTCAACACCGACGCCGAGGGCCGCCTCGTCCTCGGCGACGCGCTCGTGCGTGCGACCGAGGTCGAGCCCGACCTCATCGTCGACGTCGCCACCCTCACCGGCCACATGGTCGTGGCGCTCGGCGACCAGGTCGCCGGTGTCATGGGCAGCGAGGAGGTCGTCGCCCAGGTGCTGGCCGCCTCCGAGACCGCCGGCGAGGCGTGCTGGCCGATGCCGATCCCCGAGGAGATGAAGCAGCGGATCACCTCCTCCAAGGTCGCCGACCTCGCCCAGCACGACTGGGTGCGCTGGGGCGGGGGACTCTTCGCGGGCGCGTTCCTCCGCGAGTTCACCGCCGGCCGGCCCTGGGCCCACGTCGACATCGCCGGCCCGTCCTTCGCCAGCGGCGGACCGACGGGTCACGTCACCAGCGGCGGCACCCAGTCCAGGCTCAGGAGTCCAGGTCGCGCGCCTGCTGCTTCTGGGCCTCACGCTGGCGGCGGTTCCAGTCGCGCATGCGCTGCGGCACGCCGACGACGGCCGCGTCGTAGGACGGCACCTGGGCCCGGTTGCAGAACTCGTGGGCCCACTTCACCGACGGCACCCGGCGACGCGTCCACTCCCCGTCGTGCGCGACGAGCAGCAGGGTGACGTCGCTGACCGCGGTGCGCGGCTCGACGAAGCCCTCGACACCGCGCCGGGCGCCGACCCAGGTCGTGAGGTGCTCGACGTCGGTCGAGTCGGCAGCGCGCACCCGGGTCGAGCCGGTGCGGTAGCCGTCCTTCGCCGGTCCGCGCATGCGCGGACCACGGTCACGACGGAAGCGGTCGAGCAGTCCCATGCCTCCAGTCTGCCCGACCCACCCTCGGGCAGGTGTGGACTGTCGTCGCAGTAGTGCAAAGATGGACCGCACTCCCACGGGGAGTCACCCGCACACCCCTACGCAAAGGACCATGGTGGCCGACGCCGGACACACTCCCGGACACACCGACTTCGACGTGCTCGTCCTCGGTGCCGGGTCGGGCGGCTACGCCTGTGCCCTGCGCGCCGCCCAGCTCGGCCTCACGGTCGGTCTGGTCGAGAAGGACAAGGTGGGCGGCACCTGCCTCCACGTCGGCTGCATCCCCACCAAGGCGCTGCTGCACGCGGCCGAGGTCGCCGACTCCGCACGCGACTCGGAGAGGTTCGGGGTCAAGGCCTCCCTCGAGGGCATCGACATGGCCGGCGTCAACGCCTACAAGGACGGCGTCGTCGCCCGGCTGTTCAAGGGCCTCACCGGCCTGGTCAAGGGACGGGGCATCACCGTCATCGAGGGCGCCGGCACCATGACCGGTCCTCGCGAGGTCACCGTCGACGGCACCGCCTACACCGGCGCGCACCTCGTGCTGGCCTCCGGCTCCTACTCCCGCTCTCTGCCCGGCCTGGAGGTCGACGGCGAGCGGGTCCTGACCTCCGAGCACGCGCTGCGCCTGGAGCACGTCCCGTCCTCGGTCGTGGTGCTCGGCGGTGGCGTGATCGGCTCGGAGTTCGCCAGCGTGTGGCGCTCCTTCGGCGCCGACGTCACGATCGTCGAGGCGCTGCCGCGCCTGGTCGCCGCTGAGGACCCGGCCTCGTCGAAGGCGCTGGAACGTGCCTTCCGCAAGCGCGACATCACCTTCAAGACCTCCACCCGGTTCAGCTCCGTCGAGCGCACCGCGGACGGCGTCGCCGTCAGCGTCGAGGACGCCAAGGGCGCCACGTCGGTCATCGAGGCCGAGCTCCTGCTCGTCGCGGTCGGCCGTGGCCCGGCCACCGACGGCCTGGGGTACGCCGAGCAGGGCGTCGCCATGGAGCGCGGGTTCGTGCTGGCCGACGAGCGCTGCCGCACCAACCTCGAGGGCGCGATCCCGCGCGTCACCTACTCCCACCCCGAGATCGCCTCGGTCGGCCTCGACGAGGAGACCGCCCGCTCGACGTACGGCGACGACGCGATCGAGACGCTGACCTACGACCTCGGCGGCAACGGCAAGAGCCAGATCCTGCAGACCCAGGGCTTCGTGAAGCTCGTGCGCCGCACCGACGGTCCCGTCGTCGGCGTCCACATGGTCGGCGACCGCGTCGGCGAACTGGTCGGCGAGGCCCAGCTGATCTACGCGTGGGAGGCCCACCCCGACGACGTCGCCCCGCTCGTGCACGCCCACCCCACCCAGAACGAGGCGCTCGGAGAGGCGCACCTGGCCCTGGCCGGCAAGCCCCTCCACGCGCACGGCTGAGCCACCCGGACAGCTCCACTCCACCTGCTACCGAAGGAACCGCATTGGCCACCGAAGTCAACCTCCCGGCGCTCGGCGAGTCCGTCACCGAGGGCACCGTCACCCGCTGGCTCAAGCAGGTCGGCGACACCGTCGCTGTCGACGAGCCGCTGCTCGAGGTCTCCACCGACAAGGTCGACACCGAGATCCCCTCGCCCGTCGCGGGCACCCTGCTCGAGATCAAGGCCGAGGAGGACGACACCGTCGAGGTCGGTGCGGTCCTCGCGATGATCGGTGAGGAGGGCGAGTCCGCCGGCTCCGGTGACGACTCCGCCGACGACACCGCCACGCCCGAGGCGCAGCCCGCCGACGAGGGCGAGGCCGAGAAGAAGGCTGAGCAGGAGGAGGAGATCGCCGAGAAGACCGGCGACCTGCCTCCCGGTGACGAGACCCCCGAGGAGGAGAAGTCCCCGGCCGCCTCCGGCGGGTCCGGCGGTGGCTCCGGCACGTCGGTGACGCTGCCTGCCCTG
>LULQ01000421.1_pt1 | contig 17278 bp, 18 predicted proteins | sample 728091 | NCBI WGS metagenome assembly LULQ01 (sample SAMN03860285, study PRJNA289734) | marine metagenome | biome: seawater column; feature: ocean; material: water; isolation source: Red Sea water column Station 149 - depth 10m | place: Saudi Arabia: Red Sea | collected 2011-10-15 | depth 10 m
AACCAACTGTGTACATGTGGTGAGCCCAAACAACAAAACCTACAATTCCAATTGCTACCATCGCGTAAGCCATTCCAAACAATCCAAAAACCGGCTTCTTTGAAAACGTAGATACGATATGACTGATCATTCCAAATCCTGGTAAGATTAGAATATAAACTTCTGGATGACCAAAAAACCAGAACAAATGTTGGAATAATGTTGGGTCTCCACCTGTTTGTGCATCAAAAAATGCTGTGCCGAAATTTCTATCTGTTAGAAGCATAGTAATTGCTCCTGCTAATACTGGTAACGAAAGTAATAATAAAAATGCTGTAACTAATATTGACCATGCAAATAATGGCATCTTATGCAAAGTCATTCCAGGGGTTCTCATATTTAAAATAGTTGTAATAAAATTAACTGCTCCTAAAATTGATGAAGCTCCTGCGACGTGTAAACTTAAAATTGCTAAATCCATTGCTGGACCTGGTTGACCTGCAGTAGAAGATAGAGGTGGATAAATCGTCCAGCCACCACCGACACCTTGTGCACCTGGAGGTCCATCTACAAAAATTGATGAAAGTAATAAAATAAATGCAACAGGCAATAACCAAAAAGAAATATTATTCATTCTTGGAAATGCCATATCTGGTGCTCCAATCATTATCGGCACGAACCAGTTTCCAAAGCCACCAATCATCGCTGGCATGACCATAAAGAAAATCATTATTAATCCATGACCTGTAACCAAAACATTATAAAGATGGTAGTTACCACCTAAAACATCATCACCAGGATGCATTAATTCCATTCTCATCAAAACTGAAAAAGCTGTTCCAATAACTCCTGCAATAATTGCAAAAATTAAATACATTGTTCCAATATCTTTATGATTTGTAGAATATGCCCATCTCTTCCAACCTGTTGGAGTATGATGATCGTGAATATGTGCTGCTTCTGAACTCATTTTTATTTACTCGCTACTAGTTTTTTATTAATTAAATTTTCATCTTTTGCAAATTTTATCTTCGCCTCTGAAAGCCAAATTTGGTAATCTTCTTCTGAAACTACTTTAACTTCAATTGGCATAAAAGCATGTTTAATTCCACATAACTCAGAACATTGTCCGTAATAAGTCCCAACTTTTTCAGCTTTGAACCAAGTTTCATTTACTCTTCCTGGCATCGCATCCCTTTTAACTCCAAATGCTGGTAATGCCCATGCATGAAGCACATCATTTGCTGTAATTAAAACTTTAACTACTTTATTTACTGGAACAACGACTACATTATCTGTTGCTAACAATCTTGGCTGACCTTCTTTTAAATCCTTCTCTTCGATCATATAAGCATCAAAAATTATATTTTCATCTGGGTACTCGTATCCCCAATACCATTGATATCCAATTGCTTTTATAGTTACATCAGCTTTAGGAATTGCATCTTGTGAATATAAAACTTTAAATGACGGAACTGCCATCACGATCAAGATTAAACAAGGAACTAATGTCCAAACAATTTCAACTAAAACATTATGTGTTCTTTTAGATGGATTAGGATTTCTCGATGCTCTAAATCTTACCATCACATAAAGCATTAAAAATAAAACAAACGCACTTATAGCAACTATGATTGGTACTAACATATAGTCATGAAACCAAACTATATCTCTCATAGTTTGCGATGCAGGCTCTTGGAAACCTAATTGCCAATTTTTTGGTTGGTTTGCAAACGCCTCAACTGAGTAAATTAATGCTATAAAAACAAAAAATAGTTTCTTCATTTGTTTTCTATATAGATCGAAAATATTATAAAAAATACTAGAGAATTCGCGACAATTTATCAATTTTGCAAATAATTGATCACAGATAACGCGGATATAACCGCAGTTTCAGACCTTAAAATGTTATCACTTAGTTTTATCGATTGAGACCCTTTAAAGTTTAGAATCTTTTTAATTTCACCGGCTGAATAATCCCCTTCAGGACCAATTAAAAGACAATTTGGTTTTGAATTAGAAATTTTAATTTTTTTATTATTCGTATTTAAATCTCCAAAAATTAAATTGATATCTGAATTGTTAGACAGGAATTTATCTAATGATTGAGGTTTTTCAATTGAAGGAATATTTATTCTATTACTTTGCTCACACGACTCTATAACTATTTTATTTAGTCTCTCATTATTTATTTTTCTAACAATTGTCCTTTCAGAAATAATTGGTACAAATTTTGTTACTCCAAGCTCAGTTGCTTTTTGTATCATGAAGTTAAAATAATTTGATTTAATGGGTGAGAAGGCCAACCAAATATCTTGCTCTTTATCTTTTTGTCTTAACTGTTCAACAACCTTGAAATTTAAGCTGCTTTTTGAAATTTCAGTTACAATTGACTTCCATTCTCCAGATTTATTAAAAACTGAAAAGGTCTCTCCTTGTTTAATCCTCATTACTTTCAATAAATAATGTGACTGAGACTTAGTTAAATTAGTTTCTAAATTAATTGATAATTTTTCTGGATAAAATATTCTAATATTGCTCATTATATTTAAATTAATTTATGAAAAAAATTAAAGCAATCATATTTGATGCATACGGCACCCTATTTGATGTTAATTCTGCAGCTGAAAAATGTAAGGAAAAATTAGGAGATAAATGGGAAGGATTTGCTAATTATTGGAGAACTACACAGCTTGAATATACTTGGCTTAGAAGTTTAATGAGAAGACACAAAGATTTTTGGCAAATCACTGAAGATAGTTTGGATAAATCTATGAATTTTTACAATATTGATAATTCAATGAGATCAGAACTATTAAATTTATATAAAGTGCTTTCACCATTTACAGAAGTAAGGGATGCTTTAAAAAAATTAAAACAATCAAATTATAAATTAGCAATTCTATCAAATGGTACACCTGACCTTTTAAATGAACTTGTAGTTAGCAATCAATTAAAAGATATTTTTGATGATATTTTTTCTGTAGAAGAAGCTGGTATTTTTAAACCAGATTCAAAAGTATATGATCTTCCAATAAATAAATATAATATTGAAAAGAATGAAGTTTTATTCTTAAGTGCAAATACATGGGATGTATCTGGCGCAGGAAATTATGGATACAACACTGTTTGGGTGAATAGAAATAATAATATTTTTGATAAATTAGATTTTGAACCTAACCAACAAATAAGTAATTTATCAGAATTGCTTGATTTAATTTAGATATATCCTATATGAACAACATGACAAATATCGAAGTAGAAAAAATTATAGATCCAACACCAGCATCAGATGGTGCAGGAGTTAAATTAAAAAGAAGTATTGGTGTTGAACCAAATTATTATGATCCATTTTTAATGTTAGATGAATTTGGATCAGAAAATAAAGATGATTATATTGCAGGCTTTCCTCCTCATCCACACAGAGGAATTGAAACAGTTACATACATGTTAGCTGGGAGTTTCGAACATAAAGATAGTACAGGTGGTCAAGGAAAAATGACTGCAGGAGATGTGCAATGGATGAAAACTGGTAGTGGAATAATTCATTCTGAAATGCCAGCTATGAACGATGGAAAACTTCATGGTTTTCAATTATGGATTAATATGCCAGCCAGCGAGAAGATGAGTAAACCAGAATACCATTATATTGACTCAGATAAAATGAGCACACATAAGGATGAAGATAAATTTATAAAAGTAATTGCTGGAAAGTTTGAAAATTCAGAAGGTCCAATAAAAAAACACAATGTCGATCCAATTTATTTTGATGTAGAATTAAATGAAAGTAAAACTTTTAATCATCAAGTTCCATCCACACACAATTCATTCATATATTTAATTGAAGGTGAGATAGAAATTGGAAACAATAAACATGAAAGTGTTAAAGACTCTACCTTAATTTTATTATCTAAAGGTGAAAACTTAAAAGTAACTGCTTTAACAAACGCTAAATTTTTACTAATATCTGGAAAACCGATAGGAGAACAGATTGCAAGAGGTGGCCCATTCGTCATGAATACCAAACAAGAAATACTTCAAGCAATTGATGATTACCATAATGGTAATTTCGTAAAGTAAATATGAAAGCTATAAGATTTGAAAAGTTTGGTGGTCCAGAAGTCTTAGAATACAAGGATATTGAAATCGGTAAACCTGGTCCAAAGGAAGTTCTAGTTAAAAATTTGTCAGTTGGACTTAATTATATTGATGTTTACCATCGAACAGGTTTGTATCCGATTGAATTACCAAGTGGACTTGGATTAGAAGCATCTGGAGTAGTTGAAGAAATTGGCTCTGAAGTAAGTCTTTTTAAAATTGGAGATCGAGTAAGTCATGCATCTGCTCCAATAAGTGGATACTCAGAAAAACAAATAATGCCAGAAGAAAAGTTAGTTACCGTGCCTGAAGGTATTTCAGATGAAATAGCTTCTTGTATTTTATTAAAAGGAATAACTTCAGAATATTTGTTACACAGATCATATGCTGTAAAAAAAGGAGATAAAGTTTTATTTCATGCTGCAGCTGGTGGTGTTGGTCAAATATTATGCCAGTGGGCTAATGCATTAGGATGTGAAGTCATTGGAACAGTCGGATCTAAAGAAAAAGTTGAAATAGCAAAAAAAAATGGGTGTCATCATGTCATCAATTATACAGATCATAATTTTGTGGAAGAAGTTGAAAAAATAGTAGGTAAAAACGGAATAGATGTTGTCTATGATGGTGTTGGAGCAAAAACTTTTGAGGGATCAATAGAGTGTTTAAAAATTAGAGGGATGATGGTAGCATTTGGAAATGCATCTGGATATGTTCACACTATAGATGTCAAAAAACATATAAATACAAAAGGTCTTTTTTTTACAAGACCGTCAATAATGCATTATACAATTACAAGAGATGAATTAGAAAAATCTGCTAAATTGGTTTTTGATGCAGTTCTTTCAGGAAAAATAAAAATTGAGGTTTCTAAAAAATATAAATTAAGTGAAGCTAAACAAGCTCATATAGATTTAGAGAATAGGGTTTTAACTGGACCAGCAGTTATTATTCCTTAAATTGATCATCCATATCTGAAAGATGAAGTCTTAACGCTCTAGTCGAGATTTGTATTTCTCTTATAAAAAATATTATTGATACCATCATCGATAAACAACAAGAGCCAAAAATTATTCTAGCTAAAAAATATGTCTCTAAATAAAGAGCAAAAACTGTAAGCATATTAAATAAGAAACCAAATGCTGCAAAAAGTATAGTAATCCTTAAATTTTTTACTCTATCATTTAAATTAATTAGCTGCTGCTTCCACTCTGGTGGAGTATGCTTTTCAAAAACATATTCGTCGTGTATTTTTCTAATCAAACCACTTAATGTATGAAATCTATTACTATAGACAGCCATAATCAAAGGAATGGCGGGAAACATTAATGCGGTAACAGTGTAATCAATATTCATGCGAATCAGTTTGATTATGAATCTACGCTTTGTTATTTACAAGTAAATTATGTCTGAAAAGGTTAAAATTTTTATTGAATTAACAAGACTTAATAAACCAATTGGTTTCATGCTTCTATTTTGGCCATGTGTTTGGGGTTTAACAATTTCATATGATTTTTCTCTTTCTTTAAATACTTATTTTATTTATGCTTTTTTATTTTTTTCTGGATCTGTTCTAATGAGATCAGCAGGATGTATTGTTAACGATATAAGTGATAGAAAAATTGATAAGTTAGTCGAAAGAACAAAAAATAGACCAATCGCGTCAGAAAAAATTTCAGTATTTAATGCAGCAATATATGCAGCAATCTTATGTTTAATCGCTTTTTTAGTTTTGATAAATTTTAATAAATTTACTATTTATATGGCTCTTCTTTCAATGCCATTGGCTTTTACATATCCATTAATGAAAAGATTTACTTACTGGCCTCAACTTTTTTTAGGTATTACTTTTAATTACGGTCTAGTTTTGGCATGGATATCCATTCAAAATGAAGTTTCTATAGTACCAATTATATTTTATTTAGGAGCCACATTTTGGACATTAGGTTACGACACAATATATGGATATCAAGATATTAATGATGATGAAATAATTGGAGTTAAATCAACATCGATTAAATTTAAAAATAACCCAAAAAAATTTATATCGTTTTGTTACATTATATTTTTAATATCATTGTTTCTTGTTGGTTATAAAATGAATTTTAATTATTTATATTACATTGCTTTAATAGTGCCTTTAACTCATTTGTTAATTTTTCAATCTCTTAAATTAAAAACTGAAAGTGGGAATGACTGCTTAGCAAAATTTAAAAGCAACAATCTTTTGGGTCTTATTATTTTAATAATTTTGTTAGTAGGAAAATTAACTTAATGAAAAATATTGATATTATAAAAAGATTGTACAATGATTATACAACAAAACATCTAAATAAAATAATTCTTGCTATAGTGTTTTCTATTTTGGTTGCTGGTGCCACATCAGCAACAGCATGGTTACTCGACCCTGCAATAGAAAAAATTTTTATAAACAAAGATCAAAGTTTAATTTTCATAATTCCACTTTTAATCATAATAGCTTTTGCTACAAAAGGCATATCTCTATATTTAGCAAAAGTTTTAATGATAAAAACTGCAGAAGAAGTGAAAAAAAATATTCAAATCGATATGTTATCTTCTTTCATAAAAGCTGATACTGAAAAAATTGAAGATAAACATTCAGGTAAATATATTTCAAATCTTAACTTTGATGTAAATCAAATAACTGGGATGCTAAGTAATGCAGTTTTAAACCTATTCAAGGATGGCTTAACGCTTATTGGCTTGTTATTTGTGATGTTCTTTCAAAATTGGAGGCTTTCTCTTATAGCTTTAATTATGCTTCCAATAGCTACGATAACTGCAAAAAAATTAGGAAAACGTATTATTAAAGTTGCCACAGAAGCACAAGAAAAGTCAGGCGACTTAAATAAATATTTAATTGATCTTTTTAAAAATCATAAAATTATAAAAATTTTTCAAAGAGAGAATTATGAACATGAAAGATCAGAAAAATTCGTCAATGATCTAAAAGAAAAATCAATAAAAATTGCAACTGTTTTTATAAGATCCACTCCAATAATGGAAGTTGTAACTGGAATAATGATTGCAATATTAATTTTTTACTCAGGAAAATTAATTATGAATGACCAGCTTAGTATAAACAATTTTTTCTCTTTTTTGGCTGCTATGATGCTTGCTTATCAACCAGTAAAGTCTTTAGCAACAGTTAATGTTGCTTTTGGCCAAGGACTATCGGCAGGAAAAAGAATATTACCTATTATTGATCAACAAAATAAAATTTCAACAAATGAAAATGGAAAAATATTAGATATAAGTAATGCATCAATAAAATTTCAAAATATTAATTTTAGTTACAAATCAAATCTTAACAATATAGTCCTTAAAGATATTAATATTGATATAGCTGGCAGAAAAATGACAGCTTTAGTAGGCCACAGCGGATCGGGAAAATCTACAATATTAAATTTAATACCAAGAATTTATGATGCAGACTCTGGGGAAATTCTAATTGATAATCAAAAAGTACAAAACCTTAATCTTAAATCATTAAGGAAAGAAATATCTATTGTTGATCAAAATACAACACTTTTTGATGATACTATTTTTAATAATATCAAATATGCCAAACCAGAGGCTAGTGACGAAGAAATTTTTACAGCTGCAAAAATATCAATGTGTACAGATTTTATAGAAAAATTAGAAAATAAATTTCAGACTGTTATAGGAGAAAATGGAGTAAAATTATCGGGTGGTGAAAAGCAAAGACTTTCGATAGCGAGAGCTTTGTTAAAGGATAGCAAAATAATTCTTCTAGACGAAGCAACTTCATCTCTTGACTCTGAAACAGAAGAAAAAATACAAAAAGCTATTGAGGAATTAACAAAAAATAAAACAACAGTAGTTATTGCTCATAGACTATCAACTATTCTTAATTCAGAAAAAATTTATGTTGTTGATAAAGGTTCTGTAGAATCATCAGGGAAACATGATGATCTAATCAAAAATTCATTGCTTTATAAAAACTTCTACGAGAGACAAATAAAAAATAACTAATGTATTTTTTGTATAATATATTAGGAATTATTTTTTTTTTAATCTCACCATTTATATTATTTTTTAGAATGATTAATGGAAAGGAAGATTGGAGAAGAATCTTAGAAAAATACGCTTATTATAATTTAAAAAAGACTGATACAACTGTATGGTTTCATGGTGCAAGTGTTGGGGAAATCATGAGCATTCTCCCTTTGATAAATAAGTTTGAAAAAGACAAATCTATAAAAAAAATTTTACTTACTTCATCTACTTTAAGTTCTGCATCAATAATTGCAAAAAAACCATTAAAGAAAACAACTCATATTTACTATCCATTTGATATTGGATTTATATGCAATAACTTTTTAAATTATTGGGAACCAAAAATCGCAATATTTGTAGATTCTGAAATCTGGCCGAATATGTATGAAAAAATAAATTCAAAAAAAATACCTCTTATTTTAATCAATGCTAGAATTACGAGTAAAAGTTTCAAAAGATGGCAAATCTTTTCATCTTTTGCAAAGAATGTTTTCAGTAAAATAACTATAGCTTTACCTCAAAATCAAGAAACCCGAAATTATTTAAAAAAATTGGGTGTTAAAAAAATTAAATTTATTGGAAATTTAAAGTATTTCAAAAATGATAAACAAAGTTTGAAGAAAAATGTTCAAAAATATTTTAAAAATAAAAAAATATTCTGTGCAGCTAGCACTCATTATAATGAGGAGAAAATCATTGGAAAATTACATTTAAAATTGAAGAAAAAGTTTAAGAATTTAATTACAATATTGGTTCCGCGTCACATAAATAGATCAGAGGATATAAAGCAAGAACTTAGAAAATTAAAACTAATAGTTACCGAAAGATCAAGCGGACATAAACCGTCTGAAAATTGTGACGTATATATTGTTAATACATATGGAGAGATGTCAAAATTTTTAAGACTTTCAAATGTAACATTTATTGGTGGATCTATAGTAAACCATGGAGGACAAAACCCATTAGAAGCTGTAAGAATGGGTAATTACGTGATGCATGGTAAAAAAGTAAATAATTTTAAAGAAATATATAAAGTATTTGTAAAAAATCATAATTACAAAATATCAAATAGTAAACTTAATAAGATTAATTATTTAGGTGCTAAAATTTTTGAAAATAACGTTAAAGAAATTAAAAATTATTTATAATGAAAGTAAAAAGACCCATTTTTTGGGATAGTTTCAATTTCATATCATTATTACTCTTACCATTTAGTTTGATAACAATTATTTTTAATTTTTTTAAATCTTTAAGTCCAAAAAAATATTTCAAAATAAAAACAATCTGTGTTGGAAATATTTACTTAGGTGGAACTGGAAAAACACCTTTAGTTTTAAAAATAAATGATATGTTAAAATATAAGTTTAAAACTGTGTTTATTAAAAAAAAATATATTGATCAAATTGATGAGCAAAATATTTTATCAAAATATGGAAATCTAATTTGTTTAAGTTTTAGAGATATCGCGCTGAGAATTGCTGAGAAAAAAAATTACCAGTTAGCTATATTAGATGATGGTTTACAAGATAAAAGTTTAAATTATGATATTTCTATTGCTTGTTTTAATAGTTCAGAGCTAGTTGGAAATGGGCTAGTTTTGCCTGCTGGGCCATTAAGGGAAAGAATTACAAATATTTTAAATTATGATCTTGCATTTCTTAATGGTGAAAAAAATAATAAAAGTTTCGAAAAAACTCTAAAGAGATTAAATCCAAATTTAAAAATATTTAGAGCTAAATACACTCCTAGAAATCTTGAGTCTTTTAAATTTAAAAATAACTTTCTAGTTTTTTCAGGCATAGGTAATCCTTTAGAATTTCAACAAACATTAAAAAAATATAATTTTAAGATAAAAAAAATAATGACTTTTCCAGACCATTATAAATATAAAAATTCTGATATAAATAATATAAAAAATATGGCTAAGAGTAATAAATTAAAAATTATAACAACCGAAAAAGACTACAATCGATTGTCAAATATACAAAAAAAGAATATCCAATTTTTAAAAATAGGATTAAAAATTGAAAAAGAAAAAGAATTTAAAAATTTTTTATTAAAGAAATTATGAGGAAGTTTTTTTATTTAATTGAATTTATTTTAATAAAATTGTTTTTTTTTATACTAATTATAATTGGTTATAAAAATGGATCTAATTTAGGAGATTTCATTGGGCGCTTGTTTGGTCCAATATTTAGATCAAAAAAGTTAATTGAAAATAATTTGGAACAATCTGGCATTGTAGACAAAAAAAATTACAATAAAATTATCAGCAAAATATATGGAAATTATGGAAGAATACTTGCTGAATATCCTTTTCTTAAAGCATTTAGAAATAGCAAATTAAATAAATTTATTGAAATAGACGGGCTTGAAAACCTAAACAAAATTAAGAGAGAAAAAAGACGAGCTGTATTTATATCTGGTCATTTCAATAATTTTGAATTAATGGCGCTCCAAATAGAAAAGGCTGGTATAAATTTGTGCGCTATTTATAGACCGCTAAATAACGTATTCCTTAACAAAACTATGGAAGAAATTAGAGAAAATTTTATATGCAAAAATCAAATTAAAAAAGGAAGATCAGGCACAAGACAGATTATTGAAAATATAAAGAAAGGTAACTCAGTAGCTCTAATGATAGACCAAAGAGTAAGAGAAGGTATAAAAATTAATTTTTTCGGTAAACCAGCTAGTACTACGACCATACCCGCACAATTAATTAAAAAATATAAATGTGATCTAGTGCCTATTTATATAGAGAGAAGAAAAAATAATTATTTTAAAATGTTTGTTTCAGAACCAATTAAAATTGGGAATAATAAATCAATCAAAGAAATCACTGAACATCTAAATAAGATACTTGAAAAAATGATATTAAAAAATCTAGACCAGTGGATCTGGACACATGATAGGTGGAAAACATAATCAGTTTTTATCTAATAAATCTCTTTTCATTGAGGCCTCAACATACGAAAAGTAGGCTTCCTGTTCTTCAACGTTCCAATAAGCTAAGTTTTCAAGTGGTATTTTTTTTTGTGAGATAGCACAAATCACATGATCACCATCTTCAATGATCTCAAAATTATTTGCTAAGTATTTTAATTTAGCTAACTTATTTAACATATTTAAGATATATATTTACTAAATGAAAATTGCAATTATTGGAAGTGGAGGACGAGAACATGCTCTAGTTCATCACTTAAGTAATTCAAAAAAAATAACAAAAATATATTCAATACCAGGTAATGCTGGTACCGAAGAAATATCTGTAAATATTGATTTAAATTTGGAAAATTTTCAAGATTTGTATAATTTTATTAAGAAAGAACAAATCGAATTAGTGATTGTTGGTCCAGAAAAACCATTAGTCGAAGGATTAGTAGATTTCCTAGAGTCAAAAAATATTAAAGTTTTTGGTCCTAGAAAAAAAGTAGCTCAATTAGAAGGCTCAAAAATATTTACAAAACAAATTTGTGAGAAATTTAACATACCAACTGCTAAATTTAAAATTTGTAAATCCAAAGAAGACTCATTTATATTTTTATCGTCATCTAATTTTCCTCTTGTTGTAAAAGCAGATGTTCTTGCTGCAGGTAAAGGTGTTTATATTTGTCAAAATGTTGATGAGGCTAAAACTGCTGTTAATGAAATATTTGACGGTAAATTTGGGAAAGCAGATCAAGTATTAATCGAAGAATTCCTAGAAGGTGATGAGATGAGTTTTTTTATTATTTCAGATGGAATTAGTTATAAAACTTTTAATACAGCTCAAGACCATAAAAGAGTTGGTGAGGGTGATACTGGAAAAAATACAGGAGGAATGGGAGCTTATTCACCTTCAAGCTTAATTAATGATGATTTAGAGAATAAAATTTTAAACAAAATAATTGAGCCAACGTTAAAAGCTATAAGTGAAATGAATGAGAAGTACGTTGGTTTTTTATATGCCGGCTTAATGATAAAAAGTAATGAACCATACCTAATTGAATATAATGTCAGGATGGGTGATCCTGAATGCCAAACTATATTACCTTTGGTTGACAGTGATTTATTGGAAATAATAAATTCTTGTTGTAATTCAAAATTAAAGACCCACGAAATAAAATGGAAAAATAAAAAAAGTATGTGCATTGCTTTATGCTCAAAAGGATATCCTGAAAAATATAATAAGAATGTTGAAATTAAAAATTTAAAAGAATTCAAATCAACTAAAGATAATTTTATTTTTCATGCTGGAACAAAAAGTTCTGGAAACAAAATTGTAGCAGTTGGAGGTAGGGTAATAAATTTTGTTAATATCTCAGATAGTTATTTATCAAGTAGAAAAGAAATCATCAATCAGATTAATAAATTGAATTGGGAAGATGGTTTTTACAGATCAGATATAGGTCATAAAGTCATAGATAAATGAGAGTAATTGGTGGAAAACTAAGAGGGAAATTAATTCATAATCCTACAGATAAAACAACAAGACCTTTAAAGGATATGGTTAGAGAGTCGATATTTAATATTTTAGAGCATTCTAAGAATGAAAAAATTAAATTCAAAAATGACGTAGTTTTGGATTTATTTTCCGGTTCTGGTTCGTTTGGCATTGAATGTTTGTCTAGAGGAGTAAAAAAAGTTTTTTTTTTTGAAAATTACAAACCCTCTTTGAAAATTTTAGAAAAAAACATTAAGGAGTTAGAAATTGATAAAGATTCAGTCATCAAGGAAATAAACGCATATGAAATTTCTAAAGAAAATATAGATAATGAAAAAATTAATTTAATTTATTTGGATCCACCATTTAAAGATAAAAATATAAATAAATTATTAAGGAAAATTTTAGACTTAAAAATTGCTCACAAAAGTACATTAATAGTAATACATAGAAATAAGAAATTTAAAGAAAATTTTATAGAAGATTTTAAAGTTCTTAGAGAAAAAAAATATGGTTTATCAAAAATAATATTTGGTAAATTACTATTTTAGGATTTTTTTTGTTTCTATTTTAATTAATTCAACAGAAGGTTGGTTAATTGGATTTATATTTAATAAGGAGCTTAGCATTAGTGTTTCTAAAATAAAAAATGTAAATAGTTCACCTAAAGTTTCCTCACTTTTATTTTTAATTTCAAAACTTCTAAATGATAATTTTTTCTTATTTGCTGGTACCATTTCAAAAAGTTATTTAATTTTTCATCATAATTTAAAATTACGCAATTTTTTTTTCCTTTAATAATATTTGAGTAAATTGAAGAGACATTTTCAATTAAAAAATTAATAAATGTTTTATTTTTTATTAGATAATTTAATCGTTTAAATTTTTTTTCATTTAAACCCATCAATTCTGCCGGGACCATTCCAACTTCAGATAATACTGAATATCTTCCTCCAATGTAATTTTTATGGTCAATTACATCAGATCTCAGTTTATTAGCCATAGCTCTAAGAATATTATTTTTTTTTTCAGTTATTATTAAATTTTTATTTCTTTTCTGTTTTGATAAGATCAGGTTTAAATTTGATAATGTTTCTAGGGTGTTACCTGATTTTGATATAATTATATTTAAACATTTTTTGTTTGATTTTGTTATACTTATGTTCTGTAGGTTATTATAAAAGAAAAATTTTTTTTTGATTTTATGACTAAGAAAATCATAAATGGCTTGTGCGCCTAGTATAGATCCTCCCATTCCTATTAAATTATACTCATAGTATTTTTTGAAATTTAGTAAATTTTTTTTCTGAAATGAATAATTATAATTATTTGTTAGAGATTTTAATAAAGGATATTTTTCAACTAAATTTTTAAACTTTATGAAATTATTAAGTTTTTTTTTATTTAATTGTTTAATTTTATTATTAAAATTTTTGTAAATAATATGTTTTGTCTCCATTAATTACTGGATTTTCTTTTTCATATTATTTAATAAATCTGACCCACTTCTAGTGTCCTCAGAATTATTATATTTTTTTTCTTAACCAAGAATTCATCACTTTGTTCAGATCTTTTTTTACCTTCTAAAGCATCTCTAACTCCGCCACAAAAAGTTAATAATGGCACTAAAGCGATTAATAAGATTAAATTTAGTTTAATTTTTTTCATCTTTTTTTTTATAGAATATAAATTCAGATAAAATAAGGCATATAATACCAATTGTTATAAATATGTCAGCTACATTAAAAATAAACCAATGATATCCTGCATAATTTAAATCTATAAAGTCTGGAACAGCTCTGTAATAAACTCGGTCAAATAAGTTTCCTAAAGAGCCTCCTAATATTATCATTAAAAAAAATGATTTAATTTTTGACTCAATGAAAGCGAAATACAATATTACTAAGTTTATAATGACTATAATTGCAGTAAAGATATTATAGAAAAGTTTATCTTCTGATGAAAATAAACCAAATCCTATCCCTGTATTCCAAACTAAATAGATATTTAAAAATTGATTTATATAAACAAATAGGACATTTATTTCCTTGGGCCTTTTTTGCAACTACATCAATACTATTTTTTAAATTTTCATCTTTAATTACAGAGGCAGATGAGGTGATACAAATTTCAGAAAAATTAATATTTTTTGCCTTATCGTAAAATTCTTTATTTAATTTTATCTCAATTGTTGCTTCTAAACTTGAACCAATTGACTTTTCGGCTCTCATATTCTCTATTGAAATATTTGCCTCATCTCTAATTTTTTTAACATAATCCCAATCTGAGCTAAGTTCTTCATCGTTCCAAGAATTAGGAACTGAAACGAAATTTTGTAAATGGATACTTTGGCTATCTTTTTCCTTTTTAACTAGTTGATAAATTTCTTCAGTTGTAAATGATAATATTGGTGCAAACCATTTTAGGAGACACTGCAAAATAATATTTAAAAGAGTTATACAGTTCTTTCTTTTATCGGAATTTAAAGCGTCACAATATAGAGTATCTTTCCTGATATCGAAATAAAAAGCAGAAAGCTCAACTGTGCAAAAATTTAGTAATTCTTTGTATAAATTATGGAAGTTATAAACTTTAAAATTATTTTTAAAATTCTCATTTATTGTATAAATTCTATGAAGCATAAATTTTTCAAGAGAATCAAAGTTTTCAAATTTAACTTTTTCTAGATCAAGATTTTCGTATTGATCTTGAATATTTCCTAATAGATATCTAAATGTATTTCTAATTTTTCTATAAGACTCAGCGTGTTGATCTAAAATTGAATAATCTATTCTTAAATCTTCAGCATAATTTGAAGATGCAACCCAAATTCTTAATATATCAGCTCCATATTTTTTTAATATATCTTGTGGAGCAATAACGTTACCTGTTGACTTTGACATTTTTAGACCTTTTCCATCTACAACAAAACCATGAGAAAGAATGCTTTCAAATGGAGCGACTCCTCTTGTTCCACATGATTCAAGTAATGAGGAGTGAAACCATCCTCTATGTTGATCTGAGCCCTCTAAATACATAGATGCTGGCCATTTGAGGTCGTCTCTTTTCTCTAAAACAAAAGAGTGAGTGGATCCACTGTCAAACCAAACTTCAACTATGTCTGATAATTTTTCATAGTCTTCTGCTTTATACTTGTCTCCAAGAAAGATCTGATAATCATCATTAAACCAACAATCAGAACCTTCTTTTTCATAAATTTTTGCAATATTTTCAAATACTTCATCATCAACTAAAACATCACCAGTTTTTTTTGAAATAAAAATTGGTAGTGGCACACCCCAAACTCTTTGTCTTGATACACACCAGTCTGGTCTAGTTTCAATCATTGATTTTATTCTTTCTTTTCCTTTGGAAGGATAAAAATCTGTATTATCGATAGCTTTTAATGCTTTATCTCTTAACCCGTGACTTTCCATTGATATAAACCATTGTGGCGTTGCCCTATGAACTAGTGGAGCTTTTGATCTCCAAGAATGAGGATAAGAGTGAGTTAGTTTTCCATTTGTTACTAAATTTTTTTGTTCATCTAATTTTTCTATAATTAAGTTATTAGCCTTAAAAATATGTAAACCTTCAAAAAGTTTAATTTCACTTGTATATTTTCCATCACCATCAACTGTTTCAATTGCTTTGATATTATTATTTAAACAAAGATTGAAGTCATCTGGTCCATGGCTCGGAGCACAATGTACAATACCTGTTCCTTGTTCAGTAGTGACAAAATTAGCCTCAAGCATAGGAATATCATAATTATATTCCATTTTAGAAAATGGATGACTGCAAATAGTTCCATTTAAATCTTTTCCTAAAAATTCGTTTAAAACTTTAATATTTTCTATAGAGGTATCTTTTTTAAAAGGTTCTAATAAATCTTTTGCAATTACAATTTTTCTGTTAACAAAATTTTTGTTATCATTAATTTCAAGCAATACATATTTAAGGCTAGCATTGTAAGCTAATGCTTTATTTGCAGGAATAGTCCAGGGAGTTGTAGTCCAAATTATTACGTCAGCACCTTTAATTATATCTAAATTTGAAAATTTCACTTTAAATGCAGCATAAATAGTATCTGAAACATGATCCATGTATTCAACTTCAGCATCAGCTAAAGCTGTTTTTTCAACAGTAGACCAAAGAACTGGCTTGTAACCTCTATAAAGGCTTCCTTCTTTAAGAAATTTTCCAAGTTCTCTGACTATTTGAGCTTCAGCATCAAATGACATTGTTGAATAGTAGTTTTCCCAATCACCAATTACCCCAAGTCTTGTAAATTCTCCTTTATGAACATCTATCCATTTGTTTGCAAACTCCCTACATTCTTTTCTGAATTCAATTATTGGAACATCATTTTTGTTTTTTTTATTCTTTTTGTATTGTTCTTCAATTTTCCACTCGATAGGCAACCCATGGCAATCCCATCCAGGAACATAAACTGAGTCCTTTCCATCCATTTGATGAAATTTTGTAATTATGTCTTTTAAAATTTTATTCAAAGCGGTACCCATATGAATATTTCCATTTGCATATGGAGGCCCATCATGGAGCACAAATTTTTCTTGCCCTTTACTTTTTTTTCTTAACAAATTGTACAGGTCAATTTTCTTCCAAAATTCAATGTAATTTGGCTCCTTGTTTGGCAAATTTGCCTTCATTGAGAATTTTGTTTTAGGTAGATTTATATGTTCCTTGCTCATGATATTTTATCTTTTAGCAACT
>LULQ01000363.1_pt1 | contig 17272 bp, 20 predicted proteins | sample 728091 | NCBI WGS metagenome assembly LULQ01 (sample SAMN03860285, study PRJNA289734) | marine metagenome | biome: seawater column; feature: ocean; material: water; isolation source: Red Sea water column Station 149 - depth 10m | place: Saudi Arabia: Red Sea | collected 2011-10-15 | depth 10 m
CCCACGCCCGCTGCACCTCGACGAGCACGTCCCCCTCCGCCTGCCCCTGCAGGAGCAGCCGCAGCGTCCCGGGGTCGTGCACCCCGCTGACCAGGCTCACCCGCTCCACCGAGACCACGGCCGCCCACTCGGGCGGCGTCGCGATGACGCCGGTGCGGTCGCGCTCGGCCTCGGCGAGCAGCAGGTCGAGCACCGCCGGGTCGAGCGTCGCTGCCTCGTCGACCACGGGGTCCTCAGCCACGGGCGGTGCCCTCGGAGTCGTCCTCGTCGGCGGCCGGCACCGCGGTGACCACCACGTTGGAGAGGTAGCGGGTGCCGTCCCAGTCCTCGCAGGTGAGCAGCACCAGGCGGCCGTCGACCTCCTGGCTGAACAGGTCGGCGGCGCGACGGGCCAGGGTGCCCTTGCGATAGACCTCGACGTCCTGCACCACGTAGCTCTCGGTCCGCTCCGGGCCCTCTTCCCCCGAGCCACGGTGGCTGTGCACCAGGACCTCGTCACCCTCCGCGAGGGTCTCGAGGTCGTCGAGGGCGCCACCGCCGGTGTGCACCGTGTGCCCGACCACCAGGGCGCTGCCGGTGTCGGCCCCGGGCCGGGCGCCGTCGGCCCACCAGCCGAGGACCTGGGGGTCGGCGGGAGGCACCAGGGTGCGATCCGGCGCCCTGATCGGACGGATCGGGGCGTCGACGTCCAGCGCGGGAACCACCAGCCGGTCGGGGTACCCCGGTCGAGCGGAGGCGTACGTCGCGTCCTCGGTCGTGTCGACGCCGGGTGGCCCCGTCGTGGTGCTGCTGGGCGACGTGGGCGCCGGGGCAGCAGGGGTGGGCCCGCCCTCACCCCGGGTCAGCAGGACCACGGTGAGCACCACGGCGACCAGGAGGACGAGCGCACCGCCGGTCCATGCGCCCCGGGGCGTCCGCAGCCCGCCGCGGAGAGCGGACAGCGCGCGGGCAGGTCGGGACGGGGGCGTGGACGCGGGGGGCACGGCCCCACTGTGCCCGATGACCGGTCGCCGACACCCGCCAGGGCGCTCCCCCCGTGCCTGCAGCCGAGGTGCGACCCGGGGCTCAGCGCATCGACCGACGGTGCAGGACCAGGACCGCGCGGTCGTCGTCGCCGCGGCGCACCTTGCGCAGCACCCGCCGTCCGGCGCCCTCGAAGCCGCCGAGCACCGCGGTGCGGGCGGTCTCGCGCAGCCAGTCGATGCCGGCGTCGATGTCGAGACCGGGACGCTCCACCACGCCGTCGGTGTAGAAGAGCAGGCCGTCGCCGGGCTGCAGCACGCCCGTGCTGTGGTGCAGCTCGGGGCGGGGCTGCACCCCCAGGGCCGTGCCCCGCGCGGAGTCGGCGACCCAGTGCCGGTCGATGTGGTCCCACACCAGCGCGGGCGGGTGGCCGGCCGAGTGCAGCTCGTAGGCACCGGTGCGCAGGTCCACCAGCACGTGCACCGCCGTCGCGAACGTCTCGTCGGAGTCCTGGCGCAGCAGGAAGTCGTTGGCCGCCTCGACCAGGGCCACCGGGGGCAGCGCGCCGATGAGTCCACCGAGCGCACCGGCGAACTGCAGCGCGTCCGTCCCGGCCGCGACCCCCTTGCCGACCACGTCGACGAGCACCATCTCCAGCTGGCCGCGGGACTCGTCGAGTCGGGCCACCATGAAGTCGCCGGCGTACCCCACGTCGTGGGCGGCGACCATCGCCGTCTCGCAGTGCCAGCCGTCCGGCAACGGGGGCACCGTGCCCTGGCGCTGGAGCCGGTCGCGCAGGTCCGCCAGCATCGCCCCGCCCAACGGCACCGGGAGGCCGGAGCGCTGGTGTCGCGACTGGTAGAGGATCAGCGCCCCGCCGAGCGCGAGCGCGGCCATGCCCGAGGCCCGGGCGCTGCCGAACTGGCCGTCGTGCAGACCGTCCACCACCGCCAGCGTGAGGGCGCCCAGCACCGTGTAGGCCACCAGCACCGTGAGCTGGCGGTGCTTGAGCAGCAGCATCCCCACGACCAGCCACACGAAGTACGTGCCGACCGGCATCACGGAGTAGAACGGCAGCGAGATCCCGAAGCAGACCGTCACGGCCGCCAGCAGCAGCGCCAGCACCGTCCACTGGCTGCGCGAGGTGCCGCTGCGCCACTCGCCCACGAGCGTGTGGCTGGGTCTGGGGCGGTCGGGCACGAGTCGCACCCTAGGCCCTGCGGGGGTCGGGCGTGGCTCGGTCGTGACGACCCGTGTCGCCGCACTAGGCTGGCGGCCCGTGCCGTCGCGACGCAGGACCTCCGAGCCCGTGCTGGTCAGCGCGCACCGCTGCGGTGCCGGCGAGGACCGGCACCTCGAGAACACCCGACCGGCGCTGGAGCGGGCGCTCTCCCTGGACGTCGACTTCGTGGAGTTCGACGTGCAGCGCTGTGCCGACGACACCTTCGTGCTCTTCCACGACCACGAGATCGAGGTCGACGGGCGACGTACGCCGCTGAGCGACCTGACCGTCGCGCGCCTCGAGCAGCTGGTCGGTCCGCTGCTGCGCTACGACGAGGTCCTCGCTGCCCTCGCCGGCCGCCGGCGGGCGCACATCGACCTCAAGTTCACCTCGCCCCACGCCGCCTACCGCGACCCGGCCGCCACCCACGAGGTGCGCGCCGCCCGCCGGGCCGTGGAGGTGCTGGGGCCCGAGAACCTGGTCGTGACCACGCTGGAGGACGCCTCGGTCCGTGCGGTCAGGGACTGGGCCGACGCCGCGGGCCTGGACCTGCTGGTCGGGCTGTCCCTGGGGCGCAGCGTCAAGGGGCTCCCCGTGGTGCGTCAGGTCCGCACCCGGTGGTCCGAGCTGCGGCCGCACCTGCGCCTGTCGGGCTCGCGCGCCAACCTGGTGGTCGCCAAGCACACCCTGGCCCGGGCTCGGCGTGGCCGCCTACGCCCGGCGCCGCGGGCTCCCGCTGCTGGTGTGGACCGTCGACACGGAGCGCTCGCTGCGCTACTGGATGCGTCCCGGACGCGCCTGGCTGGTCACGAGCAACCGCCCCGAGGTGGCCCTGCGCACCCGTGAGCGCGTTGCTGCCAGGATGAGGCCGTGACCCCTCGCCCGGACCACGACCCCGCGCAGCGCACCGACGTCCTCGGGGAGCCCTGGCTCGCGGAGACCATCGACCTCGGCCACGACGAGGAGGGGCCCGTCGTCGCGACGCTGGTCTCCCGGCGTGCCGCCCGGCCCACCGGCCGCGCCGTGCTGCACGTGCACGGGTTCGCCGACTACTTCTTCCAGGTCGAGTACGCCGCGTGGTGGCTCGAGCGCGGCTACGACTTCTACGCCCTCGACCTGCGCAAGTACGGCCGGTCGCTGCTGCCGGGGCAGACCGCCAACCACGTCACCGACCTCGCCGCGTACGACGAGGAGCTGGACGCCGCCTGGGGTCTCATCACCTCCCGCGACGACCACGACCACGTCGTCGCCTCGGCGCACTCCACCGGCGGCCTGACCCTGCCGCTGTGGCTCGACCGCCGGCGTCCCCCGCAGCTGGCCGGGCTGGTCCTCAACTCCCCGTGGCTGGACCTGCAGGGCAGCGTCCTGCTGCGCACCATCGGCACGGTCGTGCTCAAGGAGCTCGGCCGGCGGCGGCCGCTGCAGGAGATCAAGCGGGAGGTCAACGGTCTCTACGGGCGCTCGTTGCACCGCGACCACGACGGCGAGTGGGACTTCGACCTGGACTGGAAGCCCTTGGAGTCCTTCCGGATCCACGCCGGCTGGCTCCGCGCCATCCGCGACGGCCACGCCCGGCTGCAGCAGGGCCTGGAGGTGCCCGCGCCGGTGCTGGTCCTGTCCTCGGACCGCTCCTCGCTGCCCACCGACATGACCGACGACGTCCACGAGTCCGACGTCGTCCTGGAGGTGCCGCAGATCCGCCGCTGGGCCACGGCCGTCGGCCCGCACGTCACCTACGTCGCCGTCCCCGGGGCCCGGCACGACGTCGTGCTGTCGCGGCGACCCGCGCGCGACCGCGTCTACGCCGAGATCCAGCGGTGGCACGCGGCGTACGTCGCCGACTGACCCGCACCGGGGCGGACCTCCCCCACACGGCTGGCCGTCATCGCTATGGTCGCTGCATGAACCCTGTGACCGGACTCTCCCTCGGCCGCATCATCATAGGCGCCGCCTCGGTGGCCAACCCGACGATGGTGACCAAGGCCTTCGGCCTCGACGTGGCGGCGAACCCGCAGACCGCGTTCATGACCCGTCTCTTCGGTGCCCGCGAGATCGCGCTGGGCGCGGCGACGCTCGTGGCGTCCGGCAAGGGCCGCACCGGCCTGGTGCTGCTCGGTGTGGGCGTCGACGGCGCCGACGCCTACGCCGGCTACGTCGGCCCGAAGGCCGACGGCATCGACGCCAAGGCCGGGATGATGATGACCGGCGTGGCCGGCGGTGCGGTGCTCTCCGGCCTGCTCGGCCTCGTCGTGCGCGGCGGGTCGAAGGCGGCCACGGTCACCAAGGCCGAGGCCAAGGCCGCCAAGAAGGCTGCGAGGAAGAGCGCCAAGAAGGCCGCGAAGAAGGGCTGACCGCTCGGACGTGACGACGGCCCGCACCCCTGGGGGTGCGGGCCGTCGTGCGTCCCGGTGCGCTCAGCTGAGCGGGTCCTCCCCGCCGGCGGGGCCCGACTGCTCCGTGCCACCGGCGGCGCTGGAGCCACCGGAGCCGCGGCGCGGGTTGGCCGCCGCCTGGGCCTCCTTGATCGCGGCCTGGACCGCGTCGTCGGCCGAGGACTTCCCGCTGGCCGGGACGGCCGGCTCGCTGGGACCCATGTCGACCCGCTTGGCGGGGCCGGAGGTCTCCTGCGGGATGCCCTGCAGGTTGTTCATCGTCGAGCCGAGGCCCTCCAGCGCCTTGCCGATCTCGCTCGGCACGATCCACACCTTGTTGGCGTCGCCCTGCGCGATCTGCGGCATCATCTGGAGGTACTGGTAGGCCAGCAGCGACTGGTCGGGGCGGCCGTCGTGGATCGCCTGGAAGACCGTCTGGATGGCCTGCCCCTCACCCTGGGCCCGCAGGATCGCGGCCTCACGGTCGGCCTGGGCGCGCAGGATCGAGGACTCCCGCTCACCCTCGGCGTTGAGGATCGCGGACTGCTTGTTGCCCTCCGCGGTGAGGATGGCCGACTGCCGGTCACCCTCAGCGGTGAGGATCGCCGCGCGCTTGTCACGGTCGGCGCGCATCTGCTTCTCCATGGAGTCCTTGATCGACGGCGGCGGGTCGATCCCCTTGATCTCCACGCGGTTGACGCGCACGCCCCACTTGCCGGTCGCCTCGTCGAGGACGCCGCGCAGTCCGCCGTTGATGGACTCGCGCGAGGTCAGCGTCTCCTCGAGGTCCATGCCACCGACGATGTTGCGCAGCGTGGTCATCGTCAGCTGCTCGATGGCCTGGATGTAGTTGGCGATCTCGTAGGTCGCCGCCACCGGGTCGGTGACCTGGAAGTAGATGACGGTGTCGATCGAGACCACGAGGTTGTCCTCGGTGATCACCGGCTGCGGCGGGAAGCTCACGACCTGCTCGCGCATGTCGATCACGTAGCGGACCTTGTCGATGAACGGCACGACGACGTTGAGGCCGGGGTCGAGGGTGGTGCGGTACTTGCCGAACCGCTCGACGATGCCGGCCCGAGCCTGCGGCACGATCCGGATCGTCTTGGCCAGGACGGTCAGGACGAACAGGAAGATCAGTGCGAGCAGGATCAGGATCGCGAGACCCATGGTGCTCCTTCGTGTGGACGGACGGGGGGGCGATCCCGGGAACGCCGAGATCGGTCGGGGGTCAGGGGGGCCCGGCCGATGGCTCGCCCGGAGACGCGGGCGGGGCGGGCGGCAGCGGGTCGCCGGTGGGGTGCACGTACGCCGTGGCGCCCGACTCGGTGCCGGTGATCTGCGCGGTGACCACGCCCTGGGTGCCGATCAGCTTGCCGGTGCCGAGCCGCAGGTCGGGGCCACCGTGCAGGCGGGCCACCAGGGGCGGTCGGAGCAGGGTGAGGGTCGCCAGCGACGTACCGAGCGCGACGAGCACCTGCAGGGCCAGCGGTGCGTCGAAGGCGCCGGCGACCACGCCGCCCATCGCACCGACGGCGAGCATCAGGAAGATGAGGTCGAGGCTGAACATCTCGGCCACGCCGAACATCGCGGCGAGCCCGAGCCAGGCGGCCCACGCGTGGTCGTTCAGCCAGTCCATGACCCGACCCTACAAGGCGGTCAACGGGCCCGGGTGCGCCGTCGCGCCGCCCACCGGCCCTCGTCGTGGCTCACGGTCAACGGCATGCCGAAGGTCGCCGACAGGTTCTGCTCGGTGACCGTCTGGTCCAGCAACCCGGCGGCCACGACACGGCCCTGCCGCAGCATCAGCGCGTGGGTGAACCCGGGCGGGATCTCCTCCACGTGGTGGGAGACCAGCACCGTCGCGGGCGAGTCGGGGTCGTAGGCCAGCATCGACAGCGTCGAGACGAGGTCCTCGCGGCCGCCGAGGTCGAGCCCGGCAGCGGGCTCGTCGAGGAGCAGCAGCTCGGGGTCGCTCATCAGCGCCCGCGCGATCTGGACCCGCTTGCGCTCCCCCTCGGACAGCGTGCCGAAGGTCCGCGGCGCCAGGTGCTTGGCGCCGAGCTCGCGCAGCAGGGACTCGGCACGGTCGTGGTCGAGGTCGTCGTACATCTCCCGCCAGCGGCCCAGCACGCCGTACGCCGCCGAGACCACCACGTCGTGGACGGTCTCGTGCCGGGGGATCCGCTCGGCGAGCGCGGCGCTGGTCAGGCCGATGCGCGGGCGCAGCTCGAAGACGTCGACCGACCCGAGCCGCTCCTCGAGCACCTCCACCGACCCCTGGGTGGGGAACAGCTGCGCCGAGGCGATCTGGAGCAGGGTCGTCTTGCCCGCACCGTTGGGACCTAGCACCACCCAGCGCTCGTCCTCCTCCACGGTCCAGCTGACCCGGTCGAGGAGGACGGAGTCCCCACGGCGCACGGTGACGTCGACGAGCTCGAGAACCGCAGCCATGGCGTCACCCTAACGAGCCGCCACCCCGGTCGGCGCTCCCCCGCCGGGGTCGTGCGCGTAGCCTCTGCCGCCGTGACCTCGTCGCTGCCCGCCTCCGCACGCCTCGCGTGGTGGGGCACCGCCTGGCTGGCCGGTCACGTGGTCACCGACCTGCTGCTCGACGAGGTCGTGGGTGACGACGTCACCCACGCCGTCGCCGGTCTGGCCGGCCTGGGGCTCGGCGGGTCGGAGGACGTCTCCGAGACCCTGCTCGGCGGCCTGGCGCGGCTGCGCGCCGAGGGGGTCGCCTCGTTCGGCGCGGCGTTCCCCGTCGAGGGCGACCCGGTCGGCCTGGGCGGGCCCCCCGACCTGAACCACGCGGCGATCGAGGCCGGGGAGGCCGTCGTGGTGCTGCTGCAGGACGGGTCCGCGGTCGGTCTGGTGCCCGAGCGGGTGGGGCCGACCACGACGTGGGTCGCGCACCGCGGCGTACGCCGGCACGCGCTGGAGGTCGTCGAGCTCGCCCTTCAGGACGACGGCGGGGCGCTGAGCCTGCACGAGATCACGCGCCGAGAGCAGGCGATCCTCCCGCTGGGGGCAGCGGCACGACGCGCCCTCGTCGCGGCCTGCTCGCCCGAGGTCTGGCCGCCCGCGTGAGCACGGGAGCGGCCACCGATAGCCTCGTGCCGCGATGAGCACCTCTGACAGCGCCCCGGACCGGGCCCACCGACCCGACACCCTGCTGGTCACGCTGACCGGCCGCGAGCGCCCCGGCGTCACCTCGGCGGTCTTCGCGACCCTGGGCAGGGCGGGGGTCGAGGTCGTGGACCTCGAGCAGATCGTGCTGCGGCGTCGGCTCATCCTCGGCCTGCTGGTGACGGCCCCCGACGACGTCCAGAGCCTGCGCCAGGACCTCCAAGCGACGGCGGACGAGCTGTCGATGACCCTGGAGGTGGAGCCGGGGAGCGGCGACACCAGCCAGCCCTCGCACGGACGCGCGCACGTCACCGTGCTCGGCACCCCGCTCACCGCTGCCGCGATGGCCGCGGTGGCCGGTCGCATCGCCGATGCCGGCGCCAACATCGACCGCATCGAGCGGATGGCGCGCTACCCGGTCACCGCACTGGACCTGCACGTCTCGGGCGCGGCTCCTGACGCGCTGCGCGCGGAGCTGGCCGCCGAGGCCGCCCGGCAGGGCATCGACGTCGCGGTCCAGCCCGCCGACCTGCTGCGTCGCGGCATGCGCCTGATCGTGATGGACGTCGACTCCACGCTGATCCAGGGCGAGGTCATCGAGATGATCGCCGCGCACGCCGGCTGCGAGGCCGAGGTCGCGGAGGTCACCGAGCGGGCGATGCGCGGCGAGCTCGACTTCGAGGAGTCGCTCCGCTCGCGGGTCGCGCTCCTCGAGGGTGTGCCCGCCTCCGCCCTGCACGAGGTCTACGACTCCATCCAGCTCGCGCCGGGCGCGCGCACCATGGTGCGCACCCTGCGCCGGCTGGGCTACCGCTTCGCGATCGTCTCCGGCGGCTTCAGCCAGATCACCGACCGGCTGGCGGTCGACCTCGGCATCCACTTCGCCCGCGCCAACGAGCTCGAGATCGTCGACGGCCGCCTGACGGGCCGCATCGTCGGCCAGGTGGTGGACCGGGCTGGCAAGGCCGCGGCCCTGCGGGAGTTCGCCGCCGAGGTCGGCGTCGACGTGGCGTCCACGATCGCCATCGGCGACGGCGCCAACGACCTCGACATGCTCGCCGCCGCCGGCCTGGGCATCGCCTACAACGCCAAGCCGGCCGTCCGCGACGCCGCGGACACGGCCGTGAACGTGCCGTACCTCGACACGATCATGTACCTCCTGGGCATCTCCCGCGAGGAGATCGAGGCCGCCGACAGCGCGGCCGGCGTCACCACCCCTGCTCCCCCGGTCTGACTCCCCCGCCGACATTCCGAACGGGCGCGTCCTTCCGGAAGGTTGCGCCGGTTCGGCGGTCAGGAGCGCGGGACGTGGTGGGCGACGACGGTGCCGCCCTGCTCGTCGAGGTCGCTCCAGTCACCGGTGAGGTCGAAGATCGTCATCGCGCTGGTGGGGTAGCCCATGACCAGGGCGTTGGAGGCCTCCTCGTCGCCCTCGCCGTCGTCGAGGAGCTGGGCGAGGTAGCCCATCGTCGGGTTGTGACCGATGACGAGCAGCGCGACCGCGTCCTCGGGGACCTCGCGGACGAGGTCCAGGGCGGTCTCGGGACCGGCCTCGTAGAGCGTGTCGTTCTCGTCGGTCTCGATCGTGTCGGCGTCCCAGCCGGCGCCGTCGGCGACCGCGGCCCAGGTCTCGCGGGTGCGCAGGGCCGCCGAGACCAGCACGTGGTCGGGCTCGAAGCCCTGCTCGACCAGCCAGCGTCCGGCCATCGCCCCCTCCTCCACGCCTCGGTCGGCGAGGTGGCGGTCGAAGTCCGAGGGGCCGTGCTGCTCGGCCTTGGCGTGGCGCATCACGACGATGCGACGCGGGGTGTCCTTGCGGGCGTTGTCGGGCACGGGCCCAATCTCCCAGGCCGGAGGGCCCCGCTCAACAGCGGGGTGCCGGCCGTCGGCCTCAGGCGCCCATGGCGTGGAAGCCGCCGTCGACGTGGACGATCTCGCCGGTCGTGGCCGGGAAGAAGTCCGACAGCAGGGCGCAGACGGCCCTGGCGGTGGGCTCCTGGTCGGTGTTGTCCCAGCCCAGCGGCGCCCGGGTCGTCCACATGTCCTCGAGCTCGGTGAACCCGGGGATCGCCTTGGCCGCCAGCGTGCGCAGCGGCCCGGCGGAGACCAGGTTGACGCGGATGCCCTCGGGGCCGAGGTCGCGGGCGAGGTAGCGCGAGCACGACTCGAGACCGGCCTTCGCCACGCCCATCCAGTCGTACGCCGGCCACGCCACGGTCGCGTCGAAGGTGAGGCCGACGATCGAGCCGCCCTGGCCCATCAGCGGGCGGCAGGCGGTGGCCAGCGACTTCAGGGAGTACGCCGAGACCTGCACGGCCTGGGCGACGTCCTCCCACGGGCCGCCGAGGAACTTCCCGCCCAGCAGGGTCTCGGGGTTGCCGTAGGCGATCGAGTGGACGACCCCGTCGAGCCCGGCATCGGGACCGAGGTGCTCGCGGACCAGTTCCGGGAGCCGCTCGAGGTGATCGGGGTCGGTCACGTCCAGCTCGAGCACGGCCGGCTCGACCGGCAGCCGCTTGGCGATGCGGCGGGTGATGCCCAGTGCCCGACCGAAGTTGGAGATCAGGACCGTCGCGCCCTGCTCCTGGGCCACCTTGGCGGTGGCGAAGCCGATCGAGGAGTCCATCGTGACGCCCGCGACCAGGATCCGCTTGCCCTCGAGAATCCCTGCCATGTCAGTGCCCCATCCCCAGTCCACCGTCGACGGGGATCACGGCCCCGGTGACGTACGTCGCGCCGGGGCCGGTCAGCCACAGCACCGTGCTCGCGATCTCGTCGGTGGTGCCGTACCGCTGCAGCGGCACCTGCGACTTGATCGTGTCCTTCTGCTCGTCGCTGAGCACCGCGGTCATGTCGGTCTCGATGAAGCCCGGCGCTACCACGTTGGCGGTGATCGAGCGCGAACCCAGCTCCCGCGCGATCGAGCGGGCCATGCCGACCAGGCCGGCCTTGGAGGCGGCGTAGTTGACCTGCCCGGCCGAGCCGAGGAGGCCCACGACCGAGGAGATGAAGACGATGCGGCCGCGCCGCAGGCGCAGCATGCCCTTCGAGGCCCGCTTGGCCAGTCGGAATGAGCCGGTGAGGTTGGTGTCGAGCACCGAGGACCAGTCGCCCTCGCTCATCCGCAGCAGCAGCGTGTCGGCGGTGATGCCGGCGTTGGCCACCAGCACCTCGACCGGACCGTGCGCGGCCTCGATCTCGGCGAAGGCCGCCTCGACGGCGTCGGGGTCGGTGACGTCGCAGCGGACGTCGAGGGCGCCCTCGGGGGCGCCGCCGCTGCGGGTGGTCACGGCGACCTTGTCACCCTGCGCGAGGAAGGCCTCGGCGATGGCGCGGCCGATGCCGCGGTTGCCTCCGGTCACGAGGACCGAACGGGGCTCGGGAACTGGTGCGTCGCTCACGCGGATCGACGCTAGTGATTACCGAGGGGTACCCGAAATGAGCGTCCCAGCAGCGCGCGTCACGGGCACCGCGGCGGAGCCGGTCGACCCGTCGTCGACCGGCGGTGGAGGCGACGTCGCTCAGTCGTCCTCGAGGCGGAAGCCGATCTTCAGGCCCACCTGGAAGTGCTCGACGGCGCCGTCCTTGACCTGGCCACGGACCTGGGTCATCTCGAACCAGTCGACGTGGCGCAGCGTCTGGGCGGCGCGCTCGATGCCGTTGCGGATGGCCTGGTCGATCCCGTCCGGGGACGTGCCGACGATCTCGGTGATGCGGTAGGTGCGGTTCGTCACGCGCCGACCCTACTCCCGTGCGGCGCTCCTCACCCCGCGAGGCCTCGGGCGTCGACCGGCGCCCCCGTAGGATCGACGCATGGCACGCCAGCGCGAGGACCGCGACACCGCGGTCCGCATCACCTCCGCGGCGCCCAGCCCGCACGAGGACCTGCGCCGCCGGCAACGTCGTTACCTGCTCTCGATGAGCCTGCGCTCGGCCTGCTTCGTGGGCGCGGTCGTCGCCGGCCTGGCCGGCATCGACTGGCTGTGGCCCATCCTCATCGCCGGCGCGCTGGTGCTCCCCTACATCGCGGTGGTGCTGGCCAACGTCCGGGCCACCCGCATGGAGGACTACGACCTGCGCGACGCCGCGTTCACCCACCGGGTCCTGGGCGGCTCGGGCTCCTCCCAGAGCCCCCTCGGCGTGTCCTCGGAGCGCTGAGTGGGCGCGCTGGACGAGCCGGACGTCTGCTCCGGCAAGGGCTGCCGCGCGGCGGCCACGCACGCGCTGCTGTGGAACAACCCGAAGATCCACACGCCCGAGCGCCGCAAGGCCTGGCTCGCGTGCCCGGACCACCTCGAGTCGCTGCGGTCGTTCCTGGGGTCCCGCGGCTTCATCCGTGACGTCGTCGAGCACGAGAAGGGCGCCGACCACACCGTCTGACCCGGCCCGCATGCCGAACCGGCGTATCAACACGCCGGCTCGACAGCGGTCAGGCGGTCGGGGGTGCGGCTCAGCCGCCGATGGCGGACATCGGCCGGGTGGGCTGGAGGAACGTCTCGTCGTCGATGCCGTGGCCGGCGGCCTTGCCGCGCATGGCCACGACCCAGCGGTCGGCGAGCTCCTCGTCGCTGGCGCCTTCGCGCATGGCGGTGCGCAGGTCGGACTCCTCGCGCGCGAAGAGGCAGTTGCGCACCTGCCCGTCGGCGGTGAGTCGGACCCGGTCGCAGTCGCCGCAGAACGGGCGCGTGACCGAGGCGATGACCCCGACCGTGCCCGGTCCACCGTCGACGGTGAACAGCTCGGCGGGCGCGCTGCCGCGCGGCTCGGCGGCCGGGGCCAGCACGAACTCGCGCTCGAGGAGCGCGAAGATCTCGTCGGCGGTCACCATCGCCTCGCGGTGCCAGCCGTGCTGGGCATCGAGCGGCATCTGCTCGATGAAGCGCAGGTGGTAGCCCTCCGCGAGGCACCACCGCAGCAGCTCGCCCGCCTGGTCGTCGTTGACCCCACGCAGCAGGACCGCGTTGACCTTGACCGGGCCCAGCCCGGCGTCACGGGCGGCGGCCAGCCCCTCGAGCACGTCGTTGAGGCGGTCGCGCCGCGTGATGGTCTCGAAGGTGTCGCGCCGCACCGTGTCCAGGCTGACGTTGACCCGGTCCAGGCCCGCCCCGGCCAGCGCCGTGGCCGTCCTCGCGAGCCCGAGCGCATTGGTCGTGGCGGACAGGTTGAGGTGCTCGCCCAGAGCCCGCGTCCGGCGTACGACGTCGACGAGGCCGCGTCGCACCAGCGGCTCTCCCCCGGTGAACCGGACCTCGTCGACACCGAGGTGCTCCACGGCGATCCTGATCAGCCGGACCACCTCGTCGTCGGTGAGGACCTGCTCGCCCGGGAGCCAGTCGAGGCCCTCGGCGGGCATGCAGTAGCTGCAGCGGAGGTTGCACCGGTCGGTCAGCGAGACCCGCAGGTCCGTCGCGACTCGGCCGAAGCGGTCGGCGAGGGGGCGGGTGACCATGGCCGCAAGCATACGGCCGGTGCCTGAGGGTTCCCGGCGGCTCGCTAGCCTCGGGGCGTGCGTTCGTTCGGCTTCCTGCTGTCGCGGCGGTGGCTGCTCTTCGCCCTCGCCGTCGCCCTGCTGTCCTGGGGTGCCTGGTGGCTCGGTGAGTGGCAGTTCGACCGGCTCGAGGAGCGGCAGTCGGACAACGCGATCATCCGCGCCAACGAGACCCAGGAGCCGGCGCCCGTCGCGGACGTCCTGGCGCCGGGCCGCGAGGTCCGCGAGGCGGACGAGTGGCGGGTCGTCACCGCCACCGGGGAGTACGCCGTCGAGGACACGGTCATCGTCCGCTACCGCACCCGTGACGGCATCGCGGGCGTCGACGTGGTGGTGCCGCTGGTGACCGACTCGGGGACCTCGCTGCTGGTCGACCGCGGCTGGCTGCGCACCCAGAACGCCGGCACCGCCGAGCCCGACGACGTGCCCGCTCCGCCGTCCGGGACGGTCACGGTGTCTGGCTACGTCCGAGCCGACGGCTCCGGCGACAGCACCACCGTGAGCAACCGGTCCACGCGCGCGATCGACAGCGAGAAGGTGGGCGAGGCGCTGGACCGCGAGGTCTACGGCGGCTTCGTGGAGCTGCGCTCGGAGGACCCGGCCCCCGCCACCGCGCTGGAGCCGGTCGAGCTGCCCGAGCTCAACGACGGCCCGCACTTCTTCTACGGGCTGCAGTGGTGGTTCTTCGGCGTCCTGGCCGTGTTCGGCTTCGGCTACCTCGCCTACGACGAGCGCCGTCGCGGTCCACGCGGCCAGCGGCCGCGGCGCAGCTCGCGCGGCACGCCGGGCGCCGCTCCCTCCGCTGCGGACTGAGCGCGGCCGGGGTCGGGGCCGGTCAGGCCGGTGCGTCCGAGGTGTCGTCGAGGAACTGCGTGCGGTGCAGGTCGGCGTACAGCCCACCCCGGGCGAGCAGCTCGGCATGGGTGCCGCGTTCGGCGATCCGACCGTCCTCGAGCACCAGGATCAGGTCGGCGTCGCGCACGGTGGAGAGACGGTGCGCGATCACCAGCGACGTGCGCCCCTCCAGCGCGGCGTCCAGGGCACGCTGCACGGCAGCCTCGGACTCCGAGTCCAGGTGGGCGGTGGCCTCGTCGAGCACCACGATGCTCGGGGCCTTGAGCAGCAGGCGCGCGATCGCGAGCCGCTGACGCTCACCGCCGGACAGCCGGTAGCCACGGTCCCCGACGACGGTGTCGAGGCCCTCGGGCAGCCGCCGGACCAGGGCCGCCACCTGGGCGGCCTCCAGGGCTCGCCAGATCTCGGTGTCGTCCGCCCCGGGACGCGCGTAGAGCATGTTGGCCCGGATGGTGTCGTGGAACATGTGGGCGTCCTGGGTGACGTAGCCGACGACGTCCTCCAGCGACTGCAGCGACACGTCGCGCACGTCGACACCTCCGACGCGCACCGCACCGGCGGTGACGTCGTAGAGCCGGGCGACCAGGTGCGTCACCGTGGTCTTGCCGGCCCCCGACGGCCCGACCAGCGCGACCATCTGCCCGGGCTCGGCGACGAAGGAGACGTCGCGCAGCACCGGTCCCCCGGGACTGGAGACGTCGGGACGCTGCACGCCCTCCAACGAGGGCAGCGACACCTCGTCGGCACCGGGGTAGGTGAAGTCCACGCTGTCGAGCTCGAGCCGGCCGGCGGTGCGGGGCAGGTCGACGGCGTCGTCCTTCTCCTGGACCAGCGACGGCAGGTCGAGCACCTCGAAGACCCGCTCGAAGGAGACCAGCGCGGTCATCACGTCGATGCGCACGTTCGAGAGGCCCTGCAGCGGCCCGAGCAGGCGCAGCAGCAGCGTCGCGAGCGCGAGCAGGGTGCCGACCGACAGGGTCCCGGAGATGGCGAGCTGACCGCCCACGCCGTAGACCAGGGCCGTCGCGAGCGCGGGCACCGCGAGCATGGCGGCGCCGAAGACCCGGGTGGTCAGGGTGATGCGGACACCGAGGTCGCGCACCCGGCCGGCTTTGGACGCGAAGGCCTCGTCCTCCTCGTCGCGTCGGCCGAAGAGCTTGAGCAGCAGGGCGCCACCGACGTTGAAGCGCTCGGTCATCATGTTGCCGAGGTCGGCGTTGCCGTCCATCTGCTGCCGGGTCAGTCCGGCCAGCCTGGTGCTGACCCACTTCGAGGCCACCATGAGCAGGGGGAACAGCGCCAGGCACAGCAGCGTCACCCGCCAGCTCAGCGCCAGCATCGTGATCCCGACGACCAGCACGGCCACTGCGTTGGACACCGTCGTGGACAGGGTGCTGGTGAAGGCACGCTGGGCGCCGATGACGTCGTTGTTGAGGCGGCTGACCAGGGCCCCGGTCTGCGTGCGGGTGAAGAACGCCATCGACTGACGCTGCACGTGCCCGAAGACCTGGGTGCGCAGGTCGTAGATCAGCCCCTCGCCGATCCGGGCCGACAGCCAGGCGAGCAGGATGCTCATGCCCGCGGTGAAGACCGCCAGACCGGCCATGGCCAGCGCCAACCAGGCGACCAACGACCGGTTGCCGTCCAGGATGCCGTCGTCGACGATGCGCTGGACCAGCAGGGGCGAGGCCACCACGAGGCTGGCGTCGACCACGGTGAGCGCGAGGAACACCGAGATGGTGCGGCGGTGCGGCACGGCGAAGCCGAGCACCCGGCGCAGGGTGGCTCGGCCCACGCGCTTGTCGAGCGCGCTGCGGTCCGAGCGCAGGTGCCGCCAGGCGGCCCCGGCGTTCATCATCCCCGACACGTGTCCTCCTGCTGTTGTGAGCCGTCCCGGTGGGGCACGGGCCTCGAGGGACCGGTCCCCCCGGCTCAGCCCCCGGCGAGGGCGCGGAAGCGCCGCGCCTGGGCCTCGCGCTCGAGACGACGCTGGTCCTCCAGCGGCGTGGCGGCCGCCGAGAGCATCAGCGCCTTGGTCTCGCGGACCGCGTCCGGCGCGGCCGAGGTGAGGGCCTGCACCAGGCCCGCGATGGTGTCGTCGAGCGCCTCGGTCGGCACCACCTCGAGCGCCAGCCCGATCCGCAGGGCCTCCGCGGCGCCGACCATGCGGGCCGACACGCAGATCTCGAGTGCTCGTGCGTACCCAACGGCCTCGACCAGCGGCTTTGTTCCCGTCAGGTCCGGGACGAGCCCGAGCGCCGACTCCTTCATGCACAGCTGGGCGTCCTCGGCCAGCACCCGCATGTCGCACGAGAGCGCGAGCTGGAAGCCGGCGCCGACGGCGTAGCCCTGCACGGCCGCGACCGAGAGGATGCGCGGGTCGCGCAGCCAGGTGAAGCCGCGCTGGTAGTCGTCGATCACCGCCGACATCGAGGCGTCGTCGAGGGCCAGCAGGGAGGCGACGGTCTCCACGCCGTCGCCGGCCCCGGCCGGGTCGAGCATGGCCCGGTCCAGGCCGGCCGAGAACGTGCTGCCGGCACCCCGGAGCACGACCACGCGCACCGCGTCGTCGGTGACGAGCGACTCCCCCAGCGTGGCGAGCATCCGCCACATCGCGGGGGTCTGGGCGTTGCGGACCTCCTGGCGGTCCAGGGTCACGGTCGCGACCGGCCCCTCGACGGAGAGGGCGAGCCCGGCCGCGGCCAGCTCCTGCGCATCGGGACGGGGTACGGCGGTGGGCGTCATGTCCGGGAGTCTAGGAACCAACCGGGTGGGCGGCCCCACCGGTCGCCGCCCGGCCCCTCTCGCACCGGGGTCGGTCAGGCGAGCGAGACGAGGTCGGCGTACCCGTCGTTCCAGAGGTCCTCGTCACCGTCGGGCAGCAGGAGCACCCGGTCGGGCTCGAGGGCGTGCACGGCGCCCTCGTCGTGGGTGACCAGGATGATCGCTCCCTCGTAGGAGCGGATCGCCGCCAGCACCTCCTCGCGGGAGGCCGGGTCGAGGTTGTTGGTGGGCTCGTCTAGCAGCAGCACGTTGGCACTGGAGACGACGAGGCTGGCCAGCGCCAGGCGGGTCTTCTCGCCGCCGGAGAGGACCTTGGCCGGCTTGTGGGCGTCGTCGCCGGAGAACAGGAACGACCCGAGGACGCTGCGCGCCTCGGTGTCGGTGAGCTGCGGCGCCGCTGACTGCATGTTCTCCAGCACCGTGCGCGAGGTGTCGAGCGTCTCGTGCTCCTGGGCGTAG
>LULQ01000564.1_pt1 | contig 17196 bp, 18 predicted proteins | sample 728091 | NCBI WGS metagenome assembly LULQ01 (sample SAMN03860285, study PRJNA289734) | marine metagenome | biome: seawater column; feature: ocean; material: water; isolation source: Red Sea water column Station 149 - depth 10m | place: Saudi Arabia: Red Sea | collected 2011-10-15 | depth 10 m
CTTTAGGTACTTCTTTCATTGACTCAGGGTCCATAACTGTAATTCCCTCTGTATTAGGGTATCTTACTCCTTGCCTTGCCTTTATCTCATTCTGCTTTTCTTCATCAAATTCATTCCAAGAGTCGTTCCAAGCACATTGAGTAACATGACCATATGTTTCTGTTAATCCATAGACATGCATTACTTCAAATCCAAGTTCTTTCATTTTTTTAAATATGATGCTTGGTGGCGGTGCTCCAGCAGTCAATACATAAACTTTTTGTTTTAGTTTTTTTTTATCAGACGCAGGAGCTCCTGTAATCATATTGAGCACTATTGGCGCCCCTCCAAAATGAGTGACATCATATTTATCAATTAATTCAAAAATTTTCTTAACATCAATATTTCTTAAACAAATAGTTCTTCCATTTAACATGGGAACAGTCCACGGATAACCCCAACCATTACAATGAAACATGGGCACAATAGTCAAAAAATTTAATCTGTTTGGCATATTCCATGCAACTGCACTTCCAGTTGACATCAAATATGATCCTCTATGGTGGTAAACCACTCCCTTAGGGTTTCCGGTAGTTCCTGAAGTATAACTAAGTGATAATGCTTGCCATTCATCTTCCGGCATTTCCCAATTATAATTTTCATCACCAGTATTTAAAAAACTTTCATATTCTAATTCTCCAATTTTCTCACACTTAGATTGGTCTGCAAATTTATCGTTGATATCAATTATTATTATTTTTCTTTTTAAAGTATTTAGGGCCTTTTTTACCTCAACATGAAGTTGCCTATCAACAACTAAAACTTTTGCCTCACTATGTTCTAAAATGTACGCAATTGTCTTAGCATCTAATCTAATATTAATAGTATTTAGAACTGCACCTGTCATTGGAACTGAATAATGTCCCTCAAAAATTTCAGGGGTATTAAAAGCTAAAAACGAGACAGTATCACCCTTACTAACTCCAATTTTATTGAGTGCGCTAGCAAATTTTACAGTTCGTTTATAAACTTGACTCCAGGTATATTTCCTATCTTCATAAATAACTGCTTCATAATTGGGATAAATTTCATAAGCTCTTTTTAAAAAAGTCAGAGGTGTTAATGGAACATAATTTGCATCATTTTTATCAAGATTAGTTTCGTAATGGCTCATTTAATTGAACTTGAAATTCATAATATTTGAACTTCCAGAAATTGCAGACTTATAGTGATGTTCAGCTCTAGGTAATACTTTGTCAAAATAAAATCTAGCAGTGTCTATTTTATCATTATAAAAATTTTTATTTTCCTCATAATCTTTAAAACTCACCTCTAGAACCTTAATCCATGCATATGCAATAGATACATAACCTAAAGTTTTAAGGTAGTCATTAGCCCCTGCGCTAACATCATCTTTTTCTGTCTTTGCTTTATCTGTCATCCAATCACTAAATTTTTTAAGAGTGTCTAAATTCTTATTAAATTCTGATAAAAATGGTTTAATTTTTTCATTGTCAGTTTTACACTCTGACTTAACCTGATCTAAAAATTTATTAATTATATTACCATTTTTATTTGATAATTTTCTGAAAACTAGATCTGAAGCTTGGACCGAATTTGTACCTTCATAGATAGGTGTAATTCTATTATCTCTATATAATTGTTCTATTCCTTGATCTTTAGTGTATCCATATCCACCATGAATTTGCATAGCATCACTTGTTATTTCCATTGCTAAATCTGTGAATAATGATTTTACCACAGGAGTCATGAGGGAAACATAATCTGAGGCTTCCTGACGGGTTTTTTCATCTGGATGATTTAAACTTACTTCAGTTTGTTGTGACAACCAAAAACATAAAGCTCTTTCACCTTCAATAATTGATTTCATATTAAGTAGGGTTCTTCTAATGTCAGCGTGTTCAATTATAAAATCTGCACCATTTTTTGAACTAGAATTATTTGATTTTCCTTGTTTTCTCTCTTTTGCATAAGTAAGTGAATTTTGATAGGCAATTTCTGAAATGCCTAATCCTTGTATACCAACAACTATTCTTTCAAGGTTCATCATAGTGAACATTGCACTTAATCCTTTTTCTTTAGCACCTATCATGTATCCAGTAGCATCATCAAAATTTAATACACAAGTTGCTGATCCCTTTATTCCCATCTTAGTCTCTATAGATCCTGTGGATATCCCATTTCTTGGTCCAATTGTTCCATCGTCTTTAACCACAAATTTTGGAACTAAAAATAAACTTATTCCTTTTGTGCCTGCTGGAGAGTCATCTGCTCTTGCCAAAACTAGATGAATAATATTCTCAGTTAAATCATGATCACCAGATGTAATAAATATTTTTTGACCACTTATCTTATAAGTTCCGTCGGTTTGTTTTTTAGCTTTTGTTCTTAATAAACCCAAATCGGTACCACATACTGGCTCAGTTAAACACATAGTGCCGCTCCATTTTCCCTCAACTATTTTAGGTAAATATTTATTTTTTATATCGTCTGTAGCATGATGATTAATACAATTATATGCACCAATACTTAGTTCACTGTATAATTTAAAAGACAGACTTGCTGAGGAAAGCATTTCATCAAAAAATGCACTTACAGTTTTTGGCATACCTTGACCCCCATATTTTGGATCACAAGATAGTGAAGTCCATCCGTCCTCGATATATTTTTTGTAAGCTTCTTTATAACCTGGAGGAGTTCTTACTACTCCATTTTCTAAAACTGCAGGATTTTCGTCACCAGCTTTAGCTAATGGTAAAATTAAATTTTGATTAATCTTCGCTGCCTCCTGCAAAATATCTTTTACTAAATCAGTTGTTACCTCTTTATATTTTTCTAACTCATTATATTTTTGATTATTTCTAAGTTTCTCGAATAGAAACATCATATCATCAACAGGAGCGGTATAGCTTGGCATAGTATGACTTTAAGATAATTAATTAATTATTGCAATTTTGAAATGATCGCATCACCCATTTGAGAAGTAGAAACCTCTTTCATTTTATCAGACATTATATCCTTTGTTCTTAATCCATCATTAAGAGCCTCTTGTACGGCCTTTTCTAAGGCCTCTGCCTCTTTATCTAAATCTAAAGAATATCTTAGTGCCATAGCAAAACTCAAAATTGAGGCGATAGGATTTGCAACTCCTTTTCCAGCAATGTCTGGAGCTGAACCATGTATAGGTTCATACATAGCTCTCATTTCGCCATCCTTATTTTTTGCACCTAATGATGCAGAAGGTAGTAATCCAAGAGAACCTGTTAACATAGAAGCCTCATCTGATAACATGTCACCAAATAAATTATCAGTTAAGATTACATCAAATTGTTTTGGGTTTCTTACTAATTGCATCGCACAATTATCAGCCAACATATGACTTAACTCAACATCCTTATAATCTTTATCATGTAATGATTGCACTTCTTCTTTCCAAAGTTGACCCGCTTCCATTACATTAGATTTTTCACAAGATATGACTCTATTTGATCTTTTTTTAGCTAAGTCAAAAGCAACTCTAGCTACTCTAATAATTTCACTACTAGTATAAGTATGAGTGTTTACTCCTTTTCTTTCTCCATTTTCTATTGGTTTTATTCCTCTTGGCTCACCAAAATATACTCCACCAGTTAATTCTCTAACTATTAAAATATCTAAACCTGATACAATTTCTGGTTTTAAAGTTGAAGCATTTACCAATTGTTCAAAGCATATTGCTGGCCTTAAATTAGCAAAAAGTTTTAGTTCTTTTCTAAGTTTTAAAAGGGCTCTCTCAGGTTTTTTTGAAAATTCTACACCATCCCATTTTGGCCCACCAACTGCACCTAACATTATTACAGCGCTCTCTAATGCTTTATAAAAAACTTCATCAGTAAGAGGTGTTCCATGCTTATCAAAAGAAATTCCTCCAACTAAATCCTCATCAATTTCAAAATCTAAAGATTTTTTATCATTAAACCAATTGATCACTTTTTTAACCTCTGCAATCACTTCAGGACCTATTCCATCACCTGGTAACAATAACACTCTTCTTTTTTTAACTTTAATCATTAAACACCCAGGGCTTTTTGACTTTTAAATCTTTTTCAAAAATTTCTATTTTATCAGATTTTTTTAATGAAAGAGCTATATCGTCTAATCCTTCTAACAAACACTTTTTTTTAAACGAGTCTACTTTAAATTTTAATTCATTATTTCCAAAAATAACTTTTTCTTCCTTAAGATCTATAAAAATTTCTTCTTTTCTTTTTGCATACTCTGATAGCTCTTTAATTTTATCATCATCTAAAATTATTGGTAAAATTCCATTTTTAAAACAGTTGTTATAAAAGATATCTGCAAAACTAGAACTTATCACACACGTGATACCGAAATCTAATAATGCCCATGGAGCGTGTTCTCTTGAAGAACCACAACCAAAATTTTTTCCAGCAATTAGAATTTTTGAGTTATTGTAAGGATCTGTGTTTAAAACAAAATCATTTATTTCTTTACCTTGATCGTCATATCTCATCTCAAAAAATAAATTTTTGCCCAATCCAGTTCTTTTAATTGTTTTTAAAAATTGTTTTGGAATAATCATATCTGTATCAATATTAACTATTGGCAAATACGCTGGTATACTCTTCAAAGTGTTAAATTTTTGCATGTTAATTTTGATATTTCCTTACATCATCAAGGTTTCCAGATATTGCTGCTGCTGCTGCCATACCTGGGCTTACTAAATGGGTTCTTCCACCTCTACCTTGCCTACCTTCAAAATTTCTATTTGATGTAGAGGCACATCTTTCTTCTGGTTTTAATTTATCTGCATTCATAGCTAAACACATTGAACAACCTGGCTCTCTCCATTCAAATCCTGACTTTACAAAAATTTTATCTAATCCTTCTTGTTCTGCTTGTTCTTTAACTAGCCCTGATCCAGGAACAACCATTGCATGAACATGAGAGGCAATTTTTTTATCTTTTAAAATTTTTGCAGCCTCTCTTAAATCTTCAATTCTCCCATTAGTACAGCTCCCAATGAAAACTTTATCAATTTTAATATCTTTAGCTGCCATATCTGGTTTCAAGCCCATATAATTTAAGGCTCGTTCCAAAGAATTTTTTCTATCCTCATCTTTCTCATTTTTTGGATTTGGTACTCTTTCATCTATCGTAATAACATCTTGAGGTGAAGTTCCCCAAGTTATCATTGGCGAAATTTCATTAGCAGTTAGGTTTACCTCTTTGTCAAACTTTGCACCCTCATCAGTATTTAAATTTTTCCAATTATCTAGTGCTTTATCCCAATCATCTCCTTTGGGAGACATTGGTCTACCTTCTAAGTATTTAAATATTTTTTCATCAGGAGCAATTAATCCTGCCCTTGCGCCACCTTCAATTGTCATATTACAAATTGTCATTCTATTTTCAACGCTAAGCGATTTAATTAGATCACCTGCATATTCTATTACACATCCTGTTCCTCCCGCAGTTCCAATTTTTCCAATTATTTGAAGAATTACATCTTTTGATGTAACACCTAATGGAAGTGTGCCGTTGACATTTATTCTAAAATTCTTTGCTTTTTTTTGAACTAATGTTTGAGTTGCTAAAACATGTTCTACTTCTGAAGTTCCAATACCAAAAGCTAATGCACCAAATGCTCCATGTGTTGCTGTATGACTATCACCACAGACAATAACTGTACCGGGTTGAGTAAAGCCCTGTTCAGGCCCTGTGACATGAACAATTCCTTGTCTCTTATCGCTCATTCCAAAAAGTTTAATACCAAACTCTTTACAATTAGCCTCTAAAGTTTCAACTTGAATTTTAGATTCATGGTCTGAAATACCTTTTGATCTGTCCGTTGTTGGAACATTATGATCTGCAACAGCTAATGTCAATTTTGGGTGTCTTACTTTACGTTTAGAATTTCTTAATCCCTCAAAGGCTTGCGGGCTAGTGACTTCATGAACTAAATGTCTGTCAACAAACAATAAAGCTGTTCCATCTTCTTGCTGATGAACTAAATGCTCGTTCCAAATTTTATCGTAAAGAGTATTGGGCATTGAGAAAAAAATTATTTTTTTTCCTGTAAATTTTCAAGTTTTTTTTCAGTTTTAGTTTCAGCTTTGGGTGCCTCTTTCTTCATCTCTGTTTTTGGGGCTTCTTCTTTTTTAGGCTCTGCAATTTGGGTAGCCTCTTTTACAGATTCTGGTGCACTTTCTTTTTCAGCTGGCGCTAGATTTTCTTCAGTAACAGTCTCAGGCTTAACGTCAATATCAATACCAATTTTTTTTCTTATTTTTTCAGCAATCCTCGCAGATTTTCCAGTTCTATCTCTTAGATAATACAGTTTAGCTCTTCTTACTTTTCCTGAACGAATTACTTTGATTGAGTCAATAACAGTTCCATACAATGGGAAAGTTCTTTCAACACCTTCTCCAAAAGATATTTTTCTAACAGTAAAAGAGGAGTTTATGTCTCTACTTTTTTTAGCTATACAAACACCTTCGAAATATTGAATTCTCTCTTTTTTTCCCTCTGTAATTCTGACACCAACTTTGACAACATCGCCAGGAAAGAAATCAGGGATCTTTTTTTCTGAAAGAATTTTTTTAACGTTATTTTGGTTTATTTCTTCTATTGTTTTCATTTTAATATTTAACAAATTAATTCTTCTTATATTTATGCCACAAATCTGGTCTTCGGTCGCGTGTTATAGCCTCAGATTGAGATAAACGCCAGTCTTTAATTTTAGCGTGATCACCAGATAATAACACATCTGGAACTGATTTTTCCTCCCAAATCTGGGGTTTGGTATATTGTGGATACTCCAAAAGGCCATTTTCAAAAGTTTCTTCTGAAGCTGATTTATCATTCCCTAAGACTCCAGGTAAAAGTCTCAATACACTATCAAGTACTACTAGCGCAGCAGTTTCTCCGCCTGATAATACATAGTCTCCTACACTAATCTCTTCAATATTTCTTGTAGATAATACTCTCTCATCAACACCTTCGAAATGACCGCAAATTAATGAGAAAGATTTTTCTATTGATAGATCTTGCGCAAGTTTTTGATTAAATACTTTGCCTTTCGGTGAAAGATACAAAATCCTATCTCCTTTATTTATGTTTTGATCGATAGAATTTGCTAAAACATCAGGTTTTAATAACATACCTGTTCCACCACCGTAAGGAGTATCATCAACTGTTTTATGTTTGTCTGTAGCTGCATCTCTAATATTTATCACATTCAAACTCCACAATTTTTTAGACATCGCTTTTCCGTAAAGACCTTTTCCTAAAGGCCCAGGAAAAATATCTGGATAAAGTGTAAATACTTGAGCTTGCAACATTAATATCCTTTACTTTATTTCTTCTCTTCTTTTTTAGCTTCTGCTTTTGGTGCTTCCTCTTTTTTAGCTTCTGCTTTTGGTGCTTCCTCTTTTTTAGCAGTTTCTTCCGAACCTTCTTTTTTTCTATCTTTTTTTGGAATTGCTTTTTGTGGGTTATTTCCATTAGCAGGCATAGGCATCAATTCATTCTCACCTAAAATTCTAGCTACTCTTGTTGTAGGTTGTGCACCTTGACCCAACCAATACTTTATTCTCTCAGCCTCTAATCCAATTCTTTCTTTTTTTTCTTTTGGTAACAATGGATTAAAAAAACCTACTTTCTCTATAAATCTTCCATCTCTAGCAAATCGACTGTCGGCTACAACAACCTTATAAACAGGCCTCTTTTTTGTGCCACCTCTAGATAATCTTAATTTTAACATTTACTCTCCTTTTTATTTTAATTGATTAAATAATTCTGGAGGTATTCCTTTATCAGACATACCTTTCAGATTTCCTTTTGACATCTTCTTCATCATTTCAGACATCATTTTAAATTGTTTCAACAATTTATTGATAGTGGCTGGATCAGTTCCTGAGCCATTAGCAATTCTTTTTTTTCTAGAACCATCAATTATTTTTGGGTTCTCTCTTTCTTTTTTAGTCATTGATAAAATTATAGCCTCATTTTTTGTAATAACACTCTCATCAATACCTGCAGCATCCATTTGAGATTTAACCTTTGAAACTCCTGGCATGAAAGACATGATGCCTTCAATCCCTCCCATTTTTTTCATTTGTCTCAGTTGAGTTAAATAATCTTGCATTGAGAATTGTCCTTTTTTTAAATTTTCCTCTGTTTTTTTTATATTTTCTTCCCCAAGATCTTGGGCTGCTTTTTCAACAAGAGAAACAATATCTCCCATCCCAAGAATTCTATTTGCAATTCTATCTGGGTGAAAAACTTCAAGATTTTCGATCTTTTCCCCAATACCTAAAAATTTAATTGGAACCTGTGAAACAAATTTCATACTTACAGCAGCCCCGCCTCTCGCATCACCATCTGCCCTTGTTAAAATAATTCCAGATAAATTCACTGTATTATTAAATTCTTTTGCTACTGATGCAGCTACCTGTCCAGTGAGAGAGTCAGCAACTAAAAACGTCTCCGCAGGTTTAATAGTATTTTCAATTTGTTTAATTTCACTCATCATCTGCAAATCTATTTGTGTTCTACCAGCAGTATCGAATAAGATAATATCTGCGCCATTCAAGTTTGCTGCAATATCTAAACTGACCATCATTACTTTCTTTTTTTTTGTATTCTCTAAATATCTCGCAAGTTTAGCAGTTGTTGTTGTTTTACCAGAACCTTGTAGCCCGACCAGCATCATTGGCACTGGTGGAACTGCATTTAAATTTACATCATTATTTTTTTCACCTAAAAGATTAACTAATTCATCATAAACAATTTTTACCACCATATCGCCAGGTGATGTTGATCTAATAATTTCTTGACCTAATGCTTTTGGTTTAACCTTTTCAATAAAATCTTTAGCAACTTCAAGAGACACATCAGCTTCTAATAAAGCTTGTCTTATTCCTCTCAATCCCTCATCAACCTGATTTTCATCAAGTGATGGGGCTTTTTTTAGAGAGGAAAAAACTTCCTCAAATTTATTTGTTAAATTTTCAAACATATTTATTACACACAGCAGTAATCGCACTAGTGGGCGAACCCTCGCTGACTAGTGTCGATCTCTTTGTTTCCAAAGACACCGCAAATTTAATGTTTTTGCGGAAACTGCCACAAACTATAATAGAGGTTCAAAAAGTCAATAAATAAGTTAAATAACTATATATGGACATCAAAGCTTTTAAAATGGACGGATTGGGTAATGATTTTGTGATAATCGATAATAGAGAAAAAATTACCAATTTGACGAAAGATCAGATAGTAAAAATTTGTGACAGAAATTTTATTGGCTGTGATCAACTAATATTTATTGAGTCAGATAGCTCTGCAGATGCAAATTTAAGATTTTTTAATTCAGATGGAGGAGAGTCTGGAGCATGTGGAAATGGAACTAGATGTGTTGCAAATTTGATTTCAAATGAAAAAAATAACAAGTCAATAATTTTAAATACGCTATCTGGAAAACTAAAATCTGAAATTTTAGAAAAAAAAATTGTTACAACAGAAATTGGTAAAGCAAAGTTAAAATGGGATGAAATACCTTTATCAAAAGAAATGGATACAAAAAACTTAAATATCAAAATTATTGATATAAATAATAATGAGCACTTAGGTGGCACTGCGATTAATGTGGGTAACCCACATATTGTTTTTTTTGTTAAAAAGATTGAGGATTTCAATATAGAGAAAATTGGCCCTGAGATAGAAAATCACGAAATTTTCCCAGAAAAATGTAACGTAACGATTGCGCAAATTATTAATAAAAATTTGATCAAAGTAAAAGTTTGGGAAAGAGGAGCTGGTCTTACTAAAGCTTGCGGAACTGCAGCGTGTGCTACAGCATATGCAGGTAAATTAAATAATCTTACAGAAAATAAAACTGATATAGAGTTTGCAACTGGAAAATTATCAATTTCTATAGATGAAAATGATTCTATTCACATGAAAGGACCTGTTTCAAATATTAAAGAAATAAATATAAAATTGTAATGGGAATCTTTGATAAATTTAAAATCGGATTTAAGAAAAGTGCATCAGCGTTTACATCAGGACTTAAAGAAATAATTGTCAAAAAAGAAATTAATGACGAAAATTTAAATAAAATTGAGGAATTTTTAATTCAATCAGATGTGGGAGTTGAAGCTGCCTCTGAAATAAAAGAAATAATTTCTAGAAAAAAAATTGATCCAAATAAAGAACTATCTAAAGAGATAAACTCTATTTTAAAAGAATACATAATTTCTTTGATGAAACCTTTAGAAAATAAATCCTTTTTCGAGAAAAAAGAAAAGCTTAATGCAACATTAATTTCTGGGGTAAACGGCGTTGGGAAAACAACAACTATCGGTAAAATAGGAAAGATATTAAGGAAGAACGGCAGTAAAGTCATATTTGCAGCTTCAGATACATTTCGTGCCGCTGCAATTGAACAACTAGAAAATTGGGCAAGTAAAGTAGATGTTCAAATAGTAAAATCATCTCAAGGAGCTGATCCCGCCTCAGTTGCTTTTAAAGCAGTAGATGAAGCTATTAAAAATAATTTTGATCAAGTTTTAATAGATACTGCGGGACGACTCCAAAATAAAAAAAATTTAATGGAAGAATATAAAAAGATAGCGAATGTCACAAAAAAAATAGATCCCAACGCGCCTCATAATGTTATCTTAATTTTAGATGCAACCTCAGGGCAAAATGTATTAAATCAAGTCGAAGAATTTAACAAAATCATCCCAATAACTGGTATCGTGATGACAAAATTAGATGGCACAGCCAAGGGAGGAATTTTGTTAGCACTAGCAAAAAAATATAAAATTCCAATTATTGCCCTAGGTTTGGGTGAAAAAGAAGACGACTTACAGTTGTTCGAAGCAGAAAAATTTGCCGAGGCTTTTACTCAAATTAATTGATTAAATTGCTAGAAATCAAAGGCTTGTAGATATTACATTTATAATTATCATCAAATTTATAATGACCACAATCTTTAGAAAATGAGGAGATTATAAAGTCGAATTTACCCGTGGTTGGATAAAGCTCTAGTTTTTTACTGGCAATGTCATATTTAAAATTAGCATTTAAGCTTTTCACGGCGCTAATCAATACTAATGTTTTATCGTCTTTTAACAAATAATATGCAAAATCATCTGGAAACACTGGAAAATCATATTCTTGTAAAAGATATTTAGCTTGCGAAGGAAACCACTCATAAGAAATTAGAGGTGAAGAGGACTTTGTTAAATGATTATAAATATAAAGATCCTTTGGATAATCATTTATATAATTTTCATTTTCGCCTCTTGCTAAAATAGATTTTTCTCTACCTTTAAAATATAAACTAAATTCTTTGTTATGTGAATCCATGTGATCTATGTGAAATAAATCGTCTGGTTGAAAAAATTCATCTTGTGAATAAACGTTGGTAGTAAAAACAAAGAACGCAATAAACAAAACAGATAATCTTTTCATTATCTTTTAATAAAATCAAATTCTGAAGTATATTTGTTGATATTGTGGCTTAATTTAAACTTTTTAAAAATGAGTTAAGGGCATTAACAAGGTTTTCATCATACTCCATCATATGATTGTCATGTTTTGTAAAATAAGAATATTTCGGTTCATTAGCTTTTTCATACATTTTTTTTCCCATAAAAAATGGAACAATTTGATCAACCTCACCATGCATTATTAAAATTGGAACATTTATATTCTTAATTTTGCTTTTATTATCAAATTTATCTTTCAATAATAAACTTACAGGTACATACGGATAAAAGGTTTTGGCTGCATCAATCATAGAAGTAAATGGAGTTTCCAATACAACGCCAGCAAAATTCTTATTTTGTGACAAATGAGTTGCAACACCAGTTCCTAATGACTCGCCATAAATAACAATATTTTCCTCCTTTACACCTTTTCTAACTAGCCAATTTATTCCACTTCTTCCATCTTTATAAAGGCCTTCCTCAGATGGTTTACCTTTATTGCCACTAAAGCCTCTCCAGGCAATTATTAAAAAATTAACATCCATTTTATGGAAATGGTTTAATTTATGAATTCTATTTTCAAGGGAACCGGCATTTCCGTGAAAAAATAAAACTGTTTTATATTTTTCTAAGTCTTTTTCATGAAACCAGCCCAATAAATCAATGTTATCCTCCGTCTTAATTTTTACTTTTTCAATAGGGACTGATATTTGATCACCAGAATAATTATTTTCATTAGGATGATATAATAAATTTCTCTGATAAAAATATAAAAAAACTAAGATTAAAAAATAGACAAAAATAACTATTTGAAAAAATAACAACAAAATATTCCTAAACTTTTTTAACATTTTTTTTCTTTGCTAAGTATATGCCAAAAAACACCAGGATTGTTCCGATGAAATGATAATTTTCAAATTTTTCATCAAATAAAAAATAACCATAAATTGCTCCATAGACTGTAAAAACGTAAAGAGTAAAGCCTGTTAAAGACGCACCTAATTTTTTTTGGGCAACAGTGTAAAGTGTAAAAGCAATTATTCCCGGCGAAATAGCAGCAAAGATTACCCAAAAATAAAATTCAGGCATAAAAACCGTCTGTTTATAAAATATTTCCTCACCTATATAGAACGGTAATAAACTTAAAGCTCCAAAAAATGATATTAAGGTAAATCTTTCAAAAATTTTTAGTTCTGAATTCCAATAAAATAAATAAATTGAATATAATGCCCATCCAATAGCGGCAGCCAACATCCATAAATCACCGATAGTAAATTGTAAATTAATTAATAAATTTAAATCTCCTTTTATAATAATTGTAAAGACTCCTATCAAACATGCAATTAATCCAATTATTTTCGTTAAATTTATTTTTTCATGAAAAAAAAAGTATGAAATCAAAATTATGAACACAGGTGAAGATGTATAAATAATTCCCATATTTGTTACAGTTGTAGTTTCGCCTGCCAAAAATGGAAAGGCCCCGCATACTCCACATCCCATTGAGCCTAAAAAAAATAATTTTTTATATTCTTTTTTAATAATCTTAAAATTTTTTTTTAATGTTATGTATGTGAAAGGTAATAATATCAAAAAAACTAGTGTCCATCTCCAAAAAGCCAATGATATTGGAGGTACAAACTCGACACCACCTCTAGCTACAACAAGATTACTAGCCATAAAAATTGGCTGAATAAATAATAAGGAAAATGAAAAAAAATTTTTTTTCGAATTATTCAATTTACGGCAAATTAACTTTTATCAAAGAAGGCTTCGTAAATCATCATTATGATGGCAGCACCCATCAACAAATAAACCGGTATTACATCTAAAAAACCGATCATCATTGATCTAGTAAGAGTAGTCGCTAGACCAATTAAAAAGAAAACAGCAAATGATAAACCTATTATTGTTGTTATTTTATTCATACAATTAATACTGACACTCCTTTTCAAGCCAATTAGCAACACCTAAAAATCTATGATCATCATATTTGTTGCCAATTAATTGAACTCCTAATGGTAGATTATTTTCACCATACTTCTTCATAAGACTCATAACTTCTTTTCATAAAATCAATTGCCTCGGCGTATTCTTTTGCGGTGTACTTATTTCCATTTGAAATAGCATCCTGCATATACTTTGAAAGTTTCTTTTTAAATTTTTGATAATAAATAGAAAAATTATTTGCTAAGTCTGTTTCATGAATAATTTGGTGATATTTGTGTATATCCTTAAAATATGAGGGAGTATCAAATATCTCAATATTTTTTTTAAAAGATTTAATAAAATATTCAAAAGACTCTCGTGATTTTTTATCAATTATTTTCCAATGATCAGTTTTATAAAAAATAAACTTAGGCTCAAAAATTGGACCTTTCTTAGTTTCAGTTAAAATATTTTCTGTAGAGTAATGAATCGTAGCTGGATCATATTTATCTTTCTTTATCAATACCTTTGCTAACATAGCTACATCTTCAACTTTACGACCAAACATTCCAATTTGATCTAGGCTGTATGAGGTTCTTAGAACTCCGTTTCTTGAAATAAGTCCATAGCTTGGTTTATAACCAACTACACCACAATAAGACGCTGGTCTTATTACAGATCCTCCTGTTTGAGAGCCAATAGAAGCTGGTGCCATAAAGGAAGCAACCGAAGCTGCTGATCCACTAGATGAACCACCTGGTGTTCTATCTTTGTCGTGAGGATTAGTTGTAGCTGGAGGTCCTAAGTAGGCAAGTTCTGAGGTTGCTGTTTTGCCCATAACAATTGCTCCTGATGCATGAAGCAAATCAATTATTTCAGCATTTTGAGAATATGATTTTCCTTTCCTGATTATAGTTCCACACTCAGTAGGCATATCAACAGTTCCAATAATATCTTTAACTGCTATCGGCACACCATGCAGTGGTCCTACTGGTTTTCCTGATCTTCTATGATCATCAGCCTCAGTTGCTTTTTCTAATAAAACTTTTTTATCAAAATGTGCCCAGGCTTTTACATCTTTTTCAAACTTATCTATTCGTTCAATATATTTTTCACAAACTTCGACTGATGTAAGTTGGGCATCTTTTATTTTTTTTGCTAGTTCCTCGAGACTTAAAGAAAATATATCTGTCATTTAAAATTAATTTGCAAATAATGTCTCTGGTAACCAAAGTGCTATTCCTGGGAATAAATACATTAGAACCATCGCTAAAATTACAATTCCTAAGAAAGGCATTATTCCCCCAAAAATTTGCATAAGTTCAACATTCTTTGATTGAACTCCTTTCAAATAATATGCTGACATTGCCATGGGGGGTGTCAAAAATGAGGTTTGTAAGTTTAAAGCGATTAGCATTGCAAAAAAATATGGGTTAACACCAAAAAATTCAACTAATGGTAAAAATATCGGCACAAATATAATTAATATCTCTGTCCATTCTAGAGGCCAGCCTAATAAAAATATAATTAATTGGGTAATAACTAAAAACTGCCAAGGTTGTAAATTTAAAGATTTAAAAAAATGCTCAAAAACTTCATGGCCACCTAAATATGAAAATACTGAGGCAAAAGTCCAAGATCCAATAAATAACCACATGATCATAGCTGTTGTTTTTGCTGTAAGAAAAACTGACTCTTTAAAATTTTTCCATTTAAGTGTTTTATAAAAATATGAGAGCACTAATGAACCAAATGCACCAACAGCGGCTGCCTCTGCCGGAGTTGCTATACCTGCAAGTATTGTTCCTAAAACTAGGATTATTAAAGAAAACAATGGTAAGAAAGAAACCAAAACCTCTTTCATAATTACCGCAGTAGGAGGTATCTCCTCTGCTGCAGGTTTTGGAGCTATCGAAGGATTCATCCAAGCCCTAAATATTGCATAACCAATATAAAGTCCTGCTAACATTAATCCTGGGAAAATTGCAGCTGCAAATAATCGTAAAGGCGACAATTGAGCAATAACAGAATAGACGATCAACATAATACTAGGTGGAATTAAAATTCCTAAGCAACCACCTGAACAAATAATTCCAGATGCAAATTTTTTATCATAACCAGCTTTAATCATTGCTGGCCAAGCGAGAAGACCCATTAACGTTACTACTGCTCCTATGATACCTGTAGCAGTTGAAAATAGTGCACAAGTAATAAGTGCAGCAACTGCCATTGAAGCTGGAAGTTTGTGAGATGCTAATCTTATTGCAAAAAATAACTTTGCAACAATCCCAGCTCTTTCAACTAAATATCCCATAAATAAAAAGAGGGGGACTGCAGTCAACACATTGTTATCCATAACAGTATAAGTATTTTGAACAAAGAGTTGAAATATCCTGTTATCAAATAGATGTTCCATCTTGGTTGGATCAAAATAAGCGTAGTATCCAAAACCTAAACCCATTGCCATTAGAGTGAACGCAATAGGAAAACCTAATAAGACAGCAAATAGAAATATTCCCATCATCATAATTGCTACTTCTGGATTTGTTAAACTAAATAACATCTTCTTTGTTTCCTTGTTGTGAAGTTCTCATTAATACTTTTTCAGTTTCCTCAGCATCACGCTCTGTTCCTCTTTCAGGCCAACTACCTGTTTGAATACAGATTATACATCTAAATACCTCACCAATTCCTTGGAGTGTTAAAAGTGTTCCAGATAATGGTATTAAAGATTTTGCCATATAAATTTGAATTTGTGCAGGACTATTCCAACTTGTTTCTTTAATTTTCCATGCTAATGCTGCATATTCGTAACCATAAAAAGCTAAAGCAATAACGCCAGGGAAGAAGAAAATAAAATATAAAACAACATCTATCCAAGCTTGTGTTCTCTGAGAAAATAATCTGTATATAACATCTCCTCTAACATGTGCTTCAGTGCATAAAGTATAAGCTCCTGCCATCATAAAAATTGCACCATACATCTGAAGACTAAAATCGAAATTCCATAAGGTTGGGGCATTCAAAGCATACGCCATAAAAACTTCATAGCATGTTCCACCCATCAAAATTACTATACACCACGAGAATGCTTTACCCATTGAGACACTCAAACGATCAGCGAATTTTATGTAAGATCTCATCATAGATATAGACTCTTATTGAATTGTTCTAAATTAATCAAATAAAAAAGGGGGCCGAAGCCCCCTCATTAAAATTTGTAAAAGTTAATTATATCTTAACTTTTGCAATTGGACCAAACTCATTTTCATATGCAAGTTTGTAATTAGGCTGATTCATCAGCAAGTACTTCATTACTCTCTTCGCATAAGATTTTTGAGAATCAACAACTTTCTTAAAGAAAGGATCTTTCTTATTAAAGTCACCAATTACTTTGTCCCAACCTTTTAATTGTTGAGCCAAAATCTCATCTGAAGTTTGGTAAACATTTACTTTATGCTCATTCATCAACTTAGCTAAGTCAGCTGAGTATCTTACTAAAGCTTTAAAGTAGTTATCACTGTTTGCAGCATAAGCAGCATTTTTCAATATCGCTTGGTGCGCAGGTGATAAACTATTGTATGTTTTTTTGTTAACTGGAATCTCAAACATCTCTTGAGATTGGTGGAAGCTTCCTAAGTGATAGTGCTTAGAAACGTCTTGCATACCAAATTGAGAGTCTGAAGTTGGGTTGTTAAACTCAGCAGCTTCAATCAAACCAGTTTTCATAGCTGGCTGAATTTCACCACCTGGTAATTGTCTAACTACC
>LULQ01000536.1_pt1 | contig 17136 bp, 18 predicted proteins | sample 728091 | NCBI WGS metagenome assembly LULQ01 (sample SAMN03860285, study PRJNA289734) | marine metagenome | biome: seawater column; feature: ocean; material: water; isolation source: Red Sea water column Station 149 - depth 10m | place: Saudi Arabia: Red Sea | collected 2011-10-15 | depth 10 m
AGAGCAAATTGCTTCAATTCATTTAGGTTGTAAAGGATGGAGGAATTCACTTGCATCATTTGCAAAAAGTGGTGGGTTTGCAGGAACTCAAAAATATATCCAAAATATACCAATTAAAACATTATGTGGAGAAAATGATCGAATTCTTGGAAAAAAAGAGCTTAAAAAAATAGGAAATATTGAAAAATTAAATTTTGTAGGGTTACAAAATTGTGGTCATCTTCCGCATATAGATCTTCCATCATTATCTAGTAAAATTATCCAAGATTATTTTTTGGAATAAAAGATTTCTTAATTAATTTAGATACTTGAGAATTATAAAAATATAATACAAAACAGATGGAGTAAAGATGTAACTGTCAATTCTGTCAAGAATCCCTCCATGTCCCGGTAAAAAAGTTCCGGAATCTTTTATTTTTGCATCTCTCTTCATCATAGATTCAATTAAATCTCCAACTAATGCCATAAGAGAAATTGAAATTCCATATATTATTCCAACAAATAATGGATTTTCCCAATTCAATAAAAATGCGAAAATTATTGCTAGTAAAGTTGAACAGGATATTCCTCCAATTAAACCTTCTATAGTTTTGCTCGGAGATATTGGAGATAGAGATGTTTTACCAAATGACTTCCCAATGAAATAAGAACCAATATCACTAGCTACAATTAAAAAACAAGAAGTTAAAGTTAAATGAAGACCTGTAGTATTTGATAAGTTCTCAAGCGACATAAAACCCTGATTTGAACCTATTATCACTGAATCTAATCCCCTTAACTTAATCCAGTAACTAGGTAAAAAACCTAAATAGAATAATCCAAAAATAGAGGCTGCAATATCTGAAATTGTCCCAGGTTTTGGTTGCAAAAGTAACCAAGTACATATCCCAACTGAACAGATTGGCAAAATTGAATTTGAAATTTCTCCTTCAAGCACACCAATAGTCTCAAGATAAGTAGAAACTATAATAATAAAGGATGAAAATAATGTGGTTTTTGTAGCTGGTCTTATTCCTTTAAATTCTGCCATTCTAAAAAATTCTAATAATGCTAGATATGTAAGCAAAGCAGTTGCCAATGTAAAAAACCATCCCCCCATCAAAACAACAATTAAACCAAAAATTCCTATAAGTAACCCGCTTCTTAATCTCATATGAAATTGCTATGTTTCTAAGACTCTTATATTAAAATTTACCAGATCCTTGTTGCATAAACTTTGATTATTTATCCAATTAAACCTATCTATATCAATTTTTTCGCCAGGAACTAGTAAAGGTATCCCAGGAGGATAAGGGCAAATAATATCTCCAGATATTTTATTTAATGATTGTGAGAAAGGAATACTCCGACTCTTACTTCTCCAAGCAATTCCAATTTCGATTTCGGGAGCTTGAACTAATTTAAAGGGCGATCTGAGCACTTCTAAACTTTTTGATTTTTTGGAATTTAATAGTAATTTTTTCCATAACTTTTCAAATAAATTAAGAAAATCTTTTTGATTTCCAAATCCTAAGCAAAAAGTGAGAGTCATCATTTCTGGTAATTCGGCAATAAGTCCATTTCTATAAAAAAAATTATCAGCAGTAAAACCATCAATCCCAGCCTTAGAGGTATTTACTACAATTTTTAAGGGGTCTTGAGTTTCTATGAGAGGAATATTTTTTTGAATTAATTTTTTATAAATACTTTTTGCCTCTAAAATTCTTTTTTGATATTTTGATAAACTTTTTTTGTTAAGCCAGTCCCTAATAGACTCTTCACAAGAAGAAAGTAATAAGGAACTTGGACTGGTTGAACCATGGGCTTCATCAACTAAAACAGGTAAATTTTTTTGATGACAACAATCTATTAAAGGCTCTAAATCTCCGGCATAACCATGATAAGAGGGATTTACAAGAATAACCCCTGCAATTTTATTCTCATCAAAATTTAATTTTTTAAATACATTTTCCAACCAAATTTTTGTAATTGGTTTGTAATGACCCGTTATGGTCGAAAATTCTAAGTCAAAAAATATTGGATTTATATTCTGCATCGCACAGATTTTTATGACACTTATATGAACATTTCTAGGCATCAGGATATTTTCGCCTGGATTTGCCATTGCAATTACTGCTGATTGTATTAATCCGGAAGCTCCATTAACTCCAAAAAAACATCCTTTAGCCCCAAATTTGTCGGAGAATTCTCTTTGAGATTTAGCAATTAATCCGCTTTGGGATAGTGGGGAGCCTATTTCTGGTAGTTCGGGCAAGTCCCAATACCCAGGTGGATTTTTTAACAACTTCACTAATTTCTTTGGTAAAGCTGCCCCTCTGTTATGAGCGGGAAAGAATAAAGACTTTAAAAACTTTTTAGTTAGAAAAGATGAAATGCTCATAAAGTATTATTGACATATATAGAATGGACTACATGATAATCTTTTTTGATATTTTTTAACTTTAATGAAAAGATCTTATTCGGAATATTCAGCAAAAGAAGACTTTCTTTGGTTGATTTTGAGACCATGGATTTTTATCCCAAGAGTTTTATATATCCTTTTAACTTTTATTTTTCTTTTTTTAAGAATACTTTTTCAAGGTAACAGTAAAAATAAAAATGTACAAAAAAATCTCTCGAAATATCTTTTTGATGTAATAACGGATTTAGGACCTTGTTTTATCAAATTAGGCCAAGCACTCTCAACCAGACCAGATCTTGTTAGACAAGATTGGCTTACTGAACTTACAAACTTACAAGATAATCTCCCAGCATTTGATCACAAAATTGCTTTAAAAATAATTGAAGAGGAACTTGGATCCCCTGCTAATGAATTATTTGAAGAGTTTCCAGATAGTCCTATTGCTTCAGCAAGCTTAGGTCAAGTTTATAAAGCAAAAATAAATAATTCTTATCTAGCTGTGAAAGTGCAACGGCCAAATTTATACTTTCTTATAAGAAGGGATGTTGTAATCTTAAGGTTTTTAGGAACTTTTTTATCCCCACTCTTACCATTAAATATAGGTGTTGGAATTGGAGAGATAATAGATGAATTCGGTAAGGCACTTTTTGATGAAATTGACTATCAAAAAGAGGCCGAAAATGCTTTGAGGTTTGCAAATTTATTCAAAGAAAACCCACTTAATACCTGCTTCGTTTATAAAAACATGCGTCATCAGTGGACTACAGCAATTATTTGAATTTGGATATTTTCATGCAGACCCACATCCAGGAAATATGTTTGCTCTCAAAGGAGGAAATGCAGATTGTGGGAATTTAGCTTATGTTGATTTCGGAATGATGGATACTATTACAAATTCAGATAGACTTACTCTTATTAAGGCAATTGTTCACATAATAAACGAAGAATATTATCTTCTCGCAGAAGATTTCCAGAAATTAGGTTTTTTAACCAAAGAACAAGATCTTCAAAAACTTGTTGAACCATTAAAAGAAGTTCTAGGAGGATCTTTTGGCGCTGAGGTTGGTAATTTTAATCTTAAAAATGTAACTGACAAATTCTCAAAACTAATGTATTCCTATCCTTTCAGAGTTCCCAGTAGGTTTGCCTTAATAATTAGAGCCGTTGTTAGTCAAGAGGGTTTAGCACTAAGGTTAGATCCTGAATTTAAAATTCTAAAAATAGCTTATCCATATATTGCAAAAAAACTACTGACCGATAATTCTGAAGAGATTTTAGACATACTTTTAGAAGTCGTTTTTGATAAAAAAGGTCAAATCCAAATAGAAAAAGTTGAAAGTTTACTAAACATTTTATTTAGAGATTCGGAGAATATTAATTCAGATCTCATACCAGTTGCGAACGCTGGATTGAAATTATTTGTCAGTAAAAAAGGATCCGAAGTTAGGAAGAATCTTCTTTTAAGTCTTATAAAAGATGAAAAATTAGAATTTACTGATGCAAAAAAACTCTTAGCTTTAATTAGAGATACTTTTAGCCCTCTAAATATTGCAAAAAGTGCAGTACAAAATATTATTTCAACAGTTTAGTTTTTATATTTATAGTTAATTAACTTACCTATGAATTTAATTCTATTAGAATTGGATGTAATCTTTTATAAATGAGAAGTAAAAGGATTATTTAGCTTTGGAAGATTAAATGAATATTTTGAAAAATCTCTTTTTATTTAATAAAAAATCTGAAAAAAATAAAGAATTTAGTCCTGGATTGGTTGACCAATCTTTAGAAATTGCAAAGTTAGTAAAAGAAGCAAGAATTCAACAAAACCTTACAATTAAAGAATTGTCATACATTTCAAAAATCCCTGAACGAATAATAAACTCTATTGAAAATAATAATAAAAGTACTAGGCCAGAGTATCCTTTTATAAGATCTATATTAATTAAATTAGAGGAATGCTTAGTATTAAAAAAAAATACATTATTAAATTTAGCAGTTAAAGAAAGAAAAATTTTAAAGAAAAAGGGAAAGGATTTTATGTTCAGGAAATTCGATCTTATCAATACATGGCAAGGAAGTCTTTTGTATTTTTTTATATTAGTTTTAACTATTTTTATATTAAAGAGATACTTTATTTTAAATGTAAATGTTATAGAGATTCAAAATATTGAAAATCAAATTATTGATAAATAATTTTTAATAATATCTACATTAGAGTTCTCCCAAAATTATTTCCTAGCTCACTAAACATTTTTATATTATTTTCTATTTCTTCTAAAGGACAATTTAACTTCCATTTCCAGTTATTTTTTGTGGTCCCAGGTTTGTTTAATCTACTTGAATCGTCTAGAGATAATAGATCTTGTAATGGAGCGATAAAAAGATTAGCATTTGTCTCCATGCCAATTTCTATTAAATCCCAAGAAGGATTTTCTGAAAATTTATACTCATCTTTTATTCTTTTTTGGGATTCATAATCTAAATTTTCCCACCATGAAACAGAAGTAGAGTTGTCGTGAGTACCTGTATAAACAACCCAATTTTCTCCTTCAATATTCTTTGGTAAATAAGGATTATCTTCATTGCCATCAAAAGCAAATTGTAATATTTTCATGCCAGGTAGTTCGAAGTTTTTCCTTAATTTCTCTACATCTGGAGTTATTACTCCCAGATCCTCCGCAATAATAGGTAGATAGTTACCCCCTAGATCCTTTTTTACTTTATTTAATAGTGTTTTACCTGGAGAATTTATCCATTTTCCAATAATTGCCGTTTTAGAATTGCCATTAACTCTCCAGTAACCTGCTAAACCCCTGAAATGATCAAATCTTAATATGTCCACAAGTTCAAATTGTCTTTGAAATCTTTTTCTCCACCAATTGAAATTAGTCCTTTTATGCTTTGACCAAAAGTAAGTTGGGGTACCCCATAATTGTCCTGTTGATGAAAAATAATCAGGTGGAACACCACTTTGAAAGATTAAATCTCCATTTTTAAAAATTGAAAATAATGATTTATTACTCCATACGTCGGCGCTGTCTCTAGAGACATAAAAAGGCAAATCTCCTATCAGCTTAATATTTCTTGATTTTGCAAAGTTTTTAATATCGCTCCATTGCTCATCAAGATGCCACTGTATTAATTTTTTAATAAGTATCTCTTCACTTTTTTTCTTAATCCACGATTTTAAGAACTTGTTATTTTTTATTTTAAATTCTTGAGGCCATTCCCACCAAGGCAACATATTAAATTCCTCTCTGATAACAACAAATGTTGCATAATCTTCAACCCAAGAATGCCTACTGACCCATTTGTTAAAATTAATTTTTCTTTCTTCAGATTGTGAACTCCAACCTTGCAAAAGGAGGAGACCTAATTTTTTTGTTAGGTCATCCGCAATATCAAAATCAAAATGATCTTTATTCTGATTTGTTGGACCTAGATTTTCTTTATCTGAGATGTAGATAAAACCTTTTTCGATTAAATCATCTATATCCAAAAACCATGGGTTTAGTGCAAAACTAGATGGGGAACTATATGGAGAACCTGTAGAGTCAGTAGGTGTAAGAGGTAAAAATTGCCAGTATTCAATTCCATGCTTATGAAGTTTTCTTATCCACTCTTTAGCTCCTCTCCCAAAAGTTCCACATACTCTTCCTCCCGGAATACATGTTGGATGCATAAGTACGCCTAATGATTTTCTTGCAATAATTGACTCTATAGGCATGTTTTCAATATATTTTGATTCTTTAAACTTAACGTGTTTTTAATTCTCTAAATTCAACCTTATACAAATTTTTTTTAATTGACAAATATCATTGCTGATTTTTAAGTCTGGATAAATATAAATTCTAATTTTTAATCAACAATTTTTTGCTTAATTGAGGTGACTTTTGAAAATATCTAGTCATTATCTTTTGCGAAATTCACATAAACGACTACGATAAGAATATAGTTTTATGGTGCAAATTTCGTGACAAGTTTTATCACGGCAATGCAGAGTAAAGAATCGAACTTTAATCTAACTAATAGTAGATTAAGGTTAGTAAGTGGGACAACAAACCCAAAGTTAGCTGAAGAAATTGCATCATACTTAGGGATTGAAAATGTACCTTTAATATCTAAAAGATTTGCAGATGGAGAACTTTATGTTCAGATTCAGCAATCTATTAGAGGTTGTGATGTATTCCTCATACAACCTACATGCGCTCCTGTAAACGATAGTTTAATGGAGCTCATGATCATGGTTGACGCTTGCAAAAGAGCTTCTGCAAGACAAATAACGGCTGTAATTCCCTATTTTGGATATGCAAGGGCAGATAGGAAAACCTCAGGAAGAGAGTCTATAACTGCAAAATTAACTGCCAATTTACTAGAGAAATCAGGAGTTGATAGAGTTTTAGCGATGGACTTACACTCGGCTCAAATACAAGGCTACTTCGATATACCATGCGATCATATTTACGGTTCACCTGTATTAATTGATTATCTAGAATCTCTAGATTTAGAAGAAATAGTTGTAGTCTCTCCTGATGTAGGCGGGGTAGCAAGAGCAAGAGCGTTCGCGAAATTAATGAATGATGCGCCGTTGGCTATCATTGATAAAAGGAGAGCTGCGCATAATATCGCTGAAAGTCTAACCGTTATTGGTGAAGTCAAAGGTAAAACGGCTATTCTTATAGACGACATGATAGACACGGGAGGTACAATTTGTTCTGGAGCAAATTTACTAAAAAAAGAAGGAGCTAATAGAATATTTGCATGTGCCTCACATGCTGTATTTTCTCCTCCTTCTTATGAAAGATTAAGTTCTAAGAATCTTTTCGAACAAGTTATTGTGACTAACAGCATACCAGTTATACATAAAGATAATTTTCCACAGTTAAAAGTTCTTTCTGTCGCAAATATGCTTGGGGAAGCTATTTGGAGAATCCATGAAGAAAGTTCTGTTAGTTCTATGTTTAGATAAAAAAAATTATTTTTTACAAACCTTGTAATTTCTTGATTCTCTCAGTTTCAATCTTAAATTGTTTTTCGATCTTTTCAGGAACATTATCTGGACACACTTGAAGAGCTGATTCAACTAATTGCAGAGATGCAATAAATTGTAATTGTTTCATATCAACTGTTTGTTCTTTCTTTTTCTCTATTATTTTCCCTCCATGTTTTTGTGATACTACTGATGCGAAGGTTGCTGAGGCAACGTTTAATGTTTTTGGGAAATCCAGATCAAATCCTTTTCTTGTCGCATTACATAGAAATGAAACACCCATCCCATGATATAAATCTAAATCATTTTTATTGGCAGGGGAATTTTTAACGTTTGCATTAACTTTATTAAATTCATTATTTGTATCAAATAAAAAAGATGAAAAAATTAGAGGAATTGCAAAAATTTTAGATATTTTTAAACTCATATTTGATTTATTTTTAATTCACATTATTAAAGATAACATTTTTATTTTTAAACTAAATCTGCCCATAGAATTTATTTAATAATTTTAATTTCGTGATGATTCTCTACTATTTTAAGCATATCTTTGTTCCATGAATATATAACCCTAAATCTATAATTATCAGAATCTACAAGTCTTGTATGTTCAAGAATATACCAATCTTTGTAAGAAGATTCAATAAGTTTTTTGTGCTTCATCGAGAAAATACGTTCTATTAGATTTCCATAATCCAATATTCCTGGAAAACCACCTTTTTAAATTACTATTTAAGTTGATTTCAGGAGGGTTTTCACCAAAATGTAAATTTTTCTTTGGATTAATAGCAACCATTTATAAAAAAGTCCTATTTATTTAATAGCCTATCTGTAAAATAAAAAAAAATATCTTAAGGTGTTTATAAGGATTAACAGCTTTTCAACACTTCAGAGGAATTCATTTGAATGATAAAAAAGAGCTAAAATTAATACTTGTGGCAGCTAGAAATCAACTTTCTAGTAATGATATTAAGTCCCTAATAGCTTATTTAGAATCAGATGATTGTGAATTTGAGATATCTCTTCAGATCTCTGAACCCACAGAGCAGCCAGAATTACTTGAATTACATAGATTAGTCGCTATTCCTGCTCTTATAAAGGTTTCCCCAGCTCCAAAGCAAATATTTGCTGGAAGTAATATTTTCTCTCAGTTGCAAAAATGGTTGCCAAGGTGGTCACAGGAAGGCTTAACAAAAAATCTTGGGATTAATTTGCAACCATCCAAAATTGATTCAATAAGAACTCAAAAAGAATTTCTATTGGAAGACGAACTTCTTGTTTTAAGACAAGAAAATGAGACATTAACAAAAAGAATAGAATCTCAGGAAAGATTATTAAGAATGGTCGCGCATGAATTAAGAACACCTTTAACTGCTGCTACTTTGGCTGTTCAAAGTCAAAAACTCGGACAAATAGATATTTCAAAATTGCAGGAGGTTATTAAAAGACGTCTTGAAGAGATTGAACTCTTATCTCAGGATCTTTTAGAGGTTGGAACAACTAAATGGGAAGCATTATTTAATCCTCAGAAAATTGATTTAGGTAATATTAGTGCTGAAGTAATACTCGAATTAGAAAAATTCTGGAGATTAAGGAATATTGAAATTGATACTGATATTCCATCTGATCTGCCAAGTGTATTTGCAGATCAAAGAAGAATGAGGCAAGTATTTTTAAATTTAATTGAAAATGCTATTAAATTTTCTAAAGATTCTGGATCTATAAAAATCACTATGATTCATAAGACAAATCAATGGGTAGAAATAACAATTTGTGACAAAGGTGCAGGTATTCCTTTGAGCGAACAAAAAAGAATTTTTCTAGATAGGGTTAGACTTCCCCAGACTTCTGAAGGAACTTCAGGATTTGGTATAGGGTTATCAGTATGTAGGAGAATAGTACAAGTCCATGGAGGAAGAATATGGGTCGTATCTGAAATTGGTGAAGGTTCCTGCTTCCATTTCACAGTTCCTGTGTGGCAAGGACAAAACAAAGAGCAACAATACTTGACGAAAGGCTAGCCTTACTCTTAGTTTTTAATAAGCTGTTATGCTAATTTCCTGGCCCCATCGTCTAGAGGCCTAGGACACCTCCCTTTCACGGAGGCGACAGGGGTTCGAATCCCCTTGGGGCTATTTTCTCTATCATCCCTATTGGCATCCACTGACAACCTTGAACAGTAAGATCATAAATTAATGAGTTTGTTGAAGTATTTTTAATATTTTGAATTTTCCAACTACCCTCAAACTTTCTGAAATCTCCTTTTATTAAATTAAATTTTAAGAGGCCAAGCTCCTTATCTTCAAATAAATCTATAGTTACTTCAGCTGAAAACTTCATGCCAAGGAAATCCTGAGCCCCAACTTGTTTAAGGTGGACATTATTTCCCTTCTGAAATATTTTTTTGCTCGATAAAAGATTTGGTATGTAGAGATTTAGCCGATCATAATCTGTTAAAACACTCCACAAAGAATCAAAACTTGCAGAAGTTGTAAGTTGAGCTGCCAGTCGTCTTGTTCCACCGGAAAACTTCTCCATCGTCTGCTCAATTGTCCTGTAATCATTGTTCTTAGAATGATCTTCTGATTCTTGAGGATTATTCATAAATGAATTTTTTAATTAGATAAAAAATTATTTCTGTGTAACTATACTGATAAAAACAACAAATACTGAAAAATTAAAATAATTTCTTTTATTTATCCCGATCTCAAAACGTAACCATTTTTGTAAAATCACTACAAATTAAACTACAAATTGATAATCTTTTATAAAAGAAATCTAAAAAATGTATTCACAAGCAAAAGTAATCGCAGGCGGATTAGCTCATATACCAGTAGTAATAGCTGTTTTTTATTTTATACTCACAACTTTTAATAAAAGAGCTTTAAAATTTGTTGAAGAAGCAAAAACAAAAAAACCTGAGGCAAAAGCTGTGGAAACTAAAAAAGTCGCTGTTTCAAAAACAGAAGCTCCAAAAACAGAAGCTCCAAAGATAGTTAAGAAAAAACATGCAGATGTGCCAGTCAATATTTACCGTCCTAAAACACCATATGAGGGAACAGTTATTGAAAACTATAGTCTTCTCAAAGAAGGAGCAATTGGTAGAGTTAATCACATAACTTTCGACCTTAAAGATAGTGATCCATTTTTAAATTATGTAGAAGGTCAAAGTATTGGTATCATGCCTGCTGGTGAAGATGCTAATGGAAAACCTCATAAATTAAGACTATACTCAATAGCTAGCACTAGACATGGTGATGACTTTAATGGAAATACAGTTTCTCTTTGTGTAAGACAGCTTCAGTATGAAAAAGATGGTGAAACCATTAATGGTGTCTGCTCTACTTACTTATGTGATATTAAGCCTGGAGATAAAGTAAAAATAACAGGTCCTGTTGGTAAAGAAATGCTTCTCCCTGATGAAGAGGATGCAAACATTGTTATGTTAGCCACTGGAACTGGAATAGCACCAATGAGGGCTTATTTAAGAAGAATGTTCGAACCAACTGAAAAAGAAAAAAATAAATGGAATTTCAAGGGTAAAGCTTGGTTATTTATGGGTGCTCCAAAATCAGCTAATTTGTTATACGAAGAAGATCTTCAAAGATACATTGCTGAGAATCCAGATAATTTTAAATATACAAAAGCTATTAGTCGCGAGCAGCAAAATACAAAAGGTGGAAGAATGTACATTCAAGACAGAGTTTTAGAGTCAGCCAATGAACTTTTCAATATGATTGAAGATGAAAAGACACATATATATCTTTGTGGATTAAAGGGTATGGAACCTGGAATAGATGAAGCAATGACTAAGGCAGCAGAAGAAAAAGGATTGAACTGGTCAGAATTAAGACCTCAACTAAAAAAAGCAGGAAGATGGCACGTAGAAACTTACTAAATCATTGATATTTAGATTTAAGTTTCACTTACTAAATACTTTTTGGTTTAGACACAATATGTAGCTAATATTTGAAAAAAAGAGGATTTTAAATAAAGAATACTAAAAATATGCCTTCAACTTTAAGTAATCCTCTAAGATTAGGTTTACGGCAGGAAAGAGTCATATCTCCACAATGCTTAGTAATATTTGGTGCTAGTGGAGACCTTACTCATAGAAAATTAATACCAGCCTTATTTGAACTCTATTTGCAAAGAAGAATTCCTAGTGAATTTGGAATAGTTGGTTGTGCGAGAAGACCTTGGACTGATAATGAGTTTAGAGAAAAGATGAAAGTAAAGTTATCAAATCAAATATCTGGTAAAGAAAGGGAGTGGGAACAATTTTCTAATTATCTTTTCTATGAACCAGTTGACTTACAACAAAGTGATCATGTCGTAAGGCTTTCTAGAAGATTAAATGAAATTGATAAAACACAAGCTACTCATGGGAATAGAACATTTTATTTATCAGTATCTCCGAATTTCTATGCAAGTGGATGTAAAGCTCTTAAAGCAGCTGGCCTTTTAGATGACCCTAAGAAAAGTCGTTTAGTGATTGAAAAACCTTTTGGAAGAGATTATTCAAGTGCAAAAAAATTGAATAAGATCGTTCAAAGTTGCGCTGAAGAAAGTCAGATTTATAGGATTGATCATTATTTAGGTAAAGAGACAGTTCAGAATATTCTTGTTTTGAGGTTTGCTAACACTATTTTTGAACCAATCTGGAACAGGAATTATATATCAAGTGTTCAAATTACTTCATCTGAAACAGTTGGTGTTGAAGATAGAGCAGGTTATTACGAAAGCTCTGGTGCTTTAAGGGATATGCTTCAAAATCATATGACTCAAATGCTTGCTGTTACTGCTATGGAACCTCCTGGAAAGTTTGAACCAGAAGCAATAAGAAATGAAAAAGCTAAGGTTCTTCAAGCTTCAAAACTTGCTGACGAAAATGAACCGTGGAATTGTTGCATAAGAGGTCAATATGGAGAGGGAGGAAATATTTCAAATCGACTCAAAGGATATAGGCAGGAAGATGGTGTTAATTGTAATAGCACAACAGAAACTTATATTGCGACAAAAGTTTTCGTTGATAACTGGCGTTGGCAAGGGGTTCCTTTTTATTTGAGAACAGGTAAAAGACTACCTAAAAGACTTGGAGAAATAGTCTTGACTTTTAAAGACGTTCCTGTTCATTTATTTGAATCAACAATAATAAATCCTGCCCCAAATCAACTTATCCTTAGAATTCAGCCAAATGAAGGTGCTACTTTCAAATTTGAGGTAAAATCTCCTGGTTCTGGAATGAAATCAAGACCTGTTGAGATGGAATTTTCTTATGATGAATCATTTGGAGAACCCTCAGATGAAGGCTATGTAAGATTATTAGCTGATGCAATGCTTTCTGACCCAACATTATTTACTCGAAGTGATGAGGTAGAGGCAGCCTGGAAACTTTATACGCCATTAATAGAATTGATGGATAATTCTCCTTGGAAGTTACCTATTTATAATTATGAATCTATGACATGGGGACCTCCTGAGTCTGATCAATTAATTTCAAAAGATAATATTTTCTGGCGTAGACCTTAAAAATGAAACCTCAACTAACACTCCAAACCCCTTTAGAGCTGCCTTATCAGGAAATTTCTAATTACCTTAATAAATTATGGATTTCAGAAGATAAAGATAATAGTGGAGCTAATACTTTTACATTAATGGTCTGGCAGCCTGCTTGGCTAGAACAATGTTTGGTTCAAAAAGGATTAGTAAATGGACCAATTACTGGAAATTTAAGTCCAGAGATAATTGAAGTTGCTAAAAAATTTATATTAGATCAAGGACTTCCTATCACTACTTCCCTTAATAGTGAAGAATTATTGAATTTGTTGAAGGAAAATTTATCTAATAAAGACTTTGAAGATTTTAGAGGACAATTTTTTGAATCATCAATAAGTACATTGAATCCAAGAAGATTAATAACTCTAGCGCCAACATTAAATAAAAATTCAGATATCAAAACTTTTGTATCCGCTTACTGTCCATTAAGTGATACCCCAGCTATGCAACCTATTTGTGGGGATTTAGTTGTTATTAGGGGGGACTCGGCCTCAATATCTAATAAAGGATTAAAAATAATTGATGAATTATCTATTGATGAATTACCTTCATGGTTGTGGTGGAATGGAAGCTTGGATGAGTCGCCTGAAATCTTCGAATATTTCACTGATTATGGTCTAAGGTTAATAATTGATACTGCTCTTGGATCGCCTCAAAGATGTTTAAAAGTTTTAGATCAATTAAATAATTCAAATAAAGCTATTAATGATTTGAATTGGGTTAGATTGAAAAATTGGAGGGAATCATTGGCAATGATTTTTGATCCGCCTTCGAGGAGACCAATTTTAGATCATATTACTGATATTGACATTGATATCGCAGGAGATCATATGATTCAAGCTTTGTTTTTGATTTCATGGATTAGCGATAAGCTTGGTTGGTCATTTCTGAGAGTTGAAAGGGATATAGAATCAATAAAAATAGAGTTTGAAAGAATTAATGGCGAAATAATTTCTGCATCAATTAATCCCTTATCTTTGGGAAATCCAAGTATTCATTTAGGACAAGTTATTGGATTGAGGCTGATTTCAAAAATTAGTGAGGTTCAAAAAAATAACACTTGTGTAATACTTGGCTGTGAATCAGTGGAATGTATGAGACTTGAAGCAGGGGGAATGGCTAATATGGAATTAATAGAACAAGTTGTTCCAAATTCTTTTTCTACATCAGAGTATGATGTTAGTAAATTATTGGGAAGTAGTAGAGGTAATACCAGCCCTCTTTTTGAAAATTCTATTAAAATAGCCCTTCAAATATTTAATGGTTTTAATAACTAATAGATGCCTTGTGTAATATCTTCTCCTTCAACTGATAGTGGGAAAACTACATTATCGCTTTTGCTATCTTGTTGGGCGTTCTCAAAAGGTATAAAGATACAAACTTTCAAGGTTGGCCCAGATTATCTTGATCAACAACAACTTAGTTCAATTGGCCAACCTATTTGTAGGAATTTAGATATTTTTTTAAGTGGTGAGGAATGGGTTCAAGAAAGTTTTTTTAAACATTCTTTGAAATATGAATTCTCATTAATTGAAGGGGCAATGGGTCTATTTGATGGATTAGGGGCAACAACCTATTCAAGCACCGCAAATATTTCTAAACTTCTCAATGCTCCAATAATTTTTATTGTTAATGCTAGAGGTCAAGTAGCATCTCTTCTGGCGACTATTCGAGGTTTTAGAGATTTTGATAGTGAGTTGTCAATAGCAGGAATTATATTTAACAACGTTAATTCAGATAGACATAAAAAATTAATCAAAGAAGTTTTTAAAAATGAAGATATCGAAATTCTTGGTTTTTTACCATCTGATTCAAAAATAACTTTAAACAAAGCTAATTTAGGTTTGATATCTCCAATGGAAAATGAAAAAGAAATTGATGTTGAATATTTTGCAAATTTCGCCGAAAGAAACCTTGATGTATTTTCTCTTATTAAATTTCTGAAATCTCCTCAAAAGAAAATATTTAATTCTGTCAATTTTAAAGATTTTAAAATTGACAAAAGTAAACCTATCGCAATTGCAGAAGATAAAATCTTTCATTTTCAATACCCTGAAACTAAGGAGTTTTTGAGTGAAATAGGCATTCCATTAATTTCATGGAGTATTTATGATGATGAAGAAATACCTAATGAGGCTTCTTCTTTAATTATTCCTGGGGGGTTCCCTGAAAAATATGCTGATCATATAAGTAACTCTACAAAAAGCTTAAATTCGTTAAGGAAATTCCGCAAAAATGGATTTATATATGCTGAGTGTGGAGGGATGATGATTTTAGGAGACTTCATAAAAGATGAAAATGGTAATAATCATAAAATGAGTGGCATCCTGCCTTTTAGATCAAAAAAAAGTAAACTTTCAGTAGGTTATAGATACATTGAGGGTTTAAAAGATACTCCGATCATTAAACAAAATCAATTAATTAGAGGACATGAATTTCATTATTGGGAAATTGAAAATAATTTATCTGAACTTGATTTTGGAAAAGCTGAGCATCTGAAGAAACTTTCTTCCCCATGGAAAATTAAATCTTGGAAAACCGAATACAAAAATGAAGGCTTTTTTGATGAAAAATTACATGCAAGTTGGATTCACTTACATTTGCCAAGTTCTCCAGAAGTCGCAAAAAACTTTATAGAGGCCACCCAAATTACTTTTTCAAAGAATTCTTAATTTATTATCAAATCAAATATTTTGAGAGGAGAACCTAAAAAAAACATTCCAGGCAAAGTGATTAATGGTCCTAAAAAACTCCCCACCATGACCTCAATTTTTGTATGACCCAGGGTTTCTTTTAACAGTAATTCAGATTGAGGGTCTAGTTTTTTTGATAGTTTATTAATTTCTGCAGCTTGAATCCCAGCTGATTTTCGAACACCACTAGCGTCATACATAACTATTAGTGCTACAGCAACTGATAATGCGAATATTGAGCTATCAAATCCTAATTCATAACCTATACCAGATGTAGCGCCAGTTATTAAGGCGGAATGACTTGAAGGCATACCACCCGTCTCGAACATAATTCCAAATCTTATCTCACCAGTTGAAAAGAAATTGAATACGATTTTAAAAAATTGAGCTAGCAAACAGGATAATAGGCTCCAGAAAAGAACTGAATTATTAAAAAAAGAAAAAAACTCAGACATAAATTAAAAAAACATTATCTATCTCTATTTGTAATAAAGTCAGCTAAAGATATTAAATACTTTGCATCTGCACCCCAAGGTTCAATTGCTTTTTTTGCTTTTTCAACTAAATCAAATGCTCTTTTCTTTGACTCCTCCATTCCAAGTAATTTAGGGTAAGTAGTTTTGTCAGCTAAAAGATCTTTGCCGGCAGTTTTACCAAGCTTTTCACTGCTGGAAGTTAAATCAAGAATATCATCTATTATTTGGAAGGCTAAACCAATTCCCTCTGCATATGTTGTCAGAGCTTGTAATAGTTTTTCGTTAGCTCCTGCGATCATCGCGCCTGTTCTTACGCAAGCCTTTAATAAAGCCCCAGTCTTATGAAGATGAATATATTCGAGAGTTTCAAGGTCGACTTCTTTGCCTTCGCATTCCAAATCAACAACTTGTCCCCCGACTAAGCCTGGTGCACCAGCAACTAAGGATAATTCGCCAACTACATTTAATAATCTATTTGGATCGACTCCAGGGCTTCTTAAAGAGACCATTTCAAAGGCCCTTGTTAATAAAGCATCGCCTGCAAGAATAGCTATTGCATCTCCATATACTTTATGATTTGTTGGCCTACCTCTCCTCAAGTCATCATTATCCATGGCGGGCAGATCATCATGAATCAAGGACATTGTATGGATCATTTCTATTGCTACCGCAGTAGGAACTGCAAGAGAGGGTTCTCCTCCAGCCAGTGAGCAAGATGCTAAACATAAAATTGGACGTATTCTTTTCCCTCCAGCTAAGAGGGAATATCTCATTGATTCTCTTAATATTTCTGGATTCTCAGGGCCCAAGGAAAAATCAAGTGCTTCTTCTACAACCTTTTTTGTGTTTTTAAGATATTTTTCAAAATCAGAAATACTATTTATAACTTCAGTCATTTTATACCTTTAGTAAAAAAATTTTCATCTTGGAGTTTATGGCAAAAGGTCATTAAGAGTTGATGATAAACCAAATTGTTTTTGCCAGCTAAAAATAGTATTTACAAGTAACATTGTTACT
>LULQ01000268.1_pt1 | contig 16598 bp, 12 predicted proteins | sample 728091 | NCBI WGS metagenome assembly LULQ01 (sample SAMN03860285, study PRJNA289734) | marine metagenome | biome: seawater column; feature: ocean; material: water; isolation source: Red Sea water column Station 149 - depth 10m | place: Saudi Arabia: Red Sea | collected 2011-10-15 | depth 10 m
GTGCAGCTAAGTCTATACCATGGATAATTGGACAATAATCCGGAAGTAATTGAGATTGAATTTCAGCACCAGTGGAAATTTCTCTATCTACATTTTCATGCTTTTTCTTTGTTTTTATTAAGTAGTGATTTTCTAATCCAACAGCTAGACAATTTTCAATAAAGTTAAAGTTACTATCTTCAGTAATCGACCGTCTAGAAATATTTCCGCTAAAAATATAAATAAATCCTCTACATTTGCCTCTAGATATTATTTTTTTTGCTTCAATTTTATATTCTTTAAATTTATTTTTTAAAGCATTTTCAAAAGTTACAATTTCTTTTATTTTAAAATTTTTTGAGAAATGAAATTGATCCAAAAAACTATTAAGTTCTTCTTGAACTGTTAAATTTTCATAATTAACAGAAATTTTTATATTTTCATTCCATATCTCCCCCTCGTAATTTAAAGGAATAATTAAAATTATATTCTCAGAAAAAATATGTTTAAAAATTAAACATACATAATCCAGTAATTTATTTATGTTAGAAAAAGATTTTAAATAATATGCTAAGGAAGATGCAATTTCAGCAAATTTATATTTATTTTTTAAGGTTAATTTAGGATCATTTTCTAAAAAATTTTGGACAAATTTATTCGAAAATATTTTTTCTTTTTGATTATTTGCCAAAACAAATCTAATAGATAAGTATGTTTTAACATTAAATTTAAGTTTTTAAAAAAAATTAATTAAATTTTTATTTATCTGCAAGCATAGCCTCTACAAATTCATAACTATTAAATGGTCTCAAATCTTTTATACCTTCTCCAGCTCCAATAAACCTTATTGGCAAATTTACTTCTTCAGATACTGCTAAAGAAACACCTCCTCTAGAAGTGCCATCTAATTTAGTAATAATTGCTCCACTTAAATCTGCTGATTTAGCGAAACTTTTTGCTTGCTTTAAACCATTTTGACCCTGACTTGCATCTAAAACTAATAATGATTCAACAATTGCATCTGGGACCTTTTTATCAATAATTTTTTTTATTTTTGCTAATTCATCCATTAAATTATTTTTTGTTTGCAATCTACCCGCTGTATCAACAAGTAATAAATCAACATTTCTTTTTTTTGCAGAATTAATTGCATCAAAAACTACAGCAGCTGGATCAGCATTTTTTGATTGATTAGATATAACGTCAACATTACTTCTATCTCCCCACACTTTAAGTTGTTCTACTGCAGCCGCTCTAAAAGTATCAGCAGCAGCAATCAAAGTTTTATAATTACTTCTTGATGACAAATATGCTAATTTTCCTAATGTAGTAGTTTTACCAACACCATTAACTCCTACTAGTAACCAGACATTTAACTTACCCTTTTGTGGGACTAAAAGATCAAAACCCGAATTTTTTATTGGTTTATCGATAATTAATTTTAATTCCTTCTTCAAGAATTTTATTCCTGCTTCTCCACCCACTACTTCCTCGTTTAATTTTGTTCTGAGAGAACTTATAACTTTATCGGTTTCTCCACCCACGACTTCCTCGTTTAATTTTGTTCTGAGAGAACTTATAACTTTATCGGTTGAATCAATCCCTACATCAGCTCTTATTAATAGAGTCTCTAAATCATCAAGAGATTCAGGAGTAAGAGGATCATCTCCCAATTTATCCAATAATTCAGTAACAAATCCTTTTCGGGTTTCTTCTAATCCTCTCCGTAATTTAGTTAACCAATCAATTTCATCAATCGATATTTGATTTATTTTTTTTCCTTGAGCAGCTAATACCATTGCAGACCAAGTAAAATTATCATCAAATTCTCCTAATTCAGGTTCAGCAATAGTTTTTGACTGTCCAGCAATATTTTCTTTATTAGAAATATCACTCAATTCTTGCTTTTGCTCTTCCTGTTTTTCTAATTCTTGCTTTTGCTCTTCCTGTTTTTCTAATTCTTGCTTTTGCTCTTCCTGTCTCTTTTTTAAAAGTGTATTAGTCATTATTATCTATAGTTCGTAATTAAAATTTTTCTAAATACTATTTATTTATATCAAATAATTATGACAATTAAATTGTTTGTAATCTCCTTAAAACTCCATTAATAAATTTTCTTCCTTGCAAATCACTATATTTATTAGCTAAATTAACAGCCTCATCACAAGCAACAGCGACAGGTGTGTTCAAAAAATTGATATCCACGTAAGCTAGACGCAGAATATCCCTATCAATTCTTGGTAATCTTTTTAATCTCCAGCCATCCATTACTTGATCAATATCAGAATCAATACTTTTAAGATTATTAATTATATTACAAATCCTTTGATTTACATCCTCTCTAATATCAATTTGACCGCTAGAAACAATTAATTTTGGAAAATCTAAAGTGACAGAAAGTGTATTCATTACGGTTTCAATTTTTGTCAAAGATTTTTTTAACTCATCTCGAACATTTGAATAAGAGGAATCAACACCTTCTTGCAATTCACTATCTAATATTTTTTGTGAAGCATTTTCTAACTCTGACTCGCAATTATCTAATTCCTCTCTGCAATGATTTATTAGAGAATCCAAAGCAGATTCAAAAATTTCTTCTATCTGAAATTTATTTAATTTAAAATCACCTTTATCTTTTATAAGGCCAAGAGAAATTAAAGATAATTCTCTAGAAAGGGATCTATTATGCATCAATTAAGAAGAAGTATTAGTGGAAGCTCGTAATTGAGAAAACAATTTTGAAAATGTTGGATTTGTGGTGTTATTTTTCTCATCTGGATTAACTATCCCAGCAGAAATTATTGTTCTAAAAGCATCTTCAACAGAAATATCCAAATCCTTAACAGAAGACTCAGGAACGAGTGTATACCATCCAGTGGTTGGGTTTGGTGCTGTAGGAATAAAAACACTAAGTAACTTTTCTTCCAATTCTGGCTGTAGAGAAGGTCCTACATCTCCAGTTACAAAGCCTACACTATATAGTCCCTCACGAGGATATTCAACTAAAACAACTCTTCTAAATCTATTAGATTTATTACTTAAGAAAGTTTCTAGCAATTGTTTAAGAGTTTTATAAACCGCTCCAGCTACTGGGATTTTTGATAAAGTACCCTCTCCAAATTCTAATAACCATCTTCCTACAAAATTTCTCGCCATCAAGCCTATAAGCAAAATAGCTAATAAAGGAACAGTTAAACCTAAGGTGAGATTAATTAAATCTTGTAATAAAGGATTTAAAGTAATAAAAGGATTTAATTGCTTTGGGACTGAAGTAACTAACGTTAAAACAAATTTACTAACTAATGATGACAGCCAGATTGTTGTTGCTAAGGGTATTACAACTAACAACCCAGCAATAAGATCATTTTTGAGATCTTGTTGAAGCCTAGATCCTAAATTCGAATCTTGATTTTGATTAGATTCAACCAAAATAACGTTTTAACTATATTAACTTTACTAATAATTTAACTGTTTTTACTAAGTTAGGATATATTTTTCTTAAATATATCTATTTTATTTATAAGTTTTTCCTCCCAAACATAACTTTTAAAAGAAATGCTATAAAGAAAAAGAAATGATTGATACGATTCAAGACAAAAAAGAAATAAGTAGAAAATTAAAAGAAAGAGCTATTTTTGAGGGTTTTACAGTTGCCGGAATAGCTTCAATCCCAGGTAGTTCGCGCGTAAAATTAAGAACTAATGCATTAGAAAGATGGTTATCAAATAACTATCATGCTGAAATGAAATGGATGGAAGCAGAAAAAAGAAAAAATATAGGCTCACTTTTTGAAGATGCAAAAAGTGTTTTAAGCGTTGGATTTACTTACATTAATTCACAAAACAGCAACAACAATTTCCTCAAGGTAGCTAAATTTAGCCAAGGTGAGGATTATCATAAAGTGATTCACAAAAAATTAAAGAATATTGGTAAATGGATCAACATAGAAATCCCTGATTGCAAATGGAAAATATGTGTTGATACCTCTCCTCTTCTTGAAAAAGCATGGGCAGAGGAGGCAGGGATTGGTTGGATAGGTAAAAATAGTAATTTAATCAGCAAAAAAAATGGTTCTTGGTTTACTTTGGGTTTTATGATTCTCACAAAAGAATTAATGCCAGATAAACCTCATCAATCACTTTGTGGAAAATGTGATATTTGTATTGAACATTGTCCCACAAAGGCAATCGTAGAACCCTTTGTAATACAATCAGATCTTTGCATTGCGTATCACACAATAGAAAGCAGAGATAAAACTATTCCAAAGAAAATAGAAAAAAATTTAGGTGGATGGGTTGCAGGATGTGATATTTGTCAAGATGTTTGTCCATGGAATAAATCAGTGCCATACAACAATAATTATGAAACTACACCGAAAGAATGGATTAAAAATCTTAATATTGAGTCCCTCAATTGGGACGATAAAACGTGGCAAGAAAATCTTAAAGGAACTACTTTAAAAAGAATTAAACCATGGATGTGGAAAAGAAATATACAAGCAAATATAAAGAATAAAAAAATTAAAATATGAAGTCATTTTTAAAAAAAACAATCTGGGTCTCCTTGATCTGTTTTTATTTTTTTCAAATAGAAATAGTTCGAGCAATAGTTCCCTATTATTATTTCCCAACAATAAAAAATTTACAAAAGCAAAGTTTATATATTGGCAAAAATGCATATCAACTACTTTATTTTGGTCAATATGAAGACAGTCTTAACTTAGCCAAATTAGCAGTAAAAATAAATGCAAAAGATGAAAAACTATGGTTGATTTTGGCTGAAGCACAAATAGCTAACAAAAAATACAAAAACGCATTAAATTCTCTAAATAAAGCAGAACAGATAAATTCAAATATTAGCGAAATATATTTTGCTAAAAGTAATATTTATTTAAAAATTTCCCAACAGACAAAAGCAAAGAATGCTTTAGAAAAAGGAATAAAGATTGAGCCTAATAACCACAAAGCTATTTTTCAATTAGGAAATATTTTATTAATGGAAAAAAATTATTTGGAAGCTATAAAATTGTTTGATAAATCTATAAAAATCAAGCCTGATTTCTGGCAAGCAATAAATAATCAAGGTTTAGCTTATTTCGAAAAAAACAAAGTGAATCTCGCAATCAAACTTTTTGAAAGTGCAATCTCAATCGAGGAGAATGCTGAACCATTACTAGGCCTAGCCTCATGTATAAATATCCAAGATAATAAATTAGCAATTCAGCTAGCAAAAAAAGCTTTGGCTAAAGATCCCAAATATGTCAATTATGATTATAGAAAAGAACAGTTATGGGGAGAAAAATTACAAGCCTCTACAGAAATTCTTTTACAAAATGAACAACTAAAAAAAGATGTAATACTGGCAAAATCCAAAATAATTGAATCATCTTAATGTTCAATACTGGTAAATATTGTTTTACCTATTAGTCTTAATTTAGTTAATTAATAATTATTTAAGTATGCGCTCTAATGGATAAGAAAAACTTCACTTCCATCTCGCTTCAAGAAGAAATGCAACGTTCTTATTTGGAGTATGCAATGAGCGTCATAGTTGGACGTGCGTTGCCTGATGCAAGAGATGGTCTTAAGCCTGTACAAAGAAGAATCATATTCGCGATGTATGAATTAGGTTTAACTCCTGATAAACCATTCAGGAAGTGTGCAAGAGTTGTTGGAGATGTACTTGGAAAATACCATCCTCATGGAGATCAAGCAGTTTACGATGCATTGGTAAAGCTGGTACAAAATTTCTCAACTAAATATCCTACTCTTGACGGGCATGGGAATTTTGGATCTGTGGATAATGATCCGCCGGCAGCAATGAGGTATACAGAGACCAGATTAGCTCCAATAGCTCATAAAGGATTTCTTGAAGAAATTGCATCAGAAACAGTAAACTTTTCAAATAACTTTGACGGTTCTCAAAAAGAACCAGATGTTCTTCCAGCTCAACTTCCATTTTTATTGTTGAACGGCTCATCAGGTATTGCTGTTGGCATGGCAACAAATATTCCGCCTCATAACCTAGGCGAAATTGTAGATGGTTTAGTTGCCTTAGTTAAAAATAAAGATATTAGTGATAAAAAACTTTCTAACATTATCAAAGGACCTGATTTTCCTACAGGCGGAGAATTAATTTATAGTCATGCAATAGAAGAACTTTATCAAACTGGAAAAGGATCTATAACGATAAGAGGAGTTGTAAATACGGAAGAGATAAATTTAGGCAAAGGAAAACATAAAAAGAATGCAATAATCATTTCTGAACTTCCTTACCAAATTAATAAAGCAGGTTGGATTGAAAAACTCGCAGAACTTGTTAATTCAGGCAAGATTATTGGGATTTCTGATATTAGGGATGAGAGCGACAGAGATGGAATGAGAATTGTAATAGAACTAAAAAAAGATTCTAATTCTGAACTTGTTATTTCTAATTTATATAAAAAAACAACTCTCCAAACAAACTTTGGCGCAATATTCTTAGCTTTAATTAAAGGCAAACCTGTACAACTAAATCTGAAAAAATATCTCAACTATTTTCTTGAATTTAGAGAAGAAACAATTAGAAAAAGAACTTTTTATTTTCTAAAAAACACTCTTGATAAACTAGAAATATCAGAAGGTTTATCTAAAGCTACAAAAAACATAAAAAAAGTTATCGCAATTATAGAAGAATCAGAAAATTCTGTGCAAGCTAGATCAAAATTAGTAGAAAATTTTTTCTTAAGTGAAAAACAGGCAAATTCAGTTTTGGATATGCCACTAAAAAAATTAACAAATCTAGAAAAAAATCAAATTGATAACGATATAAAAAATTTAGAAGAAAAAAAGAATTATTTTCAAAAATTGTTGAACGAAAGAGAATTATTACTTGAATTACTTATAGAAGAATTATTAATATTAAAGAAAAAATATAATGTTATACGTAAAACAAAAATAATTAAAAATATAAATCAAAATCAAGAATTAGAAACGCTTAATAATCAGATATTAGAAGACTTTATAAATAAAAAAACAAAATTGTACATAGACAATAGACTTTATTTAAAAAGAATGATTTTAGGTAATTACAAGAAATCATTTGAGGTTGTAAATAAAATTATAGATAATAAAAATATTCAAAAATTTATATGTAATATTGAAAAAAATATAAAATTAATTGGAATAACAAATACGGGAAAAGTATTTAACATTGATTGGGAATCAAATATTAATAAAGACTATAAATTAGATAATAAAATTCTTGGAAATATTCATCCTAGTGAAATAATAAATTTTCACTCAATTAAAAAAGACATTAAAAATTATTTATGCATATTAAATTCAGATGGAAGATTTAAAAAAGTTTTATTTGATGAAGATATGATTAAAAGCAATAGATCTTTCACTATTACAAAATTAAAAAATAATTTAAAAACAATTGATTCTTTTATTTCTAATGAAAGGAAAGATTTAATAATATTAACCTCGATAGGAAGAATTTTTAAATTTAATTTATCAAATAAATTTTTAACGCCAACTTCTAAACAATCCCAAGGATTAATCATTGCAAAACTTTTACCATCTGAAAAAATCGTTTCTTGTTGTACATTTAATGATGGAGAAAATATTTTTTTAATATCTAAACAAGGAAAAATCTTTTGCATAAATAGTAATGAAATTTACTGCTCAAATGAATACAGTTTGGGATATTTGAATGAAAAAACCCAACTTAAAAACGATTACTTCCTCAAAATAATGGCAAGTAACCATTACCTTGATATTGAAACTAATAAAAATAAATCTGCAAGATTAGACCTAAATAAATTAAATTTCAAATCCAATAAATCAAACTTTTTAATTGATTTTTTAAAATTAGATAATGATGAATACCTTGAAAATTGTTTCCGACTTGAAAACTTTCTCGACTAAGATTTATATTCATTTTCAACCCAATTTAAGTATTCTTGATTTACTGTTCCAGTTACATAATCACCAGTAAAACAACTCATCTCTAAACCTTTAATAGGAGAATCACCAATTATAGATTTACGCAAACTTTCAACACTTTGATAAACAAGGTTATCAATTTCAAGTTTATCGGCGATTTCACTTATTGTCCTATTGTGAGCTATTAATTCATCTCTATTAGGCATATTAATTCCATAAACGTGAGGATAACGAACAGGAGGAGCTGCTGATGTAAAAAAAACTTTATTTGCTCCTGCATCTTTAGCCATCTGGACAATTTCTTTTGAAGTAGTACCTCTTACTATCGAGTCATCAACAATTAATACATTTTTATTTTTAAACTCTGCACTCATGGCATTTAATTTTTGCCTTACAGATTTCTTACGTTTCTGCTGACCAGGCATTATAAATGTTCTGCCAACATATCTATTTTTAAAAAAACCTTCCCTATATTCTATCCCTAACTGTCTTGCAACTTGCATTGCCGCGGGTCGAGAAGAATCAGGAATAGGCATAACTACATCAATATCTCCAGAATTGATTGTTTCTTTTATTGTTTCTGCTAAATAATCTCCCATCTTTAAACGAGCTTTATAGACTGAAATTCCATTCATAATTGAATCTGGCCTAGCTAAGTAAACATATTCAAAAGCACAGGGAAATAACATTGGATTTTCAGAACATTGCTTAGAGAAAAACTCCCCATCAAGATTTATAAAAACAGCTTCTCCTGGATCTACATCTCTCACTACTTCATAATCATTATTCTCAAGTACTAAAGATTCGCTTGCAACCATCCATTCTTCTTTTTTTGTGGTTAATGAAAGTCTTTTCCCTATGACTAAAGGCCTAATACCAAAAGGATCTCTAAATGCTAATAAACCATGTCCTGAAATTAACGCAATTGAAGCATATGACCCCTGAATTCTTTTATGTAAAGATTTGACCGCATTAAAAATAATATCAGGTTCTAATTCTTGATTATGAATTTGTTCTTGTAATTCTGTCGCAAATACATTTAACAACATTTCAGTATCACTTGAAGAATTTGTATGCCGCTTGTCGACATTAAATAACTGTTTTTCTAAATCTCTGGTATTAGTCAAATTTCCATTATGTATCAAAACAATTCCATAAGGAGCATTAACATAAAAAGGCTGTGCTTCTTCTACACTTTCTGCTGATCCCTTTGTTGCATACCTAACATGACCCAATCCAATTTTGCCAATTAAATTCCTCATATCTCTAGTTCTATAAGCAGTATTAACCTGACCTTTAACCTTATGTATATGAAAAACAGTATTTTCCATTGTTGCTATACCTGTTGAGTCTTGACCTCTATGCTGCAAAAGCAAAAGACTATCGTAAATTTGTTGATTTACATCATTTGAAGAAACGATTCCAACTATTCCGCACATAACTTAATATCTTAAAATGATTAATAGTTGAGAAATGTTTTTCATATTTAAAAGTAATCTGAAATACTATTATTAAATTTTTCGGTTAATTCCTCAACCCTAATATTGCAAATATTTTTTTCGTTGATTTTTATCTTCAGCGTGTCACTAGATACGTATCCTATTTTTTTTACATAAACACTTGATGGGAAATTTATTTGATTTTGTTTTAAATAATTAAACCATTCATTTTGTTTCATTTTACTAATTGAAAAAATAATTCTTGACCCCCCTTCGGCAAACAATAAATTATCAACTCTATTTACATCTTTCTCTAATTCTATAGTTGCGCCCATTGAGGACAAAATGCAAGACTCTGCTAAAGCTATAGCTAAACCTCCGTCGCTGATATCGTGCGAAGAAACTACAAGACTATTTAAAATCGCATTTCTTAAAAAACTCTGGCAAAACTTTTCATCCAACAAATCTATTTTTGGAGGCCGACCTGTAATTTCTCCATGAAAATATTCCAGATAAGAACTAGCTGCAATTTTTATTTCTGATTTGGAAGAACCAATTAACCAGATTTGATCTTCAATATTTTTCCATTCACTACTTATAGCTTTTTCGACATTATCTATCTTTCCAACCATTCCAATAACAGGTGTAGGATTGATAGGAGTAATTAGATTATCTTTATTTTTTGATTCATTATATAAAGATACATTACCTCCTGTAACAGGAGTTTCTAAAGCTTTACAGGCTTCAGCAATTCCATTACATGAAGATGAAAGTTGCCAATATCCTATTTCATTCTCAGGGGAAGAAAAATTTAAATTATTTGTAATTGCTACTGGTTCAGCACCAACACAACTAACATTTCTAGCGGACTCTGCAACGGCAGCGATAGATCCTCTAAAAGGATCAAGCGCAACCCATCTACTATTGCAATCAACTGAAGCAGCGACACCAGAAAATACTTTACTTTTATTTTTTTTATTTTGTTCCCTTAGTCTTACTACGGCTGCATCTGATTTTCCAGGTTTAAAAACTGTATTTGCCTGAACTTGAGAATCATATTGTTTATAAATCCATCGTTTAGAAGCTATTGATGGATTAGAGAGTAGTTTTAAAATGATTTCTGAAAAAGAAAAATTCTTATTTTCCTTCAATGAAAATATTTTTTGCTCATGAATTTCTGGTAAATCATTTTCTTTCCATTCCCATTTATTTAAAAGATCATCGGGTGGATTATTAATCACATTGTGAAAATTTACAGGAGTATCATCAGATAAGGCAGAAGTAGGTATTTGGGCCACAATTTTACCTTTATGAGAAATAATTACTTCATTAGTTCCTATCACTTCACCAATAACACTGGCATATAATCCCCATTTATTAAATTTTTCAATAAGATCATTAATTTTTTCTTCTTTAACGACAAACAACATTCTTTCTTGCGATTCAGATAATAAATATTGGTATGAGGACATATCATCTTCTCTAGAAGGGACCAAATCTAAATCAATAGATATCCCTAAATTTCCATTTGCGGCCATTTCTGCGCTACTGCATGTTAAACCTGCAGCACCCATATCTTGAGCTGCAATTACATCCCCTGTCTTAAAAGCATCCAAACAAGCTTCAATAAGACTTTTCTCAACAAATGGATCACCTACCTGAACAGCAGGTCTATCATCCAATGAAGTTGTAGTTAATTCTGAACTAGCAAAACTAGCACCACCAACACCATCTCTGCCAGTTGTATTACCAACATATAACACTGGTGATCCTACATTTTTAGCTCCAGAACAAACGATTTCCTCAGTCTCTAAAAGTCCTAAAGCCATAACATTCACTAGAGGATTTCCAGAGTAACTATCATCGAAGTCAATTTCACCTCCAACAGTCGGCACACCTACGCAATTCCCATAATGTGAAATACCGGATACAACTCCTCGTAGTAAATCAACATTTGATGATTTATCAAGGTTGCCGAATCTCAATGAATTCAAGACTGCGATTGGCCTTGCACCCATTGTAAATATATCTCTTAAAATTCCTCCTACACCTGTTGCTGCGCCTTGAAAAGGTTCAATAGCAGAAGGATGATTATGACTTTCTATTTTAAAAACAAGTTTTTGATTATTTCCAACATCAATAACGCCAGCATTTTCTCCAGGTCCAACTAAAACATTTTTACCTTTAGTGGGAAACTTAGATAGTAAAGGTTTTGAATTTCTATAACAACAATGTTCAGACCACATAACGCCAAACATGCCTAATTCCGTTCTGTTAGGTTTTCTCTTTAATCTTTTGCAAATTTCTTCGTAATCTTTAAGTGTTAAATTTTCAACTTGTAGTGCTTCATTAAGATCATATAGATCATTATTTTCTTGATTTATCATTATTTATATCCAAGGGTCATCTTCTTTTTTTTCACTAGACGGTATAGATGTTTTGTCATTATTATAAAAACTTTTTTGTTTAAAATCTAAGTTTTGGCTAATATCTTCATCTTCTTCAAGCCATTCCTCTAATCTATTAGAAGCAATATTTTTCATATCATCAAATCTATCAAAAATTTTTTTCCCTTTTTGCATAAATTCATTTTTAATACTTGATTTTATTAAAGGTAAATCATCTAAAGAATTACTTTCACAAAATACCAATCCCGGTTGTTGGTCATTGATATTATCAATAGTTAATTTCCATCTACTAGAACCTGGAATCTTAGGATTAGATCTAGAAACTAAGTAATATTTAATTTTTCCCGTTTTCATTTCAAATAAAAAATCTGCAATGACTCCTATTTTTGATCCATTTATATTTATAAGATTAGCTTCTATTAAAGTTGGGAACCTATTTAAAGTTGCTAAATCCGAAATAGCTGGATCGCCTTTGACATAAATTTCATTATCTATTATTTGAGTAATTTGATTTAATCGCCAAACATTTCTTTTTAAATCAAAATTTGAAGGACGAGAGTACCATCCTAGAATCCGGTGAACTGGAGGATGCATCCAAACATTTTCACCATTTCCATAATTAAGGACCATATTACCCTTAACACTATAATTTAATAATTCACTTAATAAAATTTCTTTAGGTAATTTCAAATTAAGAACGAACCTGCACAGGCATAACTAAATAAGTAAAAGAATTAAGATTATCTTCTGGTACAAAAACAGCTGGAGTAGTTGCAATATTACACTTTAAAAGTACATTTTCAGAAGCAATAACTTTTAAACCTTCTAACAAATATCTTACGTTAAATGCAATATCAAAATTTTCTCCAGAATAAGAAACAGGTATTGATTCATTTGCATTTCCAATATCTTGAGCATCTGCACTGATTGAAGCTAAATCTGTATCATCTAATTTAATCTTTACAACACTACTTTGCTGATCAGCTAAAACAGCAATTCTTTCTAATGAATCAATTAATTTTTTTGTATTAAAATTTAGAATTTTAGAAAAAGAATCAGGAATTAATTGTGAATAATTAGGATAAGTACCTTCTAAAGTTCTTGTAGTAATTATTTGATTAGAAGATATAAATACTACTTGACCTTTGTCATAGAAAAGCTTAATTGAATTTTCTGAGCTTCTCAAAGATACTAGTTTTTCAATTTCTCTCAATGATCTAGTTGGGATAGTTACCGATAAATCATCAACATTTGAAGATAAGTTTTCTTTATTTTCAATATGTTCTTCATTACCAATTAAGGCAACAGCCAATCTATGACCATCTGTAGAAGCAGACTCTAAATAATTTGGTTTGAAAGTAAAATTGACACCTGTTAGTAGTTGCTTTGAATCATCATTACTACTGGCAAAAATGGTAGATTTTAAAGCCTTTAAAAAAGAACTAGGATCAATATTCAAAGAAGTACCGCTTTCAACAAATGGCAAATTAGGATATTCATCAGAGGGGATCCCTTTTAGATTAAAAGAACCTCTATCACTTTTTATTAGTATATTATCTGAATTCTCGTCTACTTCTAAAGAAACAGGAGTTTCATTAGGTAGTTTGTTTACTATTTCGGATAAAAGTTTTGAAGGTATAGTAATAGCTCCACTATTTTTGACAGTTCCATCAAAAGAAGTTTGAATTCCTAAATTCAAGTCAAATCCTGTGACGCTAATTTTATTAGTTCCTTCGTCAGCTGTTAAAAGTATGTTTGCAAGAATTGGATGCGTTGGCCTTGAAGCAACTGCCTTGCTTACTAGTTGTATAGCATTATTTAATTCATTTTGATTACAAATAATTTCCATCAGAATTTGGAACTTTTTACAAATACAATATACTTTTTTCGTAAATTAAATTCAATAAATTTATTTTTCACTCTTTTCCCAATATAAAAATAATAATAAAATAAAATATATAATAGTAGTAGTTCTTGTGGGAACTGTGGAATTCTTAAGTCAAACAGCTTGTCTATTTATATCCTAAGATCTTAGTTATATTTTTTAATGAAGGTTCAATATTTTTCCTAAAAATAGCATCGTTGTTTTTTATAGCGCAATCAGGATCTTTCAATCCATTTCCAGTCAGAACACAAACAATAGTCGATTCTTTCTGAATTCTATTTTTATTTTTAATCAGTCCAGCAACTGATGCTGCACTGGCAGGTTCACAAAATACTCCCTCTTTGGCAAGAATTTTATAAGCATTGATTATTTCTTCATCTGTAACTGATTGAAAGTCTCCTTTACTCTCTTTCCTTACTTTTTTTGCTTTTTCTCTATTTACAGGATTTCCAATTCTTATTGCAGTTGCAATTGTTTCTGGATCCTTAACTATTATATTTTTTACTAATGGAGCAGAGCCTTCGGACTGAAAACCCATCATTATTGGTAATTTCAAATTTCTTTTTATTTTTGAATATTCTTTAAATCCCATCCAATAAGCAGTTATGTTTCCTGCATTACCCATTGGAATACAAAGCCAATCAGGAGCATAACCTAAGTCATCAACTATTTCAAAAGCTGCCGTCTTTTGTCCTTGTATTCGATATGGATTAACAGAATTAACAAGCTCTATAGGATGTTCTGAGGATAAATCTCTAACAATTTCAAGAGCCTTATCAAAGTTTCCATTAATAGATATTATTTCAGCACCATACATTAATGCTTGCGCAAGCTTTCCTTGTGCAACAAATCCTTCTGGGATTAAAACATAAGGTTTTAATCCTCCTCTCGAAGCATATGCAGCAGCAGCAGCAGAGGTGTTTCCAGTACTTGCACAAATTACTGCTTCACGGCCTTCTTCTTTTGCTTTGCTAATTGCCATAGTCATACCACGATCTTTAAAAGATCCTGTTGGATTAAGGCCATCATATTTTAAAAAAACTTTTGTTCCATTTCCAATTAAGTTGCTAATTGACTCGCTTAGAATTAGTGGTGTATTTCCTTCATTTAGGGAAATAATAGGAGTTTTCTTTGTAACTGGAAGATATTGTTTATAAGCTTCTATTAGACCTGGCCATCTTTTTTTTCTGTAATTAATACGCAGTTTATTTTTTATTTTATTGAATAACACCATGGTTGTTTAATTCGTTTTGATTTTTTCTAGAGGTGAGTTGGTGAAAAAGGTTAATAATTCTGAAATCGATTCTACTTTATTCATAACTTTGCTCAAAGCGCTGACATCTAAAATTACAGTTTTAGTTGGATATCCTTCAAAAAAATTTATTAGATTTATTTTTCCATTTCCTATGTTAATTCCTTGAATTACGCTTGCTCTAAGGGCCAGCATGCCTGTTCTTTCATCAGTTGCTCTGGGTGGGTGGATAATAGATGAAAGTCTTGTTAAAAAAACATTTCCTATTTCAGAATATACTAGTTTGCTTGCAATGGTAATAGGCACTTCAAAATCTTTGTTTAAAACTTTTCTAATTTCTTTATCGGGAGACCCAGTTGCTTTCAAAATTCTTTTTAATTGTCTTGTAGATTTACCTTCTTTAGCAAAAGTTTTTAAAGAATTTACTTTAATTGTTCTAGAAAATATGCTGTACGTGATTTTAATTTCTTCAGCAGTATAAGCTTTTGGAACATTAAAAAATAATGGAGAAATTACTAAAATAAAAAATATTTTAAATTTTAAAAATTTATTAAACTTCATTTATATATTTGCACCAGCTGCAATCTTAACAAGTCTTACTACTCCTTTTTCAGTTACTTTTTTTGCAATTTTTATACCCATTTCTTTTGTGTAGGGCTCATTAACAAGTCTTGGCAATCTTTTTAGAAAAATGTCAATTGAATACCCCGGTACTTTTTGTAAAATCTCTAAAAAGTTTCTCAATGGCTCAACATAAATAATAAGGTCACTCAAGTTATTATTTTCGTTAGTAGTGTTTAATTTAATTGATTGTGGAAGATAATTATTAAAACTTTTCAATATTTTTAGACTAAGTAAATCTATCTGATTTGTTAAACCTTCAACTATCTCATTTCTAAGAAATCCTCCATTTGAAGAAAAGAGAAGATTTATAACTTCGTCTAAAAGTTTTTCTAAATCGAGGTTTGTTTGCTTTGCAGCGTTAGAAAGAAGATCTTCTAAACGATCCCATTTAAATTTTTTATTATCAAAAAGCATTTCTTTAAGGCTTTCCCTTAATTGTGGATCAGGGTCTTCCATTAATCTTCTTGCAAAATAGGGATAAGCTGCGCCTAATATTTTGAAGTTTGGATCTACGCTTAAAGCTATTCCTTCTAATGTAAGTAATGATCTAATTATAAGAGCATAATACGGGGGTAGTCTGAAAGGGAATTTATACATAACACCAGACATATCGTCAGTAACGCTCTTAAAATCCATTTTCGAAACTCCTTGTTCAACGGCGTTAATGAAAACATCTTGAAATGCTGGAACAATGGGTTCTAGATTAACTTCCTCTGATAAAAATCCTAATTTTACGAAATCTTGAGACAATTTATCGAAGTTTTTATTTACTAAGTGGACTACTGCTTGAATTAATCCTGACCTAGATTCTCTGGAAACCTCGCTCATCATTCCAAAATCTAGATAACATAATCTTCCATCTTCTAAGGCTAATAAATTACCTGGATGCGGGTCTGCATGAAAAAAACCATGTTCTAAAAGCTGTTCTAAACTGCATTGCACCCCTATATCAATCATGTCATCAGGATTAATTCCTAATTTTTTTACGTCCTCTAAATTTGTTAATTTTGTACCGTCTATCCATTCCATTGCTAAAACTCTTCTTGAAGTTATTTCTTTATAAATTTTTGGTACGGCAATCAT
>LULQ01000252.1_pt1 | contig 16526 bp, 17 predicted proteins | sample 728091 | NCBI WGS metagenome assembly LULQ01 (sample SAMN03860285, study PRJNA289734) | marine metagenome | biome: seawater column; feature: ocean; material: water; isolation source: Red Sea water column Station 149 - depth 10m | place: Saudi Arabia: Red Sea | collected 2011-10-15 | depth 10 m
ACGTCGGGGCCGAACCACGCGGGCAGGCTGTCGGGCAGCTCGCCCTGGTCGCCGACCTCGGGCACGGCCACGGCGGCGACGAGGGTGAAGGCGGTGAGCGCCACGATCGCGACCAGCGGGGCCGGGATGACGGAGTTGACCCGGGGGAACCCGACGATGACCGCGATGCCGACGGCCACCAGCGGGTAGACCGCCCACGGGACGTCGACGAGGTGCTCGAGCTGGGCACCGAAGATGAGGATCGCCAGGGCGTTGACGAAGCCGACCATCACCGAGCGCGGGATGAACCGCATCAGCCGGGCGACGCCCACCAGCGAGAGCAGCAGCTGCAGGACGCCGCCGAGCAGCACGGTGGCGATGAGGTAGTCGTAGCCGTAGTCGCGCATCACCGGCGCGATGACCAGCGCGATGGCGCCGGTCGCGGCCGAGATCATCGCCGGGCGACCGCCCAGGAACGAGATCGCCACCGCCATGGTGAAGGACGCGAAGAGCCCGACCTGCGGGTCGACCCCGGCGATGATCGAGAACGAGATCGCCTCGGGGATCAGCGCCAGCGCGACGACGAGGCCGGCGAGGACCTCGGTGCGCAGCAGCCGCGGCGAGCGCAGCGCCGCCCGCACGGTGTGCTCCGTGGGGTGCAGGTGCTGCTGCGAGGGCTCAGGGGTGTGCCCCGGGGTGTTCTCGGTGGGGGTGACGCTCACCACGTTCTCCGTCCAGACGTGCCGAAGGCCCGGATCAGGGTGTCCGGGCCTCTGTGTCCAGGGTACGAAAGTCCCACCCGTCCCGGCGAACCCTGACCTCCGCGGGGAGACTGTGCGGATGCGAGCCATGGTGGTCGACGCCGTCCGCGCCCAGCCCGAGGTCCGGGACGTGCCCGCCCCCGAGGCGCCGCCCGGAGGGGTGGTGGTCCGGGTCCTCGCCACCGGGTTGTGCCATAGCGACTGGCACGCGTGGGCCGGCCACGACGACATCGCCTTCCCGCACGTGCCCGGCCACGAGCTGGCCGGCGAGGTGGTCGCGGTCGGCTCCGGCGTACGCCGCTGGGCGGCCGGGGACCGGGTCACGGTGCCGTTCGTGTGCGGCTGCGGGCGGTGCTCGTGGTGCGCCGCCGGGGACGCGCAGGTCTGCCCGGACCAGGAGCAGCCGGGCTTCACGCACTGGGGCTCCTTCGCCGAGCAGGTCGCGCTGCACGCGGCCGACACGAACCTCGTGGCGGTGCCGGACGGGGTCGACATGGCCACCGCGGCCTCCCTGGGCTGCCGCTTCGCGACGGCCTACCGCGCCCTGGTCGCGCGCGCCCGCGTGCAGCCGCAGGAGTGGGTCACCGTCATCGGTGCCGGTGGGGTCGGGCTGAGCAGCGTGATGATCGCGAAGGCCCTCGGCGCCCGCGTGGTGGCCGTGGACCGCAACCCCGGGGCCCTGGAGGCGGCGAGTGCCGTGGGCGCCGAGCACGTGGTGCTCGCCGACGGTCGCGACGTCCCCGCCACCATCGCTGAGCTGACCGGCGGCGGCAGCCACCTGAGCGTCGACGCCGTGGGCAGCGAGCAGACGGCCTCGGACGCGGTGCTGGGCCTGCGCCGTCGCGGCCGGCACGTGCAGGTCGGCCTGCTGCCCTCCATCTCCGGGCACCCGCGGGTGCCGATGGAGCGTGCCATCGCGTGGGAGCTCGACCTGCTCGGCAGCCACGGGATGGCAGCGGTCGACTACCCCGGGATGCTCGCGCTCGTCGCCGACGGCTCGCTGCGCCCCCAGCACCTGGTCGAGCGCACGATCGGGCTCGAGGAGGCCGCCGACCTGCTGCCCCGCTTCGACACCGCGACGCTCGCGGGGATGACCATCATCGACCCGTCCCGCTGACCCGAACCGCTGACCCCACCGTTGACCCCACCGGGCCTAGGCTCGCCACCATGACCGAGGACGCGACCCACGACGTACTGATGGTCGGCTGCGGGGACCTCGGGTCCCGCATCGGGCTGAGGTTGGCCGAGCGCGGCCACCGTGTGCTGGCCCTGCGCCGCGACGCCGCGAAGGTGCCGTCGCCGCTGACCGGGCTCTCGGTGGACCTCGCCACCGACGTGCCCGCCCTGCCCGCACTCTCCCTGCGGTACCTGGTCGTGGCGCTCACCGCGCGGCCGCGGACCGAGGACGCCTACCGCGCGACGTACGTCGACGGGATGCGCCGCGCCCTGGACGCCGTCGCCGCCGCTGGCCAGGTGCCCGAGCGAGCGGTCCTGGTGTCCTCCACCGGGGTGCACGGCGAGCCGGAGGACGGGTCGCCGGTCACCGAGGACACGCCTCCGGCGCCGGCCGACGGCCCCGCGGCGGTGCTGCTGGAGGCCGAGCAGCTGTTCCACGAGCGACTTCCCCGCGGCACCGTGCTGCGCTGCTCGGGCCTGTACGCCGGGGACAGCACCCGCCTGGTCGACCGGGTGCGCGAGGGGACGGACCCCGACCCCGGGCGCTGGACCAACCGGATCCACCGTGACGACGCGGCCGCGGCCGTCGTGCACCTGCTCACCCGGGCCGAGGCACCGGACCCGGTCTACCTCGGCAACGACGACGAGCCGGCCCTGCTGGGGGACGTGGCTCGCGAGATCGCCCGCCTCCTCGGCGAGGACCCGCCGCCCGCCGCCGACGCTGCCCAGGTCGCTTGACAGATCGAGCCTATTTGTCAACCATGGCGTGACCCTCGACGATCTGGAGCCCCATGTCGACCGCCCCTCTCCCCCGCCGCCGCGCAGCCGCTGCCCGTCTCCGGGCTGCCCGACCCCGGCGAGCGGGTGCCGCCGGTCGCCTGGCCGACGCTCGCGTTGTACGTCGGCACGCTGGCGCTCTTCGCGGTCGAGCTGTACGGCGTGCTGGCCGCGGGGTGGTCGCCCTGGGTCACGGTGCCGATGGGCACGGCGGTCACGTTCCTGATGTTCAGCGTCCTGCACGAGGCGACGCACCACGCGGTGAGCACCAGCGACCGGCTGAACAACCTGATGGGCCACCTGTCGGTGCCGTTCGTGGCGCCGTACGGCACCTTCGGCATGATCGGCTTCATCCACATCGAGCACCACCGCAACACCAACGAGGAGAAGTCGGTCGACCCCGACGCGTGGACCAGCGAGGGCCCGTGGTGGCAGCTGCCGTTCCGCTGGATGACGATCGACCTCTGGTACGTCGTCTTCTACCTGCGCCGCATCCCCCAGCGGCCCCGCGGCGAGGTCGTCGCGACGTCGCTGATGTTCGTGGCGGTCCTCGGCGCCTTCGGCTGGCTGGTCGCGGCCGGGCACGGCGCCACGCTGGCGGTCGCGTTCCTCATCCCGCAGCGGCTCGGCCTGGGCGTGCTGGCGTGGTGGTTCGACTACCTGCCGCACCACGGGCTGCCGTTCACCGGCCGGCAGGACAAGTACCGCGCGACGCGCATCCGCGTGGGCGGCGAGGGCTGGATGACGCCGCTGTTCGTCTACCAGAACTACCACCTGGTGCATCACCTGCACCCGAGCGTGCCGTTCTACCGCTACCTGCGCGCCTGGCGTCGCAACGAGCAGGCCTACCTCGACCGCAACGCCGCGATCTCGACGGTCTTCGGGCGGTCGCTGACCCCGTCGGAGTACCGCACCTGGCGGCGGCTGACCGACGACCTCACGACCACCTCCCCCGCGGCCGAGCCGGGCGGCGACGGGCGGCCGGTCCCCCGGTTCCACCCGCTGCGCGTGGCCTCGGTCGAGGCGGACACGGCCGAGTCGACGGTGGTGACGTTCACGGTCCCGGCCGACTTGGCGGCGGCGTACGAGCACCGGGCGGGGCAGCACGTCACGCTGCGCGCCGTGGTCGACGGCGAGGACCTGCGCCGCTCTTACTCCCTGCTCCCCTCACCCGCGGGCACGCTGCGGGTCGCGGTGAAGCGGATCGAGGGCGGCGTCTTCTCCGGCTACGTCCACGGGCGACTGCGCGCCGACGACATCCTCGACGTGATGACGCCCGCCGGACGCTTCGGCCACGACGCCGAGCCCGCGGACGCGCGTCGCTACGTCGGCGTCGCCGCCTCGAGGCCGAGCCGCGCTCGACGGCCACGCTGGTCTACGGCAACCGCACCACCGCCTCCACGATGCTGCGCGCCGAGATCGACGCGCTCGTCGAGCGGTACGCCGGCCGGCTGGTCGTCCACCACGTGCTGTCGCGCGAGCTCGGTGCCGCCGCGCGGACCGCTCGGGCCGGGCGCATCGACGCCACGCTGCTCGACGAGCTGGTGTCCGGTGACGTCGACCGCTGGTTCCTCTGCGGCCCCGAGCAGCTGGTCGAGGACCTCTCGGCAGCGCTCCCCGCGCGTGGCGGGCAGGTGCTGACCGAGGTGTTCCACACCGAGCAGGCGCACGCCGACCTCGCGCTCGACGTCGAGAGCCGGGTGACCGTCACCCTCGCCGGCCAGGAGACCTCGTTCGCGCTGCGCTCCAGCGGCGACACCGTCCTCGACGCCGCGCTCCGCGAGGGCGTCGACGCGCCGTACTCCTGCGCCGGCGGCGCCTGCGGCACCTGCCGCGCCAAGGTGCTGCTCGGCCGCGCCGTCATGGACCAGGACCACGCCCTCGACGACGACGAGCGCGCCGCCGGCTACGTGCTCACCTGCCAGGCGCACCCGGTGAGCGAGGAGCTGCGCGTCAGCTACGACGCGTAGGCCCCCGACGTGCGCGCTGTTCGGACTTGTTCGGACTGAGCCGAAGGCCCACCGATTCCTGCGCCGGTCTTTACCTTCTCGGACATGACTCGCTACCTCTCACGAGCCACAGCCGCTCTCGCCCTGACCACCCTGACCAGCACTCTCGTCCCGTTGATGGCCAGCCCGGCCCACGCAGCCGACGACGGTGCGATCACCGGCATCACTATCGAGTACGACTACAACCTCGGATCCACGAGCCGGGGATGCGGCAAAGACACCTACGCGAGCATCTCGATGGTGCTGCCGGGCACGGGCAAGGCCTTCGCGGACACGGAGTACGCAGACGGCTGGGAGGTCGTCTTCGAGGTGGCGGACGCGGACGAAGGCGTGGAGCCGCGAGGCACCGTCTCGACCGACGATGTCTATGCCTCGACCTACGGGGGCGAGAAGTCTCTGAACGTCCGCCTGGAGTGCAAGGCGGCGAGCGCACTGATGGACCTGGGGTACGGCGCGGGCGAGGAGATCCGTCTGACCGTCACATCGGCTGAGTTCGATGGCGGGCGCAAGGTCCTCGACACCACTGAGGCCACCCGTCTCATCACGCCGCTCCAGATCCCGGTGATCGAGCCTCAGCGGGCCAAGAAGAAGGGCAAGAAGTTCCGCATCAGCTCTCAGGTCCTCCTCTGGTCGGCGACAGAGGACGGCTATGCCTGGGTGGCGCCCGGCAGGGCGGTTGAGGTCATCGGACTGTGGAAGGGCTGCCCCTACCGCGAGGTCGAGTCCAAGGAGAACGGGAAGTTCACGGTGACCTGGAAGCGATCGGCGATGCTGAACGGCAAGAACTTCGGTTACTCCATCACCGAGAGCAAGCAGGTCAGCTCCTTCAACGGCGGATGGAAGCGCAAGAGCCAGACGAAGTTCACCCCCACGGAGAGCTACTACAACGGCTGCGGCGGCGCCTGAGGCACGCATCGGAGGGTGGGCGCGGAGCCAGAGCCCACCCTCCGAGGGCGGCCCACTCAGAGCCCGGCGTACACCGCCCGCTCGAACTCGCCGTACAGGCCCCAGGCACCGGGCGCGATGAACGGCAGCGAGTTGGTGTAGATCGAGGCGCAGACACCCGTGGTCCGGTCGATGAAGAAGTGCGTGTTGAACAGCCCAGCCCACGCACCGGTGCCGGCTCGGCGGCCGCCGGGGACGTCCTCGTTGTTGATGAGCAGCCCGTAGCCCCAGGTCCAACCCGGACCGACGCGCAGCGTGTCGGTGATCGGCGGGTCCGCGGTCGGGATCTCGGCCGGGAACGTCAGGTCGCCGAGCTGGTGGGAGAAGGCCTCGTCGACCGTCGACTGCTCGAGGATGCGCACGCCGTCGAGCTCGCCGCCGCGCAGCAGCGCCTGCTGGAAGCGGATGTAGTCGCGCGGCGTGGAGTAGAGACCGTGCCCCCCGGCCCACCAGTCCGGGGAGTCGTTGAGGATGCCGCCGGCCGAGCCCCAGGCGCCGTCCTCGCCCTGCACGTGGACCATGACGACGTTGTCCCGGCGGGCCTCGTCGAGGGCGAACATCGTGTCGCTCATGCCCAGCGGCGTGGTGATGTTGTCGCGGATCACCACGTCGAGGGTCGTCCCGGCGACGGACTCCACGACCTTGCCGAGCCAGTCGGTGTTGATGCCGTACTCGAACCGCTCACCGGGGTGCGAGGTCATCGGCGCCTTGAACGCCTCGACCGACCCGGGCACCACGTTGGGGATGCCGGTGGCGGACTCGTACTTCACGAGGTCGTCGTTCCAGAACCAGTAGCCCAGGCCGCTGGTGTGGGTGACGAGGTGGCGCACGGTGGCGGGGGTCCGCGGATCGACCAGGATGGGGGTGTCGCCGTCCCACCCCTCGAGGACCTTCACGTCCGCGAACTCGGGGCAGTACTCCGAGACGGGGGCGTCGAAGTCAAGCTGACCGCGCTCGCGTTGCTGCAGCGCGGCGGTGGTGGCGACCATCTTGGTCATCGACATGATGCGGAACTGGGTCGAGGCACCGACCGGGTCGTCGGACTCCCCGTTGATGCGTACGCCGGCTCCACCCTCGTAGAGCACACCATCGGCGTCCGCCACGATCGCGGCCACGTGCGGCACCGCACCGGACTCGACACCGCGCGTCAGGACGGCGTCGATGCCGCCCGCGTCGATCGACTTGGTCATCGTTCTCCTCCTCCGCCCGCCCGGACCGTCCGGCGGGTGTCCTCACCGTCGTGGGTGCCGCGCTCGCGCGGTACCGCCACGGCAGCGCAGATCCGGATGTGATGCCCGACACATGGCGGTCGGCTACGGTTCCTCCGTGACAGCAGCTCCTCGGCCGGAGTTCGACGCCGAGCTCAAGGCCGGTCTGGCGGTGGTCGGCGGCATGTTCCCGCCGACGATCACGCCTGCGCTGCTCGACTTCATGCGCACCTCCTACGCCTCCGCACCCATCGACGACCTGCTCGCGCAGCGCCGCATCGAGCGGCTCGACCTGCCGGTCCCCGGACACCTCGGGGACGAGATCGTCGTGAGCGTCCTGCGCCCCGTCGGCCTGTCCGGCCCGCGCCCCGGGGTCGTCTACGCCCACTCCGGCGGGATGATGTTCGGCGACCGGTTCAGCGGGATCGACCTGGTCCTGGACTGGGTCGACGTGCTCGGCGTCGTGCTGGTGACGGTGGAGTACCGCTTGGCGCCCGAGCACCCCGACCCCTACCCGCGCGAGGACGTCTACGCCGCCCTGGAGTGGGTCGCCTCGCACCACACCGACCTGCAGATCCGCCTCGACCGTCTGCTGGTGGCCGGGGCCAGCGCGGGCGGCGGACTGGCCGCCGGCGTCGCGCTGCAGGCCCGGGACCGTAGCGGGCCGAGGTTGTGCGGGCAGGTGCTCGACTACCCGATGCTCGACGACCGCGGGCTGACCCACTCCACCCACCAGTTCGACGGCGTCGGGGTGTGGGACCGGGTCAGCAACGAGACCGGCTGGGACGCCCTGCTGGGGCCCGCTCGCGGAGGCACCGGGGTGTCGCCGTACGCCGCTCCGTCACGCGCCGAGGACCTCACCGGTCTCCCGCCGGCCTTCATCGACGTCGGTGCCGCGGAGATCTTCCGCGACGAGGCGATGGCCTACGCCGACCGGATCTGGCGCGCCGGCGGGGACGCGGAGCTGCATGTGTTCGCCGGCGCCTTCCACGGCTGCGACCTCTTCGCGCCGCACACCGCGGTGGGGCGACGGATGATCCACGTGCGGAACTCCTGGGTGGAGAAGATCCTTGCCGACTGACCGCGACGCCACGAGGAGGTGGTGAGGTGCAGGAGCTGTTGGGGCGCATCGCCCGGCTCGACCCGAGCGCCAGCCTGGGGCTGCGCGTGATCGCCTGCTTCGACGAGCTCGTGGTGGGTCACGTCAACACCCGTGGGCTGCTGGCCGCCGCCGCGTCCCTCGCAGGCTGCCCGGCCGGCTTCCGACGGATCTCCGAGGCGGCCTGCGTGCGCGTCGGTCCCAAGGGGGACCTGCTGGACGGTCCTGCTCCGGAGGTACCCGCCGCCCTTCGCCTCACCACCGCCGACGGGTTGGAGGTCTGGCTGGAGCGCGACGGCGAGCCCGCGGCCAACGACGGCATCACCCTCGAGCGACTGTCCCTCGCGGTGCGTGCGCGGCACGGGCTGGTGCGCCGCGACGACATCCGGCGTCACGCGGCGATCATGCTCGATCGCCAGTCCTCCGCCGAGGAACGGGTGGCCGCGGCCGAGGCCCTCGGGCTGACCGTGCAGGGCGAGTACCGCATCGCCGCCGCCCCGCTCTTCGCCCAGTGGCAGCAGCACCCCGGCGGGCCGGAGGACGTCATCCCCACCCGCCACGGCCCGCTGCACGTGGTGGTGCTGCCGGCCGACCACGACACGGTCGTCGCAAGCCCGTGCGGGTTGGGCACCGTGACGCCCGTCGACCGGCTGCACGAGTCGTTCCGCGTCGCCGTGGTCGCGCTGCGACTGTGCTCGCCGCCGGACGAACCGCTGGTCGACGCGCACGCGTACGGCGGACTGCTGACGATGCTCGCGGACACGCCCGAGGACAGCCATCAGCCGGACGTCGAGCGGATGGCCGAGGTCGCGGCGCACCCGTGGGGGCTGCCGACAGTCGCCGCGCTCGTGGCGACGCAGTCGATCCGCGAGGCTGCACGGCACGCCGGCGTGCACCACTCGACGCTGCAGTCGCGCGTCGACGTCGTGTCCTCCACGCTCGGCTTCGACCCGCTCGACGGGCTGGGTCGCGCCCGCCTGGGCATCGCGTTCCTCAGCCACCGGTTGCGGCACTCCACCGTGCTGGAGCTCCCGCCACCGTCGAGCTGACGCCGGCGCTCACGCGTGCGGGATGCCGGCACCGCCCTTGCCGGCCTGGTAGGTCGCCGACAGCTCGGCGTACGTCGCCTGCAGCCGAGTGAGCCGCTCCGGGTCGGCCGCGATCGGTCGGCTGGTGAAGAAGTCGTTGCTGCGGTTGTAGAGATCCCGCCCGGGCGCAGGCTCGGACCGGTCCGGGTCGGGGACGGCGTACACGGCCTTCAGGATGCGCAGGTCGTGCGGGATCGCGAAGGAGTCCGCGGAGTCCTGGTGGCTGAACAGGTAGTGCACCTCGGGGAAGCCGCCCCACGCGATGCCCGAGAGGCACAGCGAGCACGGCTCGTGAGTGGCGAGGAAGACGCAGTCGGCCGGGTCCGGGATCCCCTCGAGCTCGTGGAAGAGCTTGATCGCATGGATCTCCCCGTGCCACAGCGGGTTCTCGACCTCGTTGTTGGTGGCCGTCACGACCACCGACAGGTCCTCGCGCAGCAGGATCGCCGCCCCGAACAGCTTGTTGCCCAGCGCCACGCCGGCACGCGTGAGAGGTACGACGTCGTGCTCGATCACGTCGAGCAGCCGCTCGTCCAGCGTGGTCACTCGGTCAGGTTAAGGGCGCAAGGTGTCGTGGGGATGACACAAGGCCCGTGCCGATGGTCCGCCCCTGGAGTCGGTGGTAGCGGGGACTGGACTTGAACCTGCGATCTCGGGTTGGATCGAGTCCGATTTCCGTCAGCTTCCATCGATCGTGGTCAGCAGCGGAGGTCCTGGTTGACGTGGGCAAACGGTGTCTTGCGACTGCCCCATGACGCCGCACCGAACTGGACGCTGCCAGTTGCCTCGGGCTCAACATGGTCGATCGATGGTGCGCTCCGTCGGACACCACGAGGAATGCCGTTCACCGAACGTCGTACCGGTGGCGGCACACGAACGCCGCCTGCTCGTCAGAGAGTTGCCACGGCTCGGAGAGCATCCGTTCCCGGAAGGACTCAGGCTCGGGAGGGCCGGGGTCATGAGCGCAGTACTGGTCGACGATCTCGGGATACCGGGGCGTGCCCCACCAGGAGGACGGATACAGAGGCCCTTTCGTGAGAAACGCCAGCCAGTTGCCGAGGCCATTGGTGGCGATCCAATCAGTCGCGAGGGCAGGAGCCCCTTGCTTCTCGGACCGAAGGTCGGACTTCGACTCGTCGGTCGGCAGCATGGCTCTGAGGTCGTCCAGCAGGCTCTCGAGAAGAGCCTGGACCGCAGCGAGATCGTCGACACGCTCTGCAACGGCAGTGATCGCCAGTCGCGCCAGCTCGGTTGCCCATGCGTTCTTGCGCAGCATGTCCTCGTCCGACCAGGGCCCTTCGGCGTGTGCCAGGGTCTCCACCGCATTCGTGTTGCGATACCAGTTGCTGACCAGCCCGACTGCGGCCTCATGGATGTTGCCCTGCGATGGCTCGAGCCCCTCTCCCCACTGCTGGCGGGCGAACTCCATGATCTGCTCAAGTGACATGCTCATCGTTCGTTCCCTCTACTAACGCCAGTGGCCTGCCTGTGGATCCCAATTGCGGATCGTCTCGCCGGAGCCCACCACAGGATCTGCGAAGGCGAAGACGCCCTCGAGGACTCCGGCGAGTGACTCAGGTAGGTGATCGGAGTTGCTGCGCCGGCGCCAGGCAATCCAACGCGCCTGACCGAGGTCGGCGTACCCGTCGAGGACTTCAGCCAGCGGCGACAAGTCCGCACCACGGTGAGCCGCGACGGCATCGATCGCCATCCGAAGGTCCGAGGCCGACACGGAGTGCCGCCGCGAGAGCGTCCAGATGTCTCCGAAGTCGCGCCACCGAGTGTTGGCGACGCCCCGCTGGATCGCGGTCACGATCTTCTCGGCGTGCACCATGTGGATCGGATAGCCCGGCAACAGGATCGGTTCGCCGCCGCGCAGGCGCGGAACCTCGACCGTGCTCGGCGCCGGCCAGATGGGGTCGCCGACATTGATGTCGACGTGGAACGGCAGGCTTGCCGACGCCAGGCGGGCGCCCATGCTGACGCGAATGCCGGAGTACGCGTCCTCCTCCCGAATCACCTCCGACTTGGCCGCCTCGGGAAGGAACACGACGCCGTCCTCCAACGGCGACGACGCCTCGACGATCGAGCGGACGAGCTCGAGCACGGTCTCGGCATCGTTCGCCAGGTCGAGCCCAGCGAGGTCCACGTCCCGCGTCGGCCGGCGCTCGTCGAAGGCGGCCAGTAGTACGCCGCCCTTGAGCACGAACCGATCCCGAAGGTCAGTCGCGGCCAGCCGGCTCAGGAACGCCTCCAGGACGTAGAGCTGCAGCAGCTCCTGGGTCGGGCGCTTCTCGCGCTGCGCACGATTCCTCAGATCAAGATAGGCGTCAGCCTCAGGCGTTCCCCGAGATATTCGGCTCACAACAGGATTTCCAGGGTCTTGCGCATGGCGCTCGCAGCCCGCGGGAACGACCTCGACAGCCGGAGCACCTCAGACGGCTGCCCGCCCTGGCGAAGCCATCGCTTGAGGGCATCGTTGGCGAGATCCTCGCCCACGAGATGCCGGAGGCGGAAGGCGTCGATGATGCTGCGCTCGGCCGAGTAGATGCCGATCGAGTGATGGTCATCGAGTGCCAACTGGTCGCGACCGAGCTCGAACGTCGCCTTGTCGAAGTGGCGCCACCTGACGGGCACGTTCGTCCCCGGCATCCACCTCCCCCGCGGGATCGCGATGTCGAACTCGGCCGGGATGTCATCGATCAGTCCGTGCCTGGACAGCGCTGACCTCAGGCAGATCGTCGCCATGGGGGCCTTCGCGGCGATCTCCAGCAGGTCGTCGTCGCCGATTGAGTCAGCCTTGCGATACAGGCCTCGCGAGATCGCGGTGATCTGGCCGCTTTCGATCAGCGAGCGGAACTGGCGCTCGTTGAGCCGTTCGCGTGCATCGGAGTATCGAAAGGTGTCCGGGAGCATGGCGAGCAGCACTGAAGCGGTAGACGTCACCCTGCTCACCTCCGTAGGAAATCCTCAACAGATCTGCCTCTAGTGTACAGGTTTTCCTACATGGTGTCTCCGTGCGAGGCGTGACCCGTGTGGCCGGTCGTCGATCGGCTTCCGACCGGGATCACCGGGGACCAGCAGCTCACGCCGAACGGCGACAGTCGCATCCGAAATGACAGAAGGCCCGGACCTGATGGTCCGGGCCTTCTGTGACTGGTAGCGGGGGCAGGATTTGAACCTGCGACCTCTGGACGCCATCAGGGGCATCGCGAGGACTACGGTTTCGGGCCGGAAGCTACCGATTCACGTGGTGTGGTGAGGGATTCCCCCTCGCTTCCGGTCTCAGGATACCGGTTTGGTGCGGAGCGGAACGGACCCAATGTGGACAGTAAATGGCCACAGGTCCAATCCCCCGCATGTCCGTTGGTGCGTGCCTGGGGAGCCCTTCGCCCCACTCTGCGGCGACCTAGACTCAGCACTGTGAGCCGGAGCTTGATCCAGCGCGTGCATAATCCCCGCAACGGCGAGTGTGGCTGCGACGCCGCCTGCTGGTGCCGCCGTACGGCGGTTGGTCGCGCGGTCAAGTGGTGGTTCCCGGCCAGGCTCTTTGGAGTGCACCACCAGAGCGAGGCGACGGCGCAGTGGAAGCGCGACCAGGACTCAACTGGATAGGCCGCTGGAACGCAAGCGACGGTCGGTTCCCAGTTGGATGCGGGGTTGCCGACGATGTCGTGGGAACCGGCGAGCTGGCGGCCGGACGAACGTCGACCCCGCATCACGTGTCTGGGGCGATGATGTGACAGATCTTCGAGTCGGTGCAGTCCGCTGGATCGAGGCGGTGACTGCGGCTGATGAGGCCTTCGAGGTCCCTTTCCAGGGCGGCGAGTTCCTCTTGCCGGGTCCTGATGTCGTTCAGCTTGGTCATGAGCAGGGAGTGGACGTGGGCGCATGGGACGGCGCCCTCGCGGCGCTGGTCGAGGATGCTGGCCAGCTCGACCAGGGTGAGCCCAGCTGACTGTCCGCTGCGGATGAACGCGAGTTGGGCGAGGACCGAGGCGTCGTAGTCGCGGTATCCGTTGGGACCCCGCGGTGGCTGGGGAAGCAGGCCACGCCGCTCGTAGAAGCGGATGGTCTGTGCCGCTACGCCCGCCGCCTCGGCAGCCTCTCCGATGCGCATGCTCTCATTCTACGCCTTGACCTTGCACCATGGATCAAGGTTTAGCGTGACGGCCATGGACATCACGCTGCTCTACTTCGAGGACTGCCCGAACTGGAAGATCGCGGACGAACGACTCCGCGTCGTTGCGTCGGAGCGCGGCGACATCCGCTTGACCCGCCACCTCGTCGAGACTCCGGCGGAGGCCGAGCGCACCAGCTTCCACGGCTCACCGAGCATCCAGGTCAACGGCGTGGACGTCTTCGCCGAGCCGGACTCCGAGGTCGGCCTGACCTGCCGCCGCTACCGCACGCCGGACGGATTCCAAGGCGCACCGACCCTCGAGCAACTGCGGGCGGTCCTGGCCGATGCGTGACCGCATCACTACATCGGCCCCATCGCGGCAATGGCCGGCGCCATCGGTCTCTGTTGCGGCCTGCCGGTCCTGTTGTCGCTGGGGATCGCCGGCGCCATCGCTGGCTGGTCCCTGCAGAGCTGGGCGCTGATCGGGCTAGGGCTCGCGCTCGCCGCTGCCGGATGGGCACGGTGGGTCCGAGGCCGGGGACGCGATCGTCCGACCCATCACCCGAGACCGACCGCGCAGGCGGACACCTCACCCGTACAGAACGCTGACAACTCCACCGACCTGACAGTCAAGGAGAACACCGCATGAACCAGCACTTCGACCTGATCGTGATCGGCGCCGGCATGGCCGGGGTCGCCGCCGCGAACAAGTGCGCAGCCCAAGGATGGGAAGTGGCCATCGTCGACTCACTCCCCTACGGCGGCACGTGCGCGTTGCGGGGATGCGACCCGAAGAAGATCCTGCGTCGCGGCGCCGAGATCATCGACAGTGCCCGGTTGCTGAGCGGCAAGGGCATCGACAGCGACGGGTTGTCGATCAACTGGGCGGACTTGATGAAGCACAAGCACGGCTTCACCGACCCGGTCCCCCAGAGCATGGAGGAGGGCCTGAGCCGCAGCGGCGTCACCACCCTGCACGGCCGGGCGAAGTTCACCGGGGCTCGCCAGCTCGAGATCGGCGGCACCGCCTACGACGCCGACCGCTTCCTGGTCGCCACCGGCGCGCGACCACGTCCCCTGGAGTTTCCCGGCCACGAGCACCTGATCGACAGCACCGACTTCCTGGATCTCGAGGAGGTGCCTTCTCGGATCCTGTTCGTCGGGGGCGGCTTCATCTCTTTTGAGTTCGCCCACATCGCCGTGCGCGCCGGCAGCGCGGCAATCATCATCGACCGGGGCGAGCGTCCGTTGAAGGGCTTCGACCCCGACCTCGTCGAGCTTTTGGTCGACCACGGCCGCGAAGTCGGCATCGACCTACGCCGACGCACAAGCATCGTGAACCTGCATCAGTCCGATACCGGCTACCAGGTCACACTGGAGCACGGCGGCGCCCAGGAGACCATCGAGACCGACCTCGTCGTCCACGGCGCCGGCCGAGTCGCGGACCTGGCAGACCTTGGCCTCGACGCCGCCGGGGTCGGCTGGGGAGAGCACGGCATCCACGTCGCCGACCACCTCCAGAGCACGACCAACCCGGCCGTCTGGGCCGCCGGCGACTCCGCCGACACCGCCGGGATGCCGCTCACACCGGTCGCGGTTTCGGAGGCGAAGGTCGCTGCGTCCAACATGATCAAGGGCGCCACCACGACCCCGGACTACGCCGGTGTGCCAACGGCGGTCTTCACCATCCCCGAGCTCACCCGAGTCGGCGTGCTGGAGTCCGAAGCGCGCGAGGAGGGCATCGACCTCGCCGTCCGTTACTCCGACACCAGCGGCTGGTACTCCAACTACCGGATCGGGGCAACCACCGGGGCGGCGAAGATCCTCATCGACCAGTCGACCGACCAGATCGTCGGAGCCCACCTGCTAGGACATGAGTACGGCGAGCTGATCAACACTCTGGGCCTGGCCATCAAGGTCGGCCTCACCACCCGCCAGCTGAAATCGGCGACAGCCGCCTACCCCACCGTAGGGTCCGACCTGGGCTCCATGTTGTAGGACTCGTGCCGGGCGTCCTCCGCTCGCTGGGCGACGGCGGACTGAGCGATCGGCACGACCCGGGTCAGAGGTCTCCCAGGTTGAGCCGACGGGCTTCGTCGGCGGCGCGCTCGGAGGCGCCGGCGCGGGTGTAACGGACGAGCATGTCGGAGCGCGTCCAGCCGGCGATGGCCATGAGGCCGGATTCGGAGCCGCCGGCGGCCAGCCAGCGATGGGCGGCGGTGTGGCGTAGCCGGTGCGGCCTGAAGCCCTGGACTCCGGCACGCTTGGCGCGGCGGCGCAGGGCACGGCTGAGGCCTTCGCGGCCAAACTTCTGACCGCGGTTGCCGAGCCATAGGTCGGGACTCGCAGCGAGCGGATGCTGCTCGCGGTGGGCGAGGTAGACCAAGAGCGCTTGGGCGGTGGCCTGGCCGATCGGGATCACTCTCCCCCGCCCGCCCTTGCCGCGCCGGATGGTGGCGAGCCGACCGATGAGGTCGAGGTCGTCGAGTTGCAGGTCGACGAGCTCACCGGAGCGGATGGCGGTCTCGAACATGATCCGGATGATGGCCTCGTCGCGGCGGTCGTTGAGTGTGTCCTCGGGCCGAGCCCCTTTACCGGCACGGTCGTCGTGAACGGCGCAGGTGGCGAGGAGTGCACGGAGCTCGCCATCGGTGAGTGGCTCGACCAGCGGCGGTTCGTATCGGGGTGCCTTGACGCCGGGAAACGGGTCGGCGTGGATCTCGCCGCCGGCTGTGAGCCAGGATGCGAAGCGGCGTACGGCGAGTTGGCGGATGCGGGCGGTGCCAGGCGACGATCCGCCGTCAAGTAACCCGGCGATCCAGGAGTTGAGCACGGCGCGGCTCATCGGCAGAAGGTTGCCGTCGGCGCACCAGCGCAGGTACCGGGTGGCACCGTCGGCGTAAAGACAGATCGTGCCGGGGCTCTTGTTCTCGGCGCGTAGGGCGGTCTGCCAGTCGGCGATCCTGTCGAGGGCGCGGCTGGCGGTCATGGTTGTCAGATGGGTCATGTCGGACCCGCATAGCCATGCGCTGTCTGCCCCCGGTGTCGGGGGCGTCGTCGTGTGAGTCACCCGGGGTCGCGGCTGAGCCTGCTGTCCTGGAAACCCGTCACTAAGTGGACACTCGATCAAGTCTCTAAATGCTTTCAGGCTCGGAATCCGTAGATTCCGAGCCTGAAATTCGTAGCGGGGGCAGGATTTGAACCTGCGACCTCTGGACCCCCAGCGCGTGTGCGTTCCGCCGCTGGATCCTTTGACCTCACTTGGCTCCCCTCTGTGTCAAGACACGGCTGGCAGGGGCGTTCTAGGCTGGGGCGTGACGGGCCCCGGAGTGGCCGATCCGAAGAGCCGGTGTTGAGGTTG
>LULQ01000461.1_pt1 | contig 16520 bp, 20 predicted proteins | sample 728091 | NCBI WGS metagenome assembly LULQ01 (sample SAMN03860285, study PRJNA289734) | marine metagenome | biome: seawater column; feature: ocean; material: water; isolation source: Red Sea water column Station 149 - depth 10m | place: Saudi Arabia: Red Sea | collected 2011-10-15 | depth 10 m
GTCATGCTGAGATCGCTCGGATATTCCGACCTAGAGACGTTCATCAAGGCCGTCGTACCGGCCGGGATCGCAGACACCGGAGCCATGGGGGTGCCCGCGGCCGTCGGCGAGAGCCAGGCCTTGGTCGAGTTGCACTCCCGTATGGCTGCCATGGAACTTCCCACGTCGATGATCGGCCTGGGCTACCACGGCACGGTGATCCCCGAAGTGATCAAGCGCGGAATCCTTCTGAACCCCGGCTGGTACACCGCCTACACGCCGTATCAGCCGGAGATCTCGCAGGGCCGACTAGAGGCCCTGCTGAACTTCCAAACCCTGGTGGAGGATCTCACCGGTCTGGCAGTGGCGGGGGCGTCGCTGCTCGTCGAGCGACGCATCGGCGACACCTGGGCCGAGGTCGCTGTCCTCGCCACCGCCGAGGACGGGACCGCCTCCCTGCCCGTCACGCTCACCCGCCGCCCCGAGGACAACGTCCTGCGCGCCGCGTGGGCCGGCGACGAGACCCACGAGCCGCAGGCGACCGGGCCGGTGACGCTGCCGCTGCGGCGCCGCAACGCCCGGCTGCGGGTGAAGGGACCCGACGAGGTCGTCGACGAGACCAGCGTGCGCGTGGCGGTGCGGTGGACCACCGGCTCCGGCGACCCGGTCGTCGGGGAGGTCGCCCTGCAGCGCAAGCGCAACGGTCGCTGGCGCGAGGTCGAGGTGCTGACCACCGACGAGCGCGGCCGCGCCCACACCCGGATCGCCCCGCGGGACGACTCGCGCTGGCGCTTCCGCACCGCGAGGCAGCCGTGGCTGGAGCGGGGGAGGAGCCCCGTGCACCGGGTCGACAACGTGCCGCCCGGCAGCGTCGTACGACTCGGTGGGCCGGACCCGCGCCGCAGCCTGCCGCGGGCACCACGCGCCCAGGGCGACGGAGCGGCCGCGAGCATCACGCGCATACCCGGCAAGGTCTGGCGCTCGATGAAGGGCCGCACCTGGCACCGCGGCTGCCCCGTGGGCCGCCCGCAGCTGCGGCTGCTGCGCATCAACTACTGGGGCTACGACGGCTACCGCTACCGAGGCGAGCTGGTGGCCGCCGCGTCGGTCGTCGGCCAGATGGCCGGTGCCCTGCGCGACATGTACGACGCCGGGCTGCCGATCCGCTCGATGGTCCGCGCCGACCGATTCGGGTGGTCCTCCCGGCTCAAGGGCGCCGACGACTACGCCTCCATGGCCGCGGGCAACACCAGCGCCTTCAACTGCCGCCAGGTCGTGGGGCGCCCCGGGGTCCGCTCGCCGCACTCCTGGGGGAGGTCGCTGGACATCAACACCTGGGAGAACCCCTACCGCTCCTCCCACGGCCTGGTCCCGAACTCCTGGTGGGCCTCGCGCAGCCACCCGCGGGTGGCGTGGCGCTCGAGCCAGCACCGGGTCGTGTCGATCATGCGCAGGCACGGCCTGCGCTGGACCTACGGCACCGCCGACAACCACCACTTCGACGCGGTGCCGCGCTCGGCGAAGCGCGGCGGGCACGAGCACGACGAGCACGCGCCCGTCCTGCCGCCCGAGTGCGCCACCGAGGTGTGCGACTGACCCGGTCGCGCTGGCTACGGTGAGCAGGTGACCTCGGCCGACTGCGTCTTCTGCTCGATCGTCGCCGGCGACGTGCACGCCGACGTCGTGCTCGAGACCGACACGCTCCTCGCGTTCCTCGACCAGCGGCCGGTCTTCAAGGGCCACGTGCTGCTGGTCCCTCGCGAGCACGTCGTGACCCTGCCCGACCTGCCGGCCGACCTGCGCGACCCCTTCCTGGCGGCGGCCCAGCGCATCGCCACCGCCGTCGTGTCCGAGCTGGGGGCGCAGGGCTCCTTCGTGGCGATCAACAACACCGTCAGCCAGTCGGTGCCCCACCTGCACCTGCACGTCGTGCCCCGCACCAAGGGCGACGGCCTGCGCGGCTTCTTCTGGCCCCGGCACAAGTACGCCGACGGCGAGCGCGCGGCGTACGCCGCTCGTCTCCGCGGCGCACTGGCCTGACACCCAGTCCACGCGCCACCGATCACGACGTTCTGCAGGAGATCCGGCCCCTCAGCCTGCAGAACGTCGTGATCCGAGCCAGATCTCGCGCTCGACCCCCTGGAGGGCGCGTCGCCGCTCGACGGTGGAGGTGTCCACCCACCAGCCCGGTGGGTCGAGGCTCCACCGCCGCGGGCCGGTCGCGCGCTGCGCCCGGGACAGCGCAGAGGTCAACCTGCCGCTGAACGCCGCGCCCAGGTCGCCGCCGACCACCACGAACGTCTGCAGCCCGTGGTCGAGCAGGAGCTGCTCGCGGGCGAGGTCGCGGCGGCGTTGCCGGCGGGTGAGGTGATGGTCCCCGTCGTACTCCCCGCACACCCCGGTGACCGGGTCGACGAGGTCGGGCGTGCCGAGGTGGCGTCCGGCGAGGTCGAAGACCGGCCGGTTGGTCAGCGGGCGCGCGCCGGTGACCCGTTCCCAGGCGAGCCGGGCGTGGGTCTCCTGTGGCGACCAGGAGTTCTCGTCGCCGAGGCCCAGGGCCGCGCGGGCCCGAGGCATGCCCCGGCGCGCAGGGTGCTTCTCCATCCACGCGGCGACCTCGGCGAGGGAGACCAGGTCGGCGCGGTACGCCATGTCCAGGACCTCCACGGCCTCGGCCAGCGACTCGGCGTACCGCATCGCGAAGCACACGGCGGACACGGCGCTCGTCACGCGCAGCCCGTCCACCACCTCGACGGGGCCGCCACCGGTGCGTTCCTGGCACAGCCGCGTCCCCGACGGCGGTCGCAGCACCTGCGACTCCGCCACGAGGTCGACCGGGCGCAGGCTGCCGTGGCGCCGTACGCCGGTCGCCCACCGCGAGCCGCGCCAGCACAGCGCCGCCCACCCGGTGACGGCGACCCGGTCCGAGGTGAGGGCCGCACCCGCCTCGGCGGCCCGCTGAGCGGGGGTGCGTACGACGTCGGCCGGCACGAACAACCCGCGACTGCTCCGCCGCCACGGCGCGGTGGTGGTGTCGTGCCGGGTGGGACCGGCCTTCCCCGTGGGGTCGACCGGCACGGGCCACGTGACCCCGTGAGCACCCCGTCCGACGTCCATGCCTCGACCCTGCCCACTGTGGCCGGAGCACGCTCGGCCTCATCCACAGGCTCGACCACGACGTTCTGCAGGAAAAGGCGCCCGATTTCCTGCACAACGTCGTGAAGCGCGCCGAGCCGCGGGGGCGGACTCCCGGCAGCGGGCTCAGCCGGCCCGTCTAAGGTGCTGGAGGCCCTGCCGGGCCTCCACAGTCCCCTCCACGAAGGAGCACCACCACCATGGGTCGTTTCGACGGTCGCGTCGTCATCGTCACCGGAGCCGCGCGCGGCATCGGCTTCGGCACCGCCAACCGCTTCGCCGAGGAGGGTGCCTCGGTCGCGATCATCGACCTCGACGAGGCCGCCGCCGCCGAGGCCGCCGGCAAGCTGTCGCTGGTCGACGGTGCGAAGTCCGTGGGCGTGGGCTGCGACGTCAGCAACCCGGAGAGCGTCGACGCCGCCGTCGAGCGGGTCGTCAGCGAGCTCGGCGGCCTGCACGTGCTGGTCAACAACGCCGGCATCACCCGCGACAACCTGCTGTTCAAGATGACCGAGCAGGACTGGGACATGGTGATGGGCGTCCACCTCAAGGGCGCGTTCCTGATGACCAAGGCCGCGCAGAAGCACTTCGTCGAGCAGCGCTACGGCAAGGTCGTCAACATCTCCTCGACCTCGGCGCTGGGCAACCGCGGCCAGGCCAACTACTCCGCCGCCAAGATGGGCGTGCAGGGCTTCACCCGCACCCTCGGCATCGAGCTCGGCCCCTTCGGCATCAACGCCAACGCCGTCGCCCCCGGCTTCATCGCCACCGAGATGACCGACGCCACCGCGGCGCGCCTCAAGCTCGACGTCGAGGAGTTCCGGAAGATGAACGCGGACGCCAACCCGGTCAAGCGGGTGGGGTACCCCGAGGACATCGCCGCCGCGGTGACGTTCCTGGCCTCCGACGAGTCGTCGTACATCACCGGCCAGACCCTGTACGTCGACGGCGGCATCAGCCTCGGCGTCTGACCGCCCCCGATCGACCCAGCACCACCTCTGGAGGACCCTTCCGTGCCGATCCGTCACCGTCGCCGGGCCGGCGTGGCCACCGCCGCGCTGCTCACCGCCTCGCTCGCCCTGAGCGCCTGCAGCGGAGACGGTGACGGGCCGGCGCCGGAGGCCGCGCCCTCCTCGACGCCGACCCAGCAGGTGAGCAAGGGCGCCGAGGTGACGCCCGAGACCTGGCCGCTGACCGGGCTGCCCGTCAAGGGCGGCCGGTCGGCGGCCTCACGGTTCCCCGTGATGGTGCTGAAGATGGACAACACCTCCTCCAGCGCCCCGCAGCGCGGCCTCGGCAGCGCCGACCTGGTCGTCGAGGAGCTGGTCGAGGGCGGCCTGACCCGGCTGGCGGCGTTCTTCTACTCCGACATCCCCGGCACCGTCGGGCCGGTGCGCTCGATGCGCGCCAGCGACATCGGGATCGTCAAGCCGGTCGACGCCGCGGTGGTGACCAGCGGCGCCGCCCCGATCACGATCCGGCGCATCCAGCAGGCCGGGATCCGGTTCTTCGGGGAGGGGGCCAAGGGGTTCTTCCGGGACTCCTCCCGCTCCGCGCCGTACAACCTGATGACCGACCTGGCCGAGACCGCCACGTTGGTCAAGCGGGCCGCCACCCGGCCCGACGACTACCTGCCGTGGGGCGACGCGGCCGACCTGCCCAAGGGCCGGCCGGGCCGCAGCCTGCAGGCGCGCTTCTCCTACGGCCACACCACGACGTGGGCCTTCGAGAACGGCAGGTACCGCAACGTCAACACCTTCGCCGCCGCCGACGACCAGTTCCTCGCCGACTCGGTGCTGGTGCTCCGGGTGCGCGTCGGCGACGCCGGCTACAAGGACCCAGCCGGCAACCCGGTCCCCGAGACCTTCCTCGAGGGTCGCGGGCAGGCGCTGCTGCTGCACGGTGGCCGCGCGATCTCCGGCACCTGGTCCAAGTCCGACGTCGGTGCGCCGCTGGAGCTGCGCAACCGCTTCGGCACCCTGCGCGTCCCGGCCGGGCGGACCTGGATCGAGCTGGTCCCCGAGGCGACCGGCTCGGTCACCGTCGGCTGAGTCCTGCGCCCGGGACGCTCCTACTCGTCGACCGCGGTGGGGACCTCGAGGATCGCGGCACCCGGGTCGGGGAGGGGTACGCCGGCGTCGGCGAGCGACTGGAAGCCGGCGATGATGAACCCGATCGCGGCCTCGACCCGTGTCGCGGCGACGATCGCGTCGTCGGCGGAGGCCACCGACTCGCCGGCGGCGGACATGGCGCCGAAGAAGATCCGCGCGAAGGTCTGGATCATCGGCTCGTCGAGCTCCCAGGTGCCGGCGCTGAGCACCGCCCGGACGATGTCGACCACGTTGGCGAAGGTCGAGCGCTCCTCCTGCTCCCGGAAGCGCTCGTAGCCCAGCACCGAGGGGCCCTCCTGGACCACGATCCGCCGGTAGCGCGGCTCCTGCACCACGGCGAGGAACGCCTCCAGGCCGGCGCGGGCCTTCTCCCAGGGGTCCCTCTTGCCCTTCAGTGCCTTCTGGATCGCGCGTGCGGCGTCGGACTCCACCCGCTCGAAGACGGCCTCGAAGAGCGCCTGCTTGCCGCTGAAGTGGTGGTAGAGCGCGCCCTTGGTCACCCGGGCGCCGCTGACGATGGCGTCCAGGGAGGTGGCGGCGTAGCCGTGCTCGGTGAAGAGCTCCTCGGCGACGTCGACGAGACCGCGCTTGGTCGAGGCGGAGTACTGCTGGCGCAGGGACGCTCCGGGGACGCCAGGGACCCCAGGCACCTTGGGCACCAGCTTGGACACGCTCGACCTGGCCATACCGGCAGTCTAGTGACCTGGGTCTCAGCCTCTCGGAGGTGTCCGTCGCGCCGCGCCCGGGCACCCACCGTGCGGCGGCTCCGAAGGGGCAGGCAGCCGTCGCGAGAGCGGCGTCACAGGCGGTCGGAGGGCTGCTCAGGGACCGTGTGCGGGATCACCTGACGGACCACCCCGAGGTGTTTGCATACCGCGAGTATGGCTCCGTACTCTCGGTACGTACTCGCGGTATGCGAATGCCGTGACCTGGCCGGACCCCCGGCTGGACCCGAGCTGGACCTACGAGAAGGGCGCCCCCCATGACCTGGACCTCGTACCGCAACCGTGGAGAGATCCTCCGCACCGTGATCGCCACGGCCGACGCCCGCCGCGACGGCCTGCTCCCGTGGGACGTCGAGGGCGTGGCCGAGTCCTTCGGCGACGAGCTCACCCTGCTCGGCGCCCTGCAGCTGCGCTGGCACACCCGGCTCGCCGGCCGCATCGAGCGCGAGCTGATGGCCCGTCCGATGGCCTTCGAGGCCGCCGTCGTCGACGCCTGGCGCGCCACCGCCGCCGAGCTGCCCGGCATCCGGGCGATCGTCGACCACTACCGCGCCGAGCCGCTCGACGAGCAGATGGCCGCCGCGATGGACAAGGCCACCGCCAAGGAGCGCATCCTGTTGGCCGTCATGGCCGGCCAGGCCAGTGCCCACGACTCCGGCGCCGCCGCCGTCGGCGCGCGCATCGAGGAGAAGGCCCGTGCCGGCTGGGTGCTGGCGCCCGTCCCGGAGACGACCGCCCACACCGGGCTCCACGCGCAGATCCTCGGCCGTCTCAAGGCCGTGAAGGCGGCCTTCGCCGCCTGAGCCGCCCCCGGCTGCTCGCCGGTCACGGCGGCCCCCGACCCGGCCCGACCCCGCCCCGACGCTCCCTCCCTCGCGGTCCCCACGACCGCACCCTCCCCGCGTCGGGTCGGGGTCGTGCCGCATCATGGGGCCATGAGCGGTACGACGGCAGCCGGGCTCCCGCCGGCCCCGGGCATGCTCCTGGTGGCCGCTCCCACGCTGCTCGACCCGAACTTCGTCGACACCGTCGTGCTGCTGCTCGACGCCGACGACGAGGGCGCCATCGGCGTCGTGCTCAACCGTCCCACCCCGGTCCCGGTCGAGGAGGTCCTCCCGGACTGGGGGCCGGTCGTGGCCGAGCCCGAGGTGCTCTTCCAGGGCGGCCCGGTCTCCACCGAGGGGGCGCTCGCGGTCGCACTGCTCGAGGACGGCGTGGTCGTCCCCGATGCCGGGTTCCGCCCGGTCGCCGGGCCCTTCGGGCTGGTCGACCTCGACACGCCGGTCGACGCGCTGGCCGGCCGGCTCGCCGGCGTACGCATCTTCGCCGGGTACGCCGGGTGGGGAGCCGGTCAGCTGGAGGAGGAGATCGAGGAGGGCGCCTGGTACGTCGTGCCCGCCGAGGCCGGCGACCTGACCCGCGAGGACGCCGTCGACCTCGCCCGCGACGTGCTGCGCCGCCAGCCGGGCGAGCTGGCGTGGCACTCCACACGTCCGGCCGATCCGGACCTGAACTGACGGCCCGACTCACGTAGAGTCACGCCCCGTGAGTGGATTCGGATTCGGCAGCGGCACGGCTCTCGACGAGCGGGTCGAGCAGGACCGTCGGACCGTCCCGACCGACGAGGGCGACCACGAGCGGTTCAGCCACTACGTCGACAAGGACAAGCTCACCGAGGCGATGGTCATGGGCACGCCGGTCGTGGCCCTGTGCGGCAAGGTCTGGGTGCCCAGCCGCACCCCGGAGAAGTACCCCGTCTGCCCGGAGTGCAAAGAGGTCTGGGAGTCCCTGAACGACGACAGCGGCTCCGACGCGTGAGCGCCGCCCCGCGACCCGACGACGAGTCGGGGCCCTCGCTCACGCCTGCGCTCACCCCGGCCTTCCCGCACCGTGCGGCCTGGGGCACCGCGCCGTCGCTGCGTGCCTGGCAGCAGGCGGCGATGGAGAAGTACTTCGCCGACCTGCCGCGTGACTTCCTCGCCGTCGCCACGCCCGGCGCCGGCAAGACGACCTTCGCGCTGTCGGTGGCCTCCGAGCTGCTGGGGCGCCGGATGATCGACCGGATCATCGTCGTCGCCCCCACCGAGCACCTCAAGCTGCAGTGGGCCGAGGCGGCTGCGCGCGCCGGCATCCCGATCGACCCCACGTTCTCGGCCGGCAAGGGCCGCACCTCCGGCGACTTCGTCGGCGTCGCGGTGACGTACGCCGGAGTCGCGGTCAACCCGCTGGCGATGCGCATCCGCACCGAGCGCTTCAAGACCCTGGTGATCCTCGACGAGGTCCACCACGCCGGTGACGCGCTGTCGTGGACTACACCTACGGCTACTCCCACGCGCTGGCCGACCACGTCGTCCGTCCCGTGCTCTTCCTGGCCTACTCCGGCGAGATGAGCTGGCGCACCCGCGCCGGCGACGAGGTCGCGGCCCGGCTGGGCGAGCCGCTGACCAAGGACCTCACCAACCAGGCCCTGCGCACCGCGCTCGACCCGACCGGCTCGTGGATCCCCTCGGTGCTGGCCGCGGCCGACAAGCGTCTCTCCGAGGTGCGCCGCCACGTCCCGGACGCCGGGGGACTGGTGATCGCCACCGACCAGGACTCCGCCCGCGCGTACGCCAAGATCCTGCGCCAGGTCAGCGGCGAGGCCGCGACCGTGGTGCTCTCGGACGAGAAGGCGGCGTCGAAGAAGATCAGCACCTTCGCCGAGGACACCTCGCGCTGGATGGTCGCGGTGCGGATGGTCTCCGAGGGCGTCGACGTGCCCCGCCTGGCCGTCGGCGTGTGGGCCACGACCACCTCGACGCCGCTGTTCTTCGCCCAGGCAGTCGGCCGCTTCGTGCGGGCCCGCAACCGCGGCGAGGTCGCGTCCGTCTTCCTGCCGTCTGTGCCCAACCTGCTCGGCTTCGCCTCGGAGATGGAGGTGCAGCGCGACCACGTGCTGGGCCGCAAGGTGCAGGACGAGGACGACATCTTCGCCGCCGAGAACGACCTGCTCGCCGCGGCCAACGCCGAGGACGGCGCCTCCGACGACCTGCTCGGCACGTTCGAGGCGATCGGCTCCGAGGCCCGCTTCGACCACGTGCTCTACGACGGGGCGACCTTCGGTCACGAGGGGGAGGTGCAGGTCGGCTCGGAGGAGGAGATGGACTTCCTCGGCATCCCCGGCCTGCTCGAGCCCGACCAGATGCGCGACCTGCTGCGCCAGCGCCAGGCCGACCGGGCGAAGTCCTCGAAGCGGCCGACGGTTGATGCCGCGTCCGAGCCGGCCCGGGAGACGGTGCAGGAGACGGCCACCCACGAGCAGCTCGCGGTCCTGCGTCGTGAGCTCAACGGCCTCGTCGGCGCGTGGTACCACCGCACCGGCCAGCCGCACGGCGTCACGCACGCCGCGCTGCGCAAGGAGTGCGGCGGCCCGGCGGCCGCCGTCGCCAACGCCGACCAGCTGCGCGCCCGGATCGACCGGGTCCGCGACTGGGCGGCGCGCAAGACCTCCTGACCCGGGGCCCTACCCCTCGAACGGCTTGGCGCCCGGGCCCGGGCGACCGACCACGTCGCGGGGCGTGTCGATCCGGTGCCCGGCGGCGCACTCGACGACGGGGTGCACCTGCTCGCCGCAGTCGCGGTGCACGAACTCCACCGGCGGGCCCTCGGGATCGGCCAGGTAGGTGTCGCCCCACTCGGCCACGGCGACCAGGACGAGGTAGAGGTCCAGGCCCTTGGCGGTGGGGCGGTACTCGTGGCGCGTGCGGCCGCCGCTCTCGGGGCGGTAGGGCTCCCGGCGCAGGATGTCCTGCTCGACCAACGAGGCGAGCCGGTTGCTGAGCACCTGCCGGGGGATGCCGCTGTGGCGCCGGATGTCGTCGAAGCGGCGTACGCCGTTGAAGACCTCGCGCAGGACCACGACCGTCCACCGCTCGCCGAGGATCGCCATCGTGCGGCCGACGGTGCAGTTGTCGGTGCTCCAGGCCATCGCCGGCGGACCCGCGGGGTGGGTGGGGGATGTGGGCATGCCCACAGGATAGCGACGCTGAGTCTCGTTGACAGACCCAGATCGTCGACCCAAGCTGGGTCCATGACCGAGACCCAGATGCCCGACCTCGCCTCCATGACCGGGATGGAGCAGCTGCAGGCCATGGTCGACGGCCTGATCCCACCGGCCCCGATCGCCGAGACGCTGGGCATGGTCAACTTCGGCGGCGAGGAGGGCTCGATCTCCGTCGAGCTCGTGCCCGAGCTGCGGCACTACAACCCGCTCGGCACCGTCCACGGCGGCGTGCTGTCCACGCTGCTGGACACTGCCGCCGCCTGCTCGGTCCACTCCACCCTGGCGCCGGGGGAGGGCTACACCTCCCTCGACCTGACCGTGAAGTTCCTGCGGCCCGCCACCGAGGCGTCGGGTCGGCTCCGGGCGGTCGGGCGTGTGGTGTCGCGCGGTCGGCGTACGGCGCTGGCCGAGGCCCAGCTCGTCGACGAGGCCGGCAGGCTGGTCGCCCACGCCACGTCGAGCTGCATGATCTTCGCGGCCTGAGATTCGCCACCGGGAAACGTGCCTGACACGCCGCGTCCCTAGACTGCGGCCCATGTCCGCCGAGACCTCCCAGACCCTCGACCGCGGCCTCCGCGTGCTCGAGGTGCTGGCCGGGTCCCCCGGGGGGCTCACCGTCACCGAGCTCGCCGGACGGCTCGGGGTCAACCGCACCGTCGTCTACCGGCTGGTGAGCACGCTCGAGCAGCACGCGCTCCTGCGACGCGACGCCAAGGGGCGGCTCCACATCGGCCTCGGCATCCTGCACCTGGCAGGAGCCGTCCAGCCGGTGCTGCGCGACCTGGCGCAGCCGGTGCTGCGGCGACTGGCCGAGAAGGTCGGCTGCACCGCGCACCTGACCGTCGTGGAGGGCGCCGAGGCGCTCGCCCTGGCGGTCGTCGAGCCGTCGTGGACCGACTTCCACGTCTCCTACCGTGTCGGCACCCGCCACCCGCTCGCCCAGGGCGCGGCCGGGAAGGCCGTGCTGCTCGGGCGCTCCGCGGGCGGCCGGGCTCCGGCGTACGTCACGACCACGGGGGAGCTGCAGACCGGCGCCCGTGGCCTCGCCGCGCCCGTGCGCAAGGTCGACGGCCTCGAGGCCTCGGTCGGCATCGTCACCCTCGGGGTGCTCGACGAGTCCGTCGTGGCCCCTCAGGTGGTCGCTGCCGCCGACGAGGTGGCCGCGCTGCTGGCGTCGACGGGGACGGCGGGCGTCGCGGGGTAGTCCGCACGAGTTCTCACCCTCAGCTCGAGCTGAGGGTGAGATTGCGTGCGGACTATCCCGATCCCACGCTCGCCCGCGCCAGCGGCAGCACGCGGTACGGCACCTGCGTAGCGAGCGCGATGACCGTCGAGGACCGGGTGATCAGCGGGTGGGCCAGGACCCGGTCGATGACGCGCTGCAGGTCGTCGTTGGAGCGGGCGACGACGCGGGCGAGCAGGTCGCCGGCGCCGGTGATGGTGTGGACCTCGAGCACCTCGGCGATCTCGGCCAAGTGGGAGCCGACGACGTCGTGGCCACGCTCGCCGGCGTCGGCCGCGGCCTGACGGATCTCCAGCGTCAGGAACGCGGTCACCGGGTGTCCCAGCGCCTCGGGTGAGAGGTCGGGCCCCCACCCGGTCACGACCCCGCGCTCAGCGAGGCGGTCGAGCCGCGCCTGCACCGTCCCGCGGGCCACGCCGAGCCGCCGCGAGGCCTCCAGGACCCCCACCCGCGGCTCGGCGGTGAACAGGTCGATCAACCTGACGTCCAGCTCGTCCATGCGCCCACCTTCGACTGTGCAGGTTGTCCAGTGTCTCGGGCGACTGTTGCACACTCTGTGTGACCGCGGCCACCATGCGCGCATGACGCTGACCCCAGACGAGCTCAAGGCCGACCTCTCCCTCGAGCAGCTCAAGGAGCTGGTCGGACTCGTGGAGTACGACGCCAGCCGCGACCCGTTCCCCGTGACCGCGATGGACGCGATCGTCTTTGTCGTCGGCAACGCCACCCAGACCGCCGGCTACTACCAGCTCGCGCTCGGCATGGAGCTGGAGGCCTACCGCGGCCCCGAGACCGGTCACCGCGAGGACAAGACCTACGTCCTGCGCTCGGGCAGCGCCCGCTTCGTCTTCACCGGCGGCGTCACCCCCGACAGCCCGGTCCTCGACCACCACCGCAAGCACGGCGACGGCGTCGTCGACCTGGCGCTCGAGGTCCCCGACGTCGACCGCTGCATCGACCACGCCCGCGCCATGGGCGCCACGATCCTCGAGGAGCCGCACGACGTCTCCGACGAGCACGGCACCGTGCGCACCGCCGCCATCGCGACGTACGGCGAGACCCGGCACACCCTCGTCGACCGCAGCCGCTACTCCGGCCCCTACCTCCCCGGCTTCGAGGCCCGCTCCACCACCGTGACCCGCCGCGAGGGCCACCCGAAGCGGCTCTTCCAGGCCGTCGACCACTGCGTCGGCAACGTCGAGCTCGGCCGGATGGACGAGTGGGTCGGCTTCTACAACAAGGTCATGGGCTTCACGAACATGGCCGAGTTCATCGGCGACGACATCGCCACCGACTACTCCGCGCTGATGAGCAAGGTGGTCGCGAGCGGCAACCACCGGGTGAAGTTCCCCCTCAACGAGCCCGCGATCGCGAAGAAGAAGTCGCAGATCGACGAGTACCTCGAGTTCTACGACGGCGCCGGCTGCCAGCACATCGCGCTGGCCACCGGCGACATCCTGCGCACCGTCGACGTGCTGCGCGACAACGGTGTGGAGTTCCTCGAGACCCCCGACTCCTACTACGACGACCCCGAGCTGCGCGCACGCATCGGCCAGGTGCGGGTGCCGATCGAGGAGCTGAAGAAGCGCAAGATCCTCGTCGACCGCGATGAGGACGGCTACCTGCTGCAGATCTTCACCAAGCCGATGGGGGACCGGCCGACCGTCTTCTTCGAGTTCATCGAGCGGCACGGGTCGCTGGGCTTCGGCAAGGGCAACTTCAAGGCGCTCTTCGAGGCGATCGAGCGCGAGCAGGAGCGCCGCGGCAACCTGTGATGGGAGTCGTGCCCCTCAGCGGGCGCCATGGCGCCCGCTGAGGGGCACGACTGTCCCCGGGGTGGGGCAGGATCGGGCCCATGGCGACCTACGTGGCGTTCCTGCGCGCGATCAACCTCGGCGCGAAGCGGAAGTTCCCCAAGGACGACATCGTCGCGGCGACCGAGGCAGCCGGGTTCGAGGACGTCGCCACCCACATCAACACCGGCAACGTCCGCCTCAGCACGCGCATGCGCTCCCGTGCGCGCATCGAGCGGGCGCTGGAGGAGGCCTACCTCGCCGACCGCGGCTTCGAGGTCCCCACGATCGTGTACGCCGGGAGCGAGCTGCGCGAGGTCCACACGCACGCCTCCGCGGTCGACCACGACGGCCAGCACTACGTCGCGCTGCTGCGGGACGAGCCGACCGCCGAGGGCGTCGAGTGGCTGCGGGAGAAGGCGCAGCCGGGGGAGCGGATCGAGGTCGGCGGTCGTGCGCTGCACCTGCTGGTCAGCGCGGACGGCGTCCACGGGACCAAGCTGACCAACCCGCTGGTCGAGAAGTGCCTCGGCACCACCTCGACCTGGCGCAACCCGACGGTCGTCGCCGCCCTGGTCGACAAGTGGTGCTGAGTCGGGCGCGCGGTCAGGCCGGCGCCGGGGCCGGGTCGGCCTGCGGGGCGCGCGCCAAGCGGCGTACCTCGGGGGAGAGCAGGACCAGCCCGCACACCGCGACGTAGACGATGCCGCTGACCACCAGCACGTCGGTGAACCCGAACGCGACCGCGAGCGGCCCGAACAGCACCTGCCCGACCGGCATCGCGGCGAAGGAGCCGAGCGCGTCGTAGGAGTAGGCGCGCGAGAGCATCTCGTCGGGGACCTGCTCCTGCATGGCGAGGTTCCAGCCCATGTTGAACAGCTCGGTGCCGGCCCCGGCGATGAAGGTGGCGAGCAGCAACCACAGCAGGTGCGGGTGGGCGCCGAGCATGTAGATCGGCAGGCCGAGCGCCATGATGCCGATCATCCCGACCAGCAGCGGGCGCTCGAGCCGCACGCGCAGCAGCACCAGCGTCATCAGCAGCAGGCCGACGGCCTCGGCCGAGAGCACCAGGCCCCAGCCCTGCTCGCCGATCGTCTCCTTCGCGCGCGCCGGACCGAGGGTGAACCAGGCGCCGGCGTGGATGGCGTTGAGCACCGAGAAGCCCAGGACCACGACCCACAGCCACTGCGTGCGGCGCACGTAGGACCAGCCCTCGCGCAGCTCGGTGAACGTGCTGGCGCCGGTGCTGCGGCGTACGACGGCGGGCAGCCGGACCAGGCCCAGCAGCAGCCCGCTGACGAGCCAGGTGGTCGCGTCGACCGCCAGCGCCCAGCCGGGGCCGACGCTGACGACGAGCAGAGCGGCCAGGGTCGGGCCGATGATGACGATGCCGGAGCGGGCGAGGGAGACCAGCGCGTTGGCCGGCTGCAGGTGCTCCTTGGCGACGACCGAGGGCAGCATGCTGGCCATCGCGGGGAACCCGACGCCCGACACGATGCCGTGGACCAGGCTCAGCACGACCAGCGACCAGAGCTCGGCGGTGCCGGTGATGACGAGGGCGGCGATGATGCCCTGGCTCACCGCCGAGGCGATGTTGGAGAACTGCAGCACCGCCACCCGGCCGAACCGGTCAGCCACGACCCCGCCCCACAGGAGCAGCAGCACCATGGGCACGGTGTGGGCGGCCAGGACGTAGCCGACGGCGGCCGGGTCGTCGTCGGTCACCTGCAGCACCGCGAAGGCCAGCGCGAGGGAGGCCATCGCGTTGCCGATCATGTTCACCAGGCGCGAGAGGAAGTAGTAGCGGAAGTTGGGCTCCCGCAGGGGCGCCAGGCTGGCGGACCAGGTCATCGTGGTTCCTCGGTGTGCTCGGGCTCCTCGTCGGGGGTGGCGGGGGGCTGGGTGTGGCTCTGGGTGGGCGGCTGCATCGCGAACGCGAAGGCCGTGAAGCTGACGTGGACGGTGCCCTCGGTGCGGGGCGGGCGGTTGGCGTCGTGGAGCAGCCGGGAGGCGGCGTACATGTGCTCGCGGGCCTGCTCCCAGACCTCCGGGTCGACCCAGCCCTCGAGGTCGGACATCCAGGTGCGGGGGGTGCTGGTGGTCATGCGGCGCTCGAGCTCGGTGAAGGTGGCGCGCAGGTGCAGCGCTTCGTCGTCGCGATTGCGCTCGGTCGGCGGGGCGACGTGGCGGCCCTCGTGCTCGTGCGGGTAGCGGTAGCGCTTGGCCAGTCCGCCGCGCACCTTCTCCTCGCCGTCGACCACCAGCTCCCCGGCGTCGGCGAGGACCCGCAGGTGGTAGCTGGCGTTGGCGTGGGTCAGGTCGAGCTCGCGCGCCACCTCGGCGGCACTCATCGCCGTGCCCGTCAGCAGCGAGAGCATCCGCAGCCGCACCGGGTGCGCGAGGGCGCGCATCTCGCCGATCTTCTCGCCCTGCCCGGGCTGGGTGTCCGCCATTGACCCTCCAAGAGTTCTTGGGGAGTAGTGGACACCCTGGCGGCAGGGACTGTCAAACAGTTCTTTGGGGGTTGGACCTGTGAGCTTCATCGGGGCCCCGACGAGCCTTTCGGTACGCCGCTGCAGCTGCATCGGGGGAGCGTGAGTTTCATCGGGGCGCCGATGAACCTTCCGGCCCGCCGACCGCCGCGGGCTACTCCCCGCGGAACACCGGCTTGCGTCGTTCGGAGAAGGCGCGCATCCCCTCGGCGACGTCGGCGGTGCGCATGAGCACGACCTGCCCGGTGCGCTCGCGCTCGAGGGCGTCCTCGAGGGGGATCAGGGTGGCGGCGTTGACGGCCTTCTTGGTGGCAGCGAAGGCCAGCGGGGGACCGGAGGCCATGCGTCGCACGAGGGTGTCGACCAGCGTCGGGAACTCCTCGTCGGAGGCCACATGCGTGACCAGCCCGGCGGCGTACGCCTCCTGCGCCGACAGCGGCTCGGCGAGCAGGGCCATCCGCATCGCGCGGGCCCGTCCGATCGAGGCCGCGACGGTCGCGGACGTGCCGCCGTCGGGCATGAAGCCGATGCGGGTGAAGGCCAGGAGGTACGACGAGGACTCGGCCGCCACGACGATGTCGCAGGCCAGGGCGATCCCGCAGCCGACGCCGGCCGCCACGCCGTTGACCGCGGCGAGCACCGGCCGGTCGCACGCCACGATGGCCCGGATGATCCGGTTGGTGACGTCCATCGCCCGCACGTCGAACTTCTCGTGCGCGTCCTCGCCGGAGATGTCGGCGCCGGCGTTGAAGGCGGCGCCGACGCCGGTCAGCACCACCACGCGCACGTCGTCGCGCGACGGCACGGACTCCAGCAGGTCCGCCAGCGCGAGGGCGATCTCGCCGGAGAGCGCGTTGAAGACCTCCGGACGGTTGAAGGTCAGGCGCAGCACGCCCTGCTCGAGCGAGACGTCGAGGCCGGGCACGGAGTCAGGGCTGCGGGTCATGCCCCGACCCTAGGAGACGCGCCCCGTCGGCAGCACCGGCTCGCCGCGCAGGAG
>LULQ01000383.1_pt1 | contig 16196 bp, 17 predicted proteins | sample 728091 | NCBI WGS metagenome assembly LULQ01 (sample SAMN03860285, study PRJNA289734) | marine metagenome | biome: seawater column; feature: ocean; material: water; isolation source: Red Sea water column Station 149 - depth 10m | place: Saudi Arabia: Red Sea | collected 2011-10-15 | depth 10 m
CCATCATGGGCTCGATCTTCTTGGCCGGGTCGATGTTGCGGGCGACGAGGTAAAACTCCATTTCGGGCGCCACGACCGGCTCCCAGCCTTCCTTTCGGTAAAGCTCCACCACCCGTTTCAACACGTTGCGGGGCGAGCAGCCGATGGGCTCGCCGTTGCGGTCGAAGGCGTCGTGGATCACCTGGATCGTCATGTCTGCGGTCCAGGGCGCCGCCGTGGCGGTGGACATGTCGGGGCGCAGGATCATGTCGCGCTCGATGAATCCATCCTCGCCCGCCGCCTCGCCCCAGTCGCCGGTGATGGTCTGGTAGAAGATGGAATCCGGCAGGTGAAAGTAATCCTGACGCGCGAATTTTGCGGCGGGCACCGCCTTGCCCCGCGCGATGCCGGGCAGGTCCGAGACGATACATTCCACTTCGTCCACGCGCCGTCCATCGAGATAGGCGAGCGCGGGTTCGGGTAGTTTTTCGGTCCAGTCGGCCATCACTTGGCCCCTTTCTTGAGGAAGGCGGCCATGCGGTCGGCGAGCGCTTCGTTGTCTGTGGGCTGGGAGAGCGACCGAGTGGCGGCCTCGACCAATGCAGACGGCACCGCGTCGGACCGATGTTCGATCAGACCCTGCGTCGTTGTCCGGTCAAATTCGGGATGCGCCTGAATCGTCAGGATCGACTTGCCGATCACGAGGGCGGCGTTCTGGCAGAAATCGTTCGAGGCGATGACCGTGGCGCCCACGGGAAGCTCGACCACCTGATCCTGATGCCACGCGTTGAGGGCGAGCGTTTCGTCGCCGAAGTCATATTCCTGCCGGCCCACGGACCAGCCGCCCCGGAATTTCTCGACCTTGCCGCCCAGAGCCTGCGCGATGATCTGATGGCCGAAGCAGACCCCGATCATCGGGTGGCCGCTGTCCGCGATCTCGAGGATCAGCTGTTCGAGCGGGGGGATCCAGTCATGGTCTTCATAAGCGCCATGACGCGAGCCGGTGACGATCCAGCCCTCTTCCGTCTCGGCGGAGGGCGGAAACTCACCGTCCACCACGTTGTAGGTCGTAAAGTCGAAGTCGCGCCCGCCGAGCAGGCGTTCGAACATGTCCGAATAATCCCCCGTCGTGTCGATGAGGGCGTCCGGCGCATGGCCGGTCTGTAGGATGCCGATCCGCATGAGTCACCGATTTGATCAAATCTTGCGGCGACACTAACCGAGGGGCGGGCGGGCGGCAAGCAGGGGCGATGCAATGATGTCGCTACGGCGGCGGGTGCCGGACTGAGGGGCGCTGCCCCCTCAGACACCCCCGGGATATTTATGAACCAGAGAAGCAGGGGACGGGCACACGTTAACCTTAATGCGGAGTTAAGATCAGCGCACCAGCATGGGGCGCAGGCGCATCCTTGGCCGGGCCTCCTGCGGCAGGTGGCGCGTGAGACGCCGATTGATGAGGCCGAAGATCGTGATGACCGTGAGCGTCAGAAGGATGAAGTAGAAGGCGAGGATGGGGTAGGGGACGAAGGGGTTGAAGGTCTTGTCCGCGAAGTAATTCGCGTAATAGAGCGCATCGCCCCGTTGCTGCCAGGCCGGAAAGCCCGAGAAGAACACGAGCGTCGTGGCGTGGAACAGAAAGATCGCCTCGTTCGTGTAGGCGGGCCAAGCGAGCCGCAACATGGTCGGAAAGGTGATCCGCCGGAACCGTTTCCAGCCAGTGATGCCGTAGGCTTCGGCCGCCTCGATATCACCCTTGGGCACAGACTGGAGCGCGCCGTGGAAGATTTCGCCAGCATAGGCCGAGGTATTGAGGAACAGCACGATCGCCGCCCCGAGCCAGGCAGAGGTGAGCGGGTCGAAGGCGGGATGCGACGATTTCAGCGCGAGGAAGGCGAAGTAGGCAAAGAAGAACTGGATGAAGAGCGGCGATCCCCGGAACAGGAAAATGAACCATTCCGACGCCTTGCGCGCGATGAGGTGGTCCGAGGCTTTGCCGAGCGCCAGCGCAGTCGACAGGAAGAACCCGAGCGCCAGCGCGACCACGCCGAAATAGATGTTCCAGATCATGCCCGAGCCGATCAGCGTGAATTGCTGGCAGAGCGTGAAGTCGCTCGAGGGCAGGAGCCGCTCACCGAAGCCGAGCGAGCGCAGCCCGTAGTCCGCGATGGTCTGAAGGCAGCTCATGCGGCAGCCTTTCTTTGTTTCTCGCCCGCCGCCGTCGCTTGTCCATGCGACAGCCGCCGGGTGATCCGGGCGAAGACGATCTCGGAAATGCGCGTGAGCAGCAAGTAGAAGGCGAGCAGGGCGGCAAAATAGTAAAGCCGCCAGTCTCCATGGGGGTAATCCGAGAAGCGTGCCTGTTTCGCGGCGCCAAGCTCGCGCGCCCAATAGACGATGTCCTCGACGCCCAAGAGGAACAGAAGCGGCGTCGCCTTGATCAGGATCATCCAGAGGTTCGACAGTCCCGGCAGCGCATAGATCCACATCTGCGGCACCACGATCCGCCAGAAGGTCTGACGCCGGGAAAAGCCATAGGCCTCGGCGGTTTCGAGCTGCGCGTGCGGCACCGAGCGCATCGCGCCGAACAGCACGTTGGCGGCGAAGGCACCAAAGACGATGGCAAAGGTCAGGACGGCGAGCGAAAAGCCATAGGTCTCGTGCTGCCATTGCGGTGCGGTCGACAGCGGAAGTTTCGCCTGCGCGCAAACGATGAAGTCGCTGCCCTGGCGGATCGGCAGGTCCCAGTCCGGGCATTTCACCTTGTGGCGCAGGTATTCGAAGAACTGGTCCAGCGCGATCACGAAGAACATGAAGAACGCGATGTCCGGGACGCCGCGCACGATCGCTGTGTAACCCTTGCCGAACCAGCGAAGCGGCGTGATCTGCGACCGCGCCGCACTCGCTCCCAGAAAACCGAAGGCGAGCGAAACGGGGGCGGTGATCGCCAGCAACAGAAGCACGACCCCGAAGGACTGGTAGAACAGCACATGTTTCCCGCTCGTCAGGTAACAGACGAGCCAGTCGAACTTTTCCAGTGACTGTGGGTCGGCGCAGGCGAACATGGCGTGAGAGGCGGGCCGAAGCCCGCCCCGTATCGCGTCTTAGTAGGGGCCTTCCATGCCCTCGAACCACTTCTCGATGAGCGTGTTGACGGTGCCGTCGGCCTTCAGCGCGGCGATGGCGGCGTTGAGCTTGTCCTTCAGCTCGCCATCCGATTCCCGCACACCGATGCCGATACCGTCGCCGAGGATGACGTCCTCGCCCGCAAAGACCAGCTCGCCGCCCGATTCCGCGACGATCGGCTCGAGAAAGGCCTTGTCGGCCAGAACCGCATCGGCCTCGCCGGTGCCGTCAAAGGCGTCCGAGGTCGAGATGAAGGCCGATGGGTCGGCCGGGAAATAGGCCTCGGTGAAGTCGATGACCTCGTCGCGCTCGTCGGTGATCGACATGCCTGCGATGATCACGTCGTAGTTGCCCGAGACGAGGTTCGGGATGATCGAATCCCAGTCGTTCGTCACCCACTCGCAGGTCAGTTCCGCCTGCGCACAGATCGCATCGCCCAACTCCCGCTCATAGCCCGCGACCTCGCCGTTGTCGTCGAGGTAGTTGTAGGGAGGGTAGGCGCCTTCGGTGCCCAGACGCACCGTTTCCTGCGCGAGGGCGGCCCCCGACATGAGCGCCAGCGCGGCGGTCGAAAGGATCAGTTTTCTCATTGTGGTTCTCCCATATTGGACCTTTGGTCCGTTGGTTTTGCTTTTGCTTTCGGACGAGTTACGCCGGGACCGTTGCAGAGAGAAACTGCTTCAGCCGCTCGGACTTCGGATTGCCGAAGAGCGCCTCTGGCGGACCCTCTTCTTCGATCTTCCCCTGATGGAGAAAGACAACATGATCGGCGACATCGGCCGCCATGCGCATGTCGTGGGTGACGATGATCATGGTGCGACCTTCCTGGGCCAGATCCTTGATCACGCGCACCACTTCCTGTTCCAGTTCAGGATCGAGCGCCGATGTCGGTTCGTCGAACAAGAGCGCCTTGGGCTCCATGCACAGGGCGCGTGCGATGGCGGCGCGCTGCTGTTGGCCGCCAGACAGCTGCGCCGGATAGGCATCCGCCTTGTCGCCGATGCCGACCTTGTCGAGGTAGCCGCGCGCGGCGCTCTCGACCTCGTGCCGGTCGCGGCCCAGAACCGTGACCGGTGCCTCCATGACGTTTTGCAGGATCGTCATATGGGACCAAAGGTTGAACTGCTGAAACACCATGGACAGGTTCGTGCGGATCCGCGTGACCTGCTTTGCATCCGCCGCCCGCCGTCCGAGCCCCTCGCCTCGCCAGCGGATCGGTTCGCCCTCGAACAGTATCTCGCCCGACTGGCTGTCCTCCAGCAGGTTGCAGCAGCGCAGGAGTGTTGACTTGCCCGAACCGGACGACCCGATCATGCTGATCGCGTGTCCGCGCGGGGCGGACAGGCTCACGCCTTTGAGCACTTCGAGGTTGCCGAAGCTCTTGTGCAGATCGCGAATGTCTATGACGGGTGGTGTGGCAGCGGTCACGGGATTTGATCAAGTTTGCGTTTCATCCGAGTAACACGGAAACCGGCACCGGATGCAACGAAGAATTGCCTGACGCGGGGGCAGGTGCCCGTTTTGCAGGCAAGCCCTGTGACCAGTGCCCTAACGCTGCGCCTTTTGCCGCGCAAGGTTCGAATCCCGGTCCGACACGCCGAGGAACTTTGCGATCATCCGCATGAGCGCGTCCTCTTCGTCTGCCCGCTCACCGTCTGCCAGCACCACTTCCCAGGCCGCATAGACGATATCGCTGCGCTGGTCATAAGGAACGGCGGCCTTGATCGCCTCGGTGAAGCGCACCGTGTCGGGGGCTTGCGCCTCCATCCCTTCCGCCTGCACCAGAAGCTCGCGGCTCTCCTCGAAGGACAGCCCGTAGCGGCCCGCGAGAATGTCGCGGATCGTCTCGGCCTCGCCGCTCTCATAGACGCCATCGGCCTTGGCGATCCGCACGAGCAGCGCGGCCAGCGCGAGCCGCGCGTCAGTATCGGGCAGGGTCTGCGGCTCGGAGCCGAAGAGCGAATTGAGAATTCTGTCGAACATAGTCACCACCTAGGGTCTGGGAGGCGCGGTTTCCAGTCCGCTCTTCTCTGGTTCATAATTATCCTGGAGAGGGGTTTGGGGAGAGGCAGGGCCACTCCCAAATCGGTCATCGCAAACCCAGTTTGCGGCGAAACTACCCCTCGTATCCCGCGACGATCACCAGATCGCCCTCGGACACCGGGTCGCGCAGCGCCTTCGCGGATTGGTACTCCGGGCTGTCGTAGCAGGCGAGCGCGTCCTCGTAGGTCGGGAACTCGATGACCACGTTGCGCGACCGCGACGTGCCTTCCTTCAGCTCCGCCTCGCCGCCGCGCACGATGAACCGCGCGCCATATTTGGCAAATGGCACGGCGTTTGCCGCGATATAGGTCTTGTAGATGTCGAGGTCATGCACATCGACCCGTGCGATCCAATAGCCTTTGGCCATCCTATCCTCCCAGTTTCTTGAATTTTGCGGCAAGGCTCTTTGCCTCCGCCTCCAACCCCCATGGCGGGTTCACGAAGAACATGCCCGACCCGATCATGCCATGTCCTTCGCGATGGGGCGGAAACCGGACTTCGCTTGCGAGTGCCTCGGGAAAGACTTCGCTCAAAGCGCGCAACATCCTCTTGTGGCGTCCATCGACAAGGATCGGATACCACAGGGCGATGATCCCCACCGGCCATTTCCGGGCGACGCTGACAATTGCCCGCGGCACGGTCTCGTAGTCCGTCTTCACTTCCCACGAGGGGTCGATCAGCATCACGCCCCGGCGCGGCTCGGGCGGTGTCACGGCGAGGGCCAGCTCGATCCCATCGCGGTGCTCAAGCCGGATGCCGCGCCCCTTCATCACCTCGTCCAGGGCCGCGAATTCCTGCGGATGCAGTTCCGCGAGCATCAGACTGTCCATGTCGCGAAGTAGTATCGCGGCCAACATGGGCGAGCCGGGGTAAGCCGCTGGCCCATGCTCCGCCACCACAAGGTCGCGCACCCGCCTGTAGGGATGATCCGCCCCGAACCAGTCGGCGACGCGCCCGATACCTGCCGCCGCCTCGCCGGTCTTGACCGCCTCGGGCGCGTCCAGTCGATAAAGCCCGCGCCCGGCGTGCGTCTCGAGATAGCTGAGGGGTTTGTCCTTTTGCGTCAGATACGCCAGCACCCAGGCCATGAGCCCGTGCTTGTGCACGTCCGCCAGATTGCCCGCGTGGAAAATGTGCTGGTAGGACAGCACCTTAGACGAGCCGCTCCTGCTCGATCGCCGCGCGCACGAAATCGGCGAACAGCGGCGAGGGCGCGAAGGGTTTCGACTTCAGCTCCGGGTGATACTGCACGCCGATGAACCACGGATGGTCCTTCCATTCGACGATTTCCGGCAGGCGCCCATCCGGCGACATGCCCGAGAAACACAGGCCCTTGGCCTCCAGCTCCTCGCGATACTTGATGTCGACCTCGTAGCGGTGGCGGTGGCGTTCCTCGATGGTCGTGCCGCCATAGACTTCGGCCACCTTGGATCCTTCGGCCAAGGCGGCGGTATAGGCGCCCAGACGCATGGTGCCGCCCTTGTCGTCGGACACCTTGCGCTTGACGGTATAGTTGCCCTGCACCCATTCCTTGAGGTGATAGACGACCGGAGTGAACCGCTTCTTGCCAGCCTCGTGGTCGAATTCCTCGGAGCCCGCATCGCTGATCCCGGCCACGTTGCGCGCGGCTTCGATCACCGCCATCTGCATCCCGAGGCAAATCCCGAGGTAGGGCACCTTGTGCTCGCGGGCGAACTGCGCCGCGCGGATCTTGCCCTCGGTGCCGCGTTCACCAAAGCCGCCGGGGACCAGGATCGCGTGGAAGCCTTCCAGATGCGGGGCCGGGTCTTCCTTCTCGAAAATCTCGGCATCGACCCATTCGGTTCTGACCTTCACGCGGTTGGCCATGCCGCCGTGCGTGAGCGCCTCCTTGATCGACTTGTAGGCGTCTTCGAGCTGCACATATTTCCCGACGATGGCGACCTTCACCTCCCCCTCGGCATTGTGGATGCGGTCCTCCACATCCTCCCAGCGCGTAAGGTCCGGGCGCGGCGCGGGGCTGATCTGGAAGGCGTCCAGAACCGCCTGGTCGAGACCGACCTTGTGAAAGCTCATCGGCGCTTCGTAGATCGACTTCAGGTCATAGGCCGGGATGACGCTGTCTTTCCGGACGTTACAGAAGAGCGCGATCTTCTCTCGTTCCTTCTCGGGGATCAGATGCTCGGCGCGGCAGACGAGGACGTCGGGTGCGATGCCGATCGAGCGCAGTTCCTTGACCGAGTGCTGCGTGGGCTTGGTTTTCAACTCGCCCGAGGCCGCCAGATAGGGCAGGAGCGTCAGGTGCATGAAAATGCACTGGCCGCGCGGGCGTTCGTGGGAAAACTGGCGGATCGCCTCGAAGAAGGGCAGCGCCTCGATGTCGCCGACCGTGCCGCCGATCTCGCAGAGCATGAAATCGACCTCGTCGTCGCCGATGGCGATGAAGTCCTTGATTTCATTGGTCACATGCGGAATGACTTGAATGGTCTTGCCGAGGTAGTCGCCCCGACGCTCCTTCTCCAGGACGTTGGTGTAGATCCGGCCCGAGGATACCGAATCCGTGGCCCGTGCTGCCACGCCCGTGAAGCGTTCGTAGTGGCCAAGGTCGAGGTCGGTTTCTGCGCCGTCGTCGGTCACGAAGACCTCGCCATGCTCGAAAGGCGACATCGTGCCGGGGTCGACGTTGAGGTAGGGGTCGAGCTTGCGCATCCGCACCGTGAACCCGCGCGCCTGCAACAGCGCGCCGAGTGCCGCCGAGGTCAGCCCCTTGCCCAAGGATGAAACCACGCCGCCGGTGATGAAAATGTATCGTGCCATGTATGGGCTACCCCGTGATTGTTGGGCCTTTTCAGGCCAAATTCTGACGAAGAACGCGCACAGCCAATGGCCGCAAAAAGCGTTCATCACGGGATTCAAGGTATAACCGATTCCCGTGTGATTGGCAAGAATGTCTCTAGATGATGTGGCGAAATTTCCCGCCCCATCAAGGGATTGTAGGTGAGGCGTCGGACGCCGTCAGGGACGGCGCAGGGGGACGTGATGGCCCGCTGGGCCTTATTCCGCGCGCGGCGGGGCGGCGGGTGCGTCGGAGGGTGCCGCGTCTGTGGCCGGAGCCGTGTTCTGCGTCGGCATCATGTCGGACACGTCCGGCAGGCCCGGCGTTGCCGCGGCGGGAGCTTCGGCCCCCGGGGTCGCGATCAGGTCGGTCACCGACTGGTTCTGCGAGTTCTGCGCCGAGATGATGGTCAGCGCAAGCGAACAGGCGAGAAAGGCGATCCCCAGACCCCAAGTCAGCTTCGACATGGCGGTCGCCGCGCCGCGCGCGGACATCACGCCGCCACCACCGCCGCCGCCCATACCAAGCCCGCCACCTTCCGAGCGTTGCAGAAGCACGGCGCCGATGAGCGCGAGCGCGAGCAGGAGAAGGACGACGAGAAGGACGTTTTCCATGAGACTTCCGGTAGGGCCTTGGTCAGTGGCTGGGTCAGGGTTCGGATCGGCACCGGACCGGGTTTCCGGCCATGGTTTCGATGGGGCTATCTAGGGGGAATGTGCCTCGCCCGCAACCCCAAAGCAGGCCCTTGGGCGGTCGCAGGCCGATCACGTGACGCGCCGTTTCGTTGCTGTCGCCTTATTCGGCAGGGGCCGCCATCGCCTCGGACGGCGCCACCCGGCGCGACAGGGCGAGAATGGCCAGTGACGCGAGCACGAGCCCCGCCGAGGCCAGCGGCAGCGCCGAAAGCCCGTAGTGCGCATCGACAAAGCCGCCCACGGCAGACCCGAGGCTCATGCCGACGTAGATGGCCGAGGCGTTGAGCGCGAGCACCAGCCCGACGCGTCCCGGTTCGAGCTCCATCATCCGCTGTTGCTGCGCCGGGAAGAAAAGCGCGAGCGCCCCGGACCAGACCACCATGGCGAGCGTGACCGGCACGACCTCGGCGGGCAGAGCGAAGAGCGCGAGAAGCGCCACGGATATGGTCGCCATGGACGTGACCATCGCCCGCTCGGCCCGCCAGCGCAGAAGCACCCGCCGCGCGATCAGGTTCCCCGCCACGCCCGCGCCGCCATAGAGCAGCATGGCGAGAGAGGTGACATTGGCGCTCGCCCCCACATGCTCGAAAAAGTAGATCGTGATCAGCGAAAAGGTCGCGAAGAGCCCAGCGAGCGCCACGACGGGCACCAGAAGGCCGGTGAGCGACGATCCGGTGGCGAGCACCGTGGCAAGGTCACGCGCCCGCAGACGCTCGCCGTGACCGGAAGGAGGCACCTGCCATCCGATCATGAGCGTAAACAGCAGCATCGCCGCACCAAAGGCCGCAAAGGTCGCCCGCCAGCCCAGATGCGCGCCCATCCATGTGGCAAGCGGCGCTACCGTGGCCGAGGCAATGGTCATGCCGCCGAATATGATGGCGAGCGCCGGTCCCCGCTGCGTGGCCGAAACGAGGCTCGCGCCAAGGGTCGAGGCGACCGGGCTTGCAATCGCGCCCCCCGTGGCTGCAATGAACCGGCCTGCGAGCGCAATCTCGAAGTTCGGGGCAAGTGCGGTGACGAACATGCCCAAGGACAGTATCCCCATGCCGGTCATCACCAGCCGCTTGCGGTCGAAATGGCCGAAGACAACCTGAAGAAGCGGCGCGAGGATGGCCGAGGCAAAGGCATAGACCGCGATGATCAGCCCGGCTTGCCCGCGCGTGATCCCCATGGTGCGGGGAAACTCGGGCAGGGTGCCGATGGCCACGAACATGGCTGCCCCCACGGACAGAAGCGCGAGCGACAGAAGGTTGAGGGCGAGGGTCTGGTCTCGGGTCATTGGGTCACGGCTGTGCATGGTGCGTTGTCGGTCGCAGGGCCGACGCGCGGGGCACCGAAAGGGGCGCGAGCGCGTTTTACAACATAGGAGGCGCGGCGTATCATTGAAATCTATCTTTCCTTATTGGACCAATAAAAGACGTCGATATGATACGGGCCGACCTGAACCTCCTGCGGTCCCTCTCGATCCTGATCGAAGAGGGCAACGTGACCCGCGCCGCCGCCCGGCTGGGCATCAGCCAGCCCGCGCTTTCGGCACAACTTGTGCGGCTGCGCGATCTGTTCGGCGACCCGCTTCTGGTCCCTTCCGAGACCGGGCGGGGGATGCTGCCGACCCCGCGCGCGCTGGAACTGCGGCTGCCGCTCGAGGGCGTGCTCTCGGACGTGGAGGCGCTGCTGGCCCGTGCCCCGGCGTTCGATCCGCGCCGCGCCGACCGACGGTTCACCATCGCGGCGAGCGACAATGGCACCACCGTTCTGGGGCTGGAACTGCTGGCCGACCTCGCGCGGCAGGGGATCGAGGGGATCAAGCTGGCCTTCGTGCCGCTCAACGCCCGCAGCCTGCGCGCCGACGTCGAGGCGGGCGAGATCGACCTCGTCATCGCGCATCTGGACGACGTGCCGGCGGGGCTGCGCACCCGTGCCGTCCTTGACGACCGGCAGCACCTTGTCCAGCGTCGCGACCATCCGCGCGGCACGGGGCCGGTGACCTTGGCGGACTACTGTCGCTGGCGCCATGTCCTCGTCACGACCGAGGGGCGGATGCGCACCGCCGTTGATGACCATATCGAGGCGCAGGGCTACCGCCGTGACATCGCGCTGACCGTGCCGCAATATATCCTCGCCGTGCTGGCAGTGGCGCAAAGCGACATGTTCGCGCTCGTTCCGGCGCGGCTCGCCGAACGGTTCACCGACCGGGTCGATGGCTTCGATATCCCGTTCCGGCCCTCCGGGTTCTCGCTCCAGCTTGCCTGGCATAGTCGTAACCAGACCGATGGCGGCCACCAGTGGCTACGCGACCGGATCGTCGAGATCGCCGCGCGGCGGCAGAACGCCTGAATCGGAACGCCCGCACCCGGTCGGGGGGGCGCGACCGGGCCAGCGCGACCGATCTCATCGTTGCGTGGGCTTTCTCCTTTCACCCGCCGCCGGGCTTCGCTATACGGGCGCGGGTTTTTCCAGCTTGGAGAGCGAAATGGCCAACGTAGTCGTCGTCGGCGCCCAGTGGGGTGACGAAGGTAAAGGCAAGATCGTCGATTGGCTCAGCGAACGCGCTGATGTGATCTGCCGATTCCAAGGCGGACATAACGCGGGCCACACGCTCGTGATCGACGGCAAGGTGTTCAAACTCCACGCGCTTCCCTCGGGTGTCGTGCGCGGCGGCAAGCTGTCGGTGATCGGCAACGGCGTCGTGCTCGACCCGTGGCACCTGCTCAAGGAAATCGAGACGATCCGGGGACAGGGCGTCGAGATTTCGCCCGAGACGCTGATGATCGCCGAGAACACGCCGCTCATCCTGCCGTTCCACGGCGAGCTTGACCGGGCGCGCGAGGAAGCAGCCTCCAAGGGCACCAAGATCGGCACCACCGGGCGCGGCATCGGCCCGTGTTACGAGGACAAGGTGGGCCGTCGCGTGATCCGCGTCGCCGACCTCGCCGACCCCGCAACGCTCGAGGCCCGCGTCGACCGCGCGCTTCAGCACCACGATCCGCTGCGCAAGGGGCTGGGCATCGAGCCGGTGAACCGCGACGAGTTGCTCGCGCTCCTGAACGAGATTGCGCCCAAGATCCTCGAATATGCCGCGCCGGTGTGGAAGGTGCTGTCCGAGAAGCGCAAGGCGGGCAAACGTATTCTTTTCGAGGGTGCGCAGGGCGCGCTGCTCGACATCGACTTCGGCACCTATCCCTATGTCACCTCGTCCAACGTGATCGCCGGGCAGGCGGCCACGGGCGTGGGCATGGGGCCGGGGTCGATCAACTACGTGCTGGGCATCGTGAAGGCTTATACCACCCGCGTGGGCGAGGGGCCGTTTCCGACCGAGCTCTTTGACGCCGACGGCGACCGCCTTGGCGAACGCGGCCACGAGTTCGGCACGACCACGGGACGCAAGCGCCGCTGCGGCTGGTTCGACGCGGTGCTGGTGCGTCAGAGCTGCGCGGTGTCGGGCGTCACCGGCATCGCGCTGACCAAGCTCGACGTGCTCGACGGCTTCGACAAGGTGCGCATCTGCACCGGTTATCGTTTGCGCGGCAAGATCCTCGACTATTTCCCGGCGCACGCCGCCGATCAGGCCGAGGTCGAACCGATCTACGAAGAGATGGACGGCTGGAGCGAATCGACCGCAGGGGCGCGCAGCTATGCCGACCTGCCGGCGCAGGCAATCAAATATATCCAGCGCGTTCAGGAACTGATCGAAACCCCCATCGCGCTCGTGTCGACGAGCCCCGAGCGCGAGGACACGATCCTGATCCGCGATCCGTTCAGCGACTGACCCCGCGAAGCGATCAGGCGTCGACGGACGCGCTGACCTCTGCATCGAGCGCCTGCGTCAGATCGGCGGCGATTTCGTCGGCCTCCTCGAGTCCCACCGACAGGCGCACGAGCCCGTCGGCGATGCCGTGCGCGCGCCGTTCTTCTGCAGTGTAGGTCGAATGGGTCATGCTCGCCGGATGCTGGATCAGACTTTCGGCGTCGCCGAGCGACACGGCGCGCTGGACGAGCGTAAGCCGGTTCATCATCGCCACGCCCGCGGCATAGCCGCCCTTCAGTTCAAAGGCGATCATGCCCCCGAAACCCGGCATCTGCCGCCGCGCGAGATCGTGCTGGGCGAAACATGCCAGCCCCGGATTGAAGGGCGCCATCACCGCGCCGGTCATGTCCTTGACCCCGACCAGACGCACCTGCTGCATATCGGCGCTGGTGCCGAGCGCGATGCCGCCGACCAGATCGCCATGCCCGCCCAGATATTTGGTCGCCGAATGCACCACGATATCCGCGCCGAGCGTGATCGGCTGCGTCAGCACCGGGGTCGCATAGGTGTTGTCGACGACGGTGCGCGCGCCATGGTCGCGCGCGATCGCCGACACCGCTGCGATATCGACCAGCCGCATGTTCGGGTTGGCGGGGGTCTCGAAATAGACGATCTTCGTCGCGTCGGAGATGCAGGCTTCGAGATTGGCCGGATCGGTCAGATCGACATGGGTGACGCGGACGCCAAAGCGCGCAAGGCCGTGGCGCATGAAGGCGAAGGTGCAGCCGTACAGCGTCTGGTCGACGATGATTTCGTCGCCGGGCTTCAGAAAGGACCAGAAAACCGCCGATATCGCGCCCATGCCCGACGCCGTCGCGACAGCGGCTTCCGCGCCTTCGAGCGCGGCCATGCGCCGTTCGAGCAGGTCGACCGTCGGATTGGCGATGCGGCTGTAGAAATATCCTTCGCGCTCGCCCGCGAAAATCTCGGCGCCCGCCTCGGCGGTTTCGAACACGAAGGTCGACGACAGATGCAGCGGCGGCACCAGCGCGCCGTCATTGGCCTTTGCGTCATAGCCGGCATGAATGGCGCGGGTCGCAAAACCCGAAAGCGGAAAGGACGACATGACGGGCGCGACTCCTGCGGTGAACGAGCGCCGCTTGTATCAAATGGCCGGTGGCAGGTGCTTCCAATATATGCCACTAGCAGAACGAATATTGGAATATTCTGCCAAGGACTGCCCCATGGATCGCAAGGATCACCAGATCGTCCGCGCCTTGATGCACGACGGCCGGCTGAGCAATCAGGATCTGGCCGCGGCGGTGAACCTGTCGCCGTCGCCCTGTCTGCGCCGGGTTCGTCTGCTCGAAGAGCGCGGCGTCATCACCGGCTATGCCGCGCTCGTCGATCAAAAGGCGATGGGCTATCCGATCACCGTCTTCGTCGGCATCCGGCTGAGCAAGCATGATCAGGCGACCGTGCAGGCATTCGAGCGGGCGATCGGCGCCATCGACGATATTCTCGATTGCTTCCTGATGACGGGCGATATCGACTATCTGTTGCGTGTCGTCGCACCCGACCTCGACGGCTACGAACGCTTCGTGCGCGAACGGCTGCACGCGATCGACGGCATCGCGTCGATCGACACCAGCCTGGCCTACGGCGTCGTCAAGCAGAGCCGCGTGTTGCCGCTACCCGGCTGACGCCCCGCGCCCCGCCGCGGCGACGGCTTCGATTGCGGCAACGAAGCCCGCCGGGTCGTCTTCTTGGATGAAATGCCCGCCTTTCAGCGTGCGGTGCGGCATGCCGGCGGTTCCGGGCACGCGGCCGAGGAACAGGGCATCGCCGCCGCGCGTGATCGGGTCGCCGTCCGAAAAGCAGCAGAGGAAGGGCTTGTCGAAGCGTTCGAGCGCGGCCCATGCGCGCTTCTGATCGGGTACTGCGACATTGTCGCCCAGCGGCACGAACGACGGATAGATGCGCGCTGCGACCTTCGACGCGCGCGTCGGAAAGGGCGCGTCATAAGCGGCGATTTCTTCGGCGCTGAGCGGGCGCTTCGTTCCCGCCTTGACGATCCGGCCGATCGGGAACAGCGGGCTGTAGCGCGAAAAGGCGCGCCATATCGCAAAGGCGCGCGGCGCCGCCTGTCCCTCGGGCAGTCCGCCGTTCGACAGTGCGACACCCGCGAACCGTTCGGGCATTTCGGCAACGAGACGCAGCCCGATCAGCGAACCCCAATCCTGGCAGACGAGGATCATGTTCCGAAGGTCGAGCGTCTCGATCCAGGCGCGCATCCACGCGACCTGCTGCGCATAGCTGTACGCCGACCGGTCGAGCGGCTTGTCGGAGCGACCGAAGCCGATGAGGTCGGGCGCAACAGCCCGGAAGCCCGCGCGCACCGCGGGACCGATCATGTGGCGGTAGAGATAGCTCCACGTCGGCTCGCCGTGCAGCATCAGCACCGGTTGCGCATCAGCGGCGCCCTCGTCGACATAATGGACGCGCAAGCCGCCCGCGATCTCGGCATATCGCGGCGCGAAAGGCCAGTCGGTCAGGCCCGCAAAACATTCGTCCGGTGTACGATAAACCCGCATAATCCCCCCCTTGGTCCCGATCACTCTAGAATTGCCGCGCGGTGCGGCGCAAGACGCGCTTTCGTTCGGCGGCGCGGCGTGGCACGGTCGGCCGATGAGCCGCACTATCCTGGTCTTCTACGGAAGCTATCGCCGCGACCGGCAGGGCATCAAGCTTGCCCGCTGGATCGTCGATTCCCTTGCTGCGCGCGGCGACCGCGCCGAACTGGGCGATGCGATGGCGGTGGACCTGCCCATGCTCGACCGACGGCACAGCGATTTCGCAACGGGCGAGGCCCCCGCCGCGATGGATGCGCTCGCCGACCGGATCGCCGCCGCGGACGGCTTCGTTTTCGTGACCGGCGAGTATAATGGCGGGTTGCAACCGGGCCTCAAGAATCTGGTCGACCATTACCTTCCCCAATTCGCGTGGCGCCCCGCCGCCATCGCCTCTTATTCGGCCGGCCCCTTTGCCGGCATCCGCGCCGCGACCGCGTGGCGCACGACGCTTGGCGCGATGGGCATGGTGGTCACCGCAACCCCGCTCAGCCTCGCGCGCATCGGCAGTGCTTTCGATGCCGACGGCGGGCCTGCGGGCGAGGACGGCGAGCGACTGGCACGGGCCTTTCCGCGCTTCGCCGACGACCTTGCCTGGTGGACCGACGCCGCGAAGGCGCAGCGCGAACAAGCGCCGCCGCCCTTCTAACCCGATTTGAGCTCCTTCCCGAGCCGCAGGCTGGCGCGCCAGAAGAAGAAAGCCGGGATCAGCCCGAGCCACGCCGCGCCATAGAGGACATAGCGGACGCTTTCGGTGCCCAGGGTGGGCTTGAGCTCTTCCGACGCCATGCCGAAAAGGAGCGGGCCAAGTCCGAGGCCGATCAGATTCTGCAGGAACAGCATCACCGCGCTGGCCATTGCGCGCGCCTCGGGCTGCACCAGCCCGTGGACGCAGGCGAAGGTCGGGCCGTAATAAGCGGCGTTGAGCACGGTCGGCACGAACAGCAACGCGATCGCGACGTGCCATTCGGTGACGGCGTAGCCCAGAAACAGGATCGGCGCGGCGACCGCCATGCCGATCGCCGGCGTGGTGAGCATGTGGCGGCGGTCGGTCTTGCCGAACCGGTCGGCGAAATAGCCGCCGAGCCAGGTTCCCAAAATACCCGCGATGCCCAGCGCGACGCCCAGCAAAAGTCCGGTTTCGCCCGCGCTCAGCCCGTGCG
>LULQ01000447.1_pt1 | contig 16164 bp, 15 predicted proteins | sample 728091 | NCBI WGS metagenome assembly LULQ01 (sample SAMN03860285, study PRJNA289734) | marine metagenome | biome: seawater column; feature: ocean; material: water; isolation source: Red Sea water column Station 149 - depth 10m | place: Saudi Arabia: Red Sea | collected 2011-10-15 | depth 10 m
TTCGTGCAAACCTCGGTGCGCCGAGCACGCGCTCGGACTTCCCATGCACGCTAGGGATTCGTGGCCCGGGTCACAATGACCAACGCCGCGAACTTCGTGTTTTCCTCACGATGATCGCGGCGTCGGTTCGTCAGTGCTTGTGGTCGAGCGGGTGGTGAAGCCGGGTGAAGCCGTTACTGCGTGACGGGCTTGAAGCTCGGACGCGTGGCCTCGAAGGCAGCGATGTCGGCCTCGTTGCCCAGCGTGATGCCGATGTCGTCGAGACCGTTGAGCAGACGCCAGCGGGTGTAGTCGTCGATCTGGAAGGGCGCGACCAGGTCGCCGCAGGTCACGGTCCGGGCCTCGAGGTCCACCGTGATCCGGGTCGTCGGGTCGTCCTCGATCGCGGCCCACAGCTGCTCGATGACGTCCTGCTCGACCGGCACCGACAGCAGGCCGGCCTTGCCGGAGTTGCCGCGGAAGATGTCGGCGAAACGGCTCGAGAGCACGACCTTGAAGCCGTAGTCCATCAGCGCCCACACGGCGTGCTCGCGCGAGGAGCCGGTGCCGAAGTCGGGCCCGGCGACGAGGATCGAGACACCGGCGTACTCAGGCTTGTTGGCCACGAAGTCGGGGTCGTTGCGCCACGCGGCGAACAGCCCGTCCTCGAAGCCGGTGCGGGTCACGCGCTTGAGGTAGACCGCCGGGATGATCTGGTCGGTGTCGACGTTGCTGCGGCGCAGCGGAAGCGCCGTTCCCGTGTGGGAGGTGAACTTCTCCATGGCTCCAGTTCCTCTCAGACCAGGTCCGCGGGCGAGGCGAGCGTGCCCTTGACGGCGGTGGCGGCGGCGACGGGCACCGAGACCAGGTGGGTGCGACCACCCTTGCCCTGGCGACCCTCGAAGTTGCGGTTGGACGTGGACGCGGAGCGCTCCTGCGGGTCCAGGGTGTCGGGGTTCATGCCCAGGCACATGGAGCAGCCGGCGCCGCGCCACTCGCCGCCCGCCTCCTTGAAGACGACGTCGAGTCCCTCCTCCTCGGCCTGCAGGCGCACCCGCACCGAGCCGGGCACGACCAGCAGCCGGGTGCCCTCGGCGACCTTGTGGCCCTTGATGACCTCGGCGGCCAGGCGCAGGTCCTCGATGCGGCCGTTGGTGCACGAGCCGACGAACACGGTGTCGACCTTCACCTCGCGCATGGGGGTGCCGGCCTCGAGACCCATGTAGGCCAGGGCCTTCTCGCAGGCCACCTTGTCCGTGGCGTCCTCGAAGTCGTCGGGTGACGGGACGTGCGCGCCCAGCGGGACGCCCTGACCGGGGTTGGTCCCCCAGGTGACGAACGGCGTGACGTCGCCGGCGTCGATGACGATCTCCTTGTCGAAGGTCGCGTCGTCGTCGGTGCGCAGGCTCTTCCAGTGGGCGACGGCGGCGTCCCACTCGGCACCCTTCGGCGCCTCGGGCTTGCCCTCGATGTAGTCGAAGGTCGTCTGGTCCGGCGCGATCATGCCGGCCTTGGCTCCCCACTCGATGGACATGTTGCAGACCGTCATCCGGCCCTCCATCGAGAGCTGCTCGATGGCCTCGCCGCGGTACTCGACGATGTAGCCCTGGCCGCCACCGGTGCCGGTCTGCGCGATCAGGTAGAGGATCAGGTCCTTGGCGGTGACGCCCTCGGGCAGGGTCCCGTTGACGGTGACGGCCATCGTCCTCGGCTTGGCCTGCATCAGGGTCTGCGTCGCCAGCACGTGCTCCACCTCGGAGGTGCCGATGCCGAAGGCGATCGCACCGAACGCGCCGTGGGTGGAGGTGTGGCTGTCGCCGCACACGATCGTCATGCCGGGCTGGGTGAGGCCCAGCTGCGGGCCGACGACGTGGACGATGCCCTGGTCGAGGTCACCGAGGGGGTGCAGCCGGACACCGAACTCGGCGGCGTTCTTGCGCAGCGTCTCGACCTGGGTTCGGGAGACGGGGTCGGCGATCGGCTTGTCCCAGTCGAGCGTGGGGACGTTGTGGTCCTCGGTCGCCAGCGTGAGGTCGGGACGGCGCACCGGGCGACCGGCCAGCCGCAGGCCGTCGAAGGCCTGCGGGGAGGTGACCTCGTGGATGAGGTGGAGGTCGATGTAGAGGAGGTCCGGCTCCCCGGGGGTCGATCGGACGACGTGCTCGTCCCAGACCTTCTCGGCAAGGGTCCTGCCCATGACGCACTCCTTCGTGACCTTCGGTTGGCGGGTGTCCGTCCGGCCCGACGGCGTACGGAGGCACGCAGGGTCGGGCGGTTCGACAGGTCGATGCTACGCCCAAGATCCCATCTCGTGAGACACGATTCCCAGGATGTGAGACCGCTCTTGCCAAGGCAAAGACTCGTGAGGCGCGCGTCACAGTGCTTGCCATCCCATTCCCCGAGACATCAGTATTGCTATATGGACAGCAGTGGAGTGGGCGTTCTCGACAAGGCGGCGATCGTGCTGACGGCCCTGGAGTCGGGCCCGGCGACCCTGGCGGGCCTGGTCAGCGCCACGGGCCTCGCCCGACCCACCGCGCACCGTCTCGCGGTGGCGCTGGAGCACCACCGTCTCGTCGCCCGCGACATGCAGGGCCGCTTCGTCCTCGGCCCGCGGCTCGCCGAGCTCTCGGCCGCCGCCGGCGAGGACCGCCTCCTCGCCACCGCCGGCCCTGTGCTCGCGCGACTGCGCGACATCACCGGCGAGTCCGCCCAGCTGTGGCGCCGCCAGGGCGACCACCGCGTGTGCGTGGCGGCCGCCGAGCGCCCCTCCGGCCTGCGCGACACCATCCCCGTCGGCACGCAGCTGACGATGCGTGCCGGTTCCGCGGCCCAGGTGCTGCTGGCCTGGGAGGACCCCGAGCGCATGCACCGCGGCCTGCAGAACGCCGCCTACTCCGCCGCCGCCCTCTCCGGCATCCGCCGACGCGGCTGGGCGCAGTCGGTCGGCGAGCGCGAGCAGGGCGTCGCCTCGGTGTCCGCCCCGGTCCGCTCCCCCAGCGGCAAGATCATCGCCGCCGTGTCGGTGTCCGGCCCGCTCGAGCGGCTCTCGCGCACGCCGGGTCGCATGCACGCGCCGGCGGTCATGGCCGCGGCCGAGCGGCTCTCGGAGTCGCTGCGCCGCGCCGCGGCGGACGGTCAGTCGGCCTGATCGCGGCCTCGCCGGGTCGGCCGTGCGTGAGCGACGGCTCGGCCGTGCGTGAGCGACGGCTCGGCCGTGCGTGAGTGACGGTTCGGCGTCAGAAGAGCGCGTCGGTGCGTTCGAGGTCCAGCAGCAGCTGCTTGCGCTCCAGCCCACCGGCGTACCCGGTGAGGGTGCCGTTGGCGCCGATGACGCGGTGGCAGGGGATGACGATCGGGATCGGGTTGCGGCCGTTGGCCAGGCCGACCGCGCGGGAGGCGGCGTTGGTCATGCCCAGGCGGTGCGCGATGGCGCCGTACGACGCGGTCTCGCCGTAGCCGATGCCGCGCAGCTGCTCCCAGACCCGTTGCTGGAAGTCGCTGCCCTGCGGGGCGAGCGGGAGGTCGAAGTCGGTGAGCGTGCCGTCGAAGTAGGCGGCCAGCTGGCGCACGGCCTCGACCAGCACCGGGAGGTCGTCCTGCCGCGCACCACGGGGGCGTCCGTCGCCCTCGGCCCAGGGCGAGAACTCGATGGCCGTGATCGCACCGCGGTGCTCGACGATGCGCAGCGGCCCGATGGGGCTCGGGGTCTCGGTCCACATCAGTTGGTCTCCTGCAGGTCGGTGGGCTGGGGTGCCGGCTCGGGGGTGGGCGGCATCAGGGTCTGCCACAGGTGCAGCAGGGCGTAGGAGCGCCAGGGGCGCCACCGGTCGCTGCCGACGATCGCCTCCGCCGGGTCGGCGCCGAGCCGCGTCAAGGCGGTGCGCACGCCCACGTCGGTCGGGAGGAACACGTCGGGGTGGGCCAGCGCGCGCATCGCGACGTAGTCGGCGGTCCACGGGCCGATGCCGGGCAGCGCGAGCATCCGCTCGCGTACCGCGTCGCGCTCGGGTCCGCGGTCGAGCGCGACCTCTCCCCAGGCCAGCGCCGCCGCCAGCCCGACGAGCGCACGCCCACGCGTCCGCGGCATCGGGAGCGTCTCGGGGTCGAGGCCGGCCACGACGTCGGTGCGCGGGAACACGTGCGTCAACCCGGGTACGCCGGTGTCGACCCGGGTCCCGTGCGCGGCGACGATCCGGCCGGTCACCGTCCGGGCGCCGGTGACCGAGACCTGCTGGCCGATCACCGTGCGAAGCGCCGTCTCCCCGCCGTCGACCTGGCCGGGCACGCGCAGGCCCGGGTGACGGGCCACGAGGGGGGCGAGCAGCCTGTCCGCACCCAGGTGCGCGCTCACCGCCAGCGGGTCGCAGTCGGCGTCGACGAGCCGTCGGGCGCGCTCGACGGCGGCGCCGGTGTCACGCAGGTCGGTGAGCGTGAACGTCGCCGCCACCTGGGCGGTGCGGCCGGGCTCGAGGTCGTCGAGCGAGGGGTCGAGGTGGAGGCGCAGGGTGCCGGGGCCGTGCGGGAGGTCGAGGGTGCGGGCGTACCAGCCGGGTCCGGCGACCTCGACGCCCGGCACGAGGTGGTAGGCCAGGAAGTCCAGCAGCGCCGTGGCCGCGAAGGGCGTGCGGACCGCCAGTCGCATGGTGAGCGTGCCCGCGGCGGTCGACTCGGCCGCACCGTGCGAGCCCGCTGCGGATCGGCGTGCGCGCAGGGCGCTGGGACTGGCGTCGTACACCTCGCGGACGGTGTCGTTGAACTGCCGCACGCTGGCGAAGCCGGCGGCGAAGGCGACGTCGGCCAACGACAGGTCGGTGGTCTCCACCAGGACCCTCGCCGTCTGCGCCCGGCGCGCCCGGGCGAGGGCGAGCGGCCCGGCACCGAGCTCGGCGACCAGCACGCGCCCGAGGTGGCGCGGCGTGTAGCCGATGCGCCGGGCCAGGCCCTCGACCCCCTCACGGTCCACGACGCCGTCGGCGATCAGCCGCATCGCGCGGCCGGCCACCCCGGCGTGGACGTCCCAGTCCGGGCTGCCCGGCGTGGCGTCCGGCAGGCAGCGCTTGCAGGCGCGGTAGCCGGCGGCCTGCGCGGACGCCGCGGAGCGGTGGAAGGTCACGTTGCCGGCGGCGGGGGTGCGTGCCGGGCAGGAGGGCCGGCAGTAGATGCCGGTCGTGCGGACCGCGGTGTAGAAGACACCGTCGTAGCGGCGGTCGCGCGAGCTGACGGCGGCGTAGCAGGACGCCGGATCCAGCCCCCGGTCCAGCACCGGGTCCAGGGGGCTCGTCGTCTCGCTCACGATGCCATCATGCACGTCGCCACCGACAGTCTCTGGCGGGAATCGGACACGGCCGCGGGCCGGGACGCGGTGCCACGACGCACCGTCCGGGCCGGGGGTGCGCGGGCGGTGACCACCCCTGAGGGAGGATCGGGGGGTGCCACAGCACCTGCGGGTCGACCATTCCCACCGACGGACCGTCGTGCGCGTCGTGCTGCTCACCCACGTGCTGCTGGCCATCGTGACCGCAGCGGCGGTCACCCTGGCCTACCGGCACCTCGACGGCGACATCCGCTCCCAGGACGTCACGGGGATGCTGACCGACCGCCCGGAGAAGCAGGAGGTCGAGGGCCCGAAGGAGCCGCTGAACATCCTCGTGATGGGCACCGACGACCGCTCGTGCGAGGGCTGCGCCATCGACGGCGAGTCCGGCGGCGGAGGCTCGGACACCACGCTGCTGGTGCACGTCTCCGCGGACCGCCAGGAGGCCTACGGCATCTCGTTGCCCCGCGACGCCCTGGTCACGCGGCCCGACTGCATGGACGACGACGGCGAGGTGATCCCGGGCGGTGAGCTCGAGATGTTCAACTCCGCCTTCGCCCTCGGCGGTCCGGCGTGCACGATCCAGACGGTCGAGCAGCTCACCGGGGTGCTGATCGACCACTACGTCACCGTCGACTTCAACGGCTTCGTCGACATGGTCGACGCCGTCGGCGGGGTGGAGGTGTGCATCCCCAAGGACGTCTCCGACCCGACGCACAACATCTTCTTCGACGCCGGCACCCAGACCCTCGAGGGCCGGGAGGCGCTCGACTACGTCCGCGAGCGCTACGTGCTCTCGGCCAACTCAGACATCGGCCGGATGCGTCGTCAGCAGGCGTTCATCGCCTCGATGATCAACAAGGTCGTCTCCGCCGGCACCCTGACCCGTCCCGACCGCGTCTACAGCTTCCTCTCCGCGGCCACCCGGTCGATCACCGTCGACGAGGAGCTGGGCTCGATCCAGGACCTGGTCGACCTGGCGCTGCAGTTCCGCGACACCGGGCTGGGCAGCATCGAGTTCGTGACGGTGCCCAACGAGGCCTACGCGCCCGACCCGAACCGGCTCGTCTGGTCCGACAAGGCCGCCAAGCTGTGGAAGCGCGTGGCCAAGGACAAGCCACTGACCAAGAAGCTCGGTCGGCGGTCCATCAGCGCCAAGGACCCGGTCGGCACCTCGTCGGCCGACCCGAGCGCCACGGCCACCGAGCCCGTCGACCCCGACGAGGCGGCCGAGCGGGAGAAGGAGCGGGCCGAGGCGCTCGCCAACGGCCTCTGCGCCTGAGGTTCCGGACCGGCGGTGGGCAGTCACCCTTTCCGTCGGCCGGATCGGTCGAGGACTCACCGCTCCCGCCGGCTCGGGTCGGGCAGCGGTGAGTGATCAACCCATGGACGACCCCGGACGGTTGAGGACTCACCGCTCCCGGGCGTCGGTGGCTCGTGCCAGGCTGGGCCCGTGAGCCGCCGCAAGGAGCGTCCCGAAATCCCCGAGGAGTGGGTACGCCGCATCGACGGCGTGCTCGGGGCGTTCCCCCGGTGCGCGGCCGAGCCGGCCTGGGTCGGCACCCGCTGGCGGGTGGGGTCGGCCACGGTGGCGCACGTGTTCGGCGGCGAGGACGGCCTGTTCCGCATCATGTTCCGCGCCGAGCCCGACGAGGTGATGGCGCTGCAGCACCTCGGCGACCCGTACTTCAAGGCCTCGTGGGGCAGTGACGTCGTGGGGCTGCTGCTCGACGACGACACCGACTGGGCCGAGCTGGCCGAGCTGCTGACCGACTCCTACTGCGTCCAGGCGCCCGAGCGGCTGGCCGCGCAGGTCCAGCGGCCGGGCTGAGCCGCGCAGGCCCAGCGGCCGGTTGAGCCGCGCCGGCGCCCGGTGCGAGGACAGCCGCGAGCACGAGGAACGACGAAGGCCCGGTCCTGGTGGACCGGGCCTTCGTGAGACGTACTCCGTACGGGATTCGAACCCGTGTTTCCGGCGTGAGAGGCCAGCGTCCTAGGCCACTAGACGAACGGAGCATGTTCTTTATTCTGTTGCTTCGGGCTGCCTCTCGGCCTCCCTGGCGACCTGCGGAACTCTAGCCTCAGGCCTTCGTCCCGGCCAAATCGGGGTGATCCTGAGCGGATCTCCGACCTGGTGGTCACTTGCTGGGGTACTAGGACTCGAACCTAGAACAACTGAACCAGAATCAGCCGTGTTGCCAATTACACCATACCCCAAGGGGGTACCTCGCCGCCTGCTCCGCAGGCCCGAGGACCGACGGGAACCTTACACGCGAGGGTCGGGGCCGACCAATTCGGAGGGGGGTCCCGGCGGACCACCCCAGGGACCCGGCGGACCTGGCGGACCCGGCGGGCCCGGTGGGGGCGGAGGACCGGAGGGGCCCTGGGTGCCCGGCGGCCCCGGGGGCCGCTGTCCCGCCGACGGCGTCGGGCCGCCCTCGGTGGCGATGCCGGCCCGACGGGCCACCCACAGCACCACGCCGAGGTAGACCAGGCTCTGGGTCAGCGTCACGGGCAGGCTCCACCAGGTGCCGCCGGTGGGGTTCATGGCCGTGGTCATGTCGCTGAAGGCCAGGGCCATGCCGAAGGCCAGCAGGTTGTTGAGCACGTGCATGGCGATGCCGGCCTCGAGCCCACCGGTGGCCAGCACCAGGAAGCCCGCGACGAGCCCGAACGCGAACCGGTCGACGAAGACCGGCGGGTCCTGCGCCCCGTGCGCCAGGGCGAAGAGCAGGGCGGGCACCACGACCGCGACCACCCGCGAGGGGATCAGGGTGCCGACGGCCTGGGTGAGGTAGCCCCGGAACGCGAACTCCTCCCCCGCCGCCTGCAGCGGAGTGAGCAGCACGACCACGAGCAGGAAGTCGCGCATGGTCCGGCTCCACGAGTTGAGCTCACCGGTGATCTCGGCCCCGTTGCCCTGCGCGGGCAGGACGGCCGAGACGACCAGGGTCGCGACCAGCGCCACCACGGAGAGCCCGAGGCAGGTCGCCAGCCACCCCCACCGCACCCGGCGTACGACGGAGGCGGCCCAGCCGGGGTGCAGCCCGTGCACGAGCCACACGGCCAGCACCACCGCCGGGATCGCCGCGGCCCAGCCGATGTTGACCAGTGCCAGGAACGACGGGGTGATCTCGTCGGTGCCGGAGAGCCGGTCCAGTGCCACGTCCGGCGGCAGGCCGCCGAGGATCAGCCCGGCGGCGATCACCCCGGCCGCCGCGGTCTGGGCGACCAGGAAGATCACCCCGACCATGACGACGCCCAGCAGCACCCACCAGCGCGACGGGCGGCCGGCGGTGAGCAGGCGGTGGTAGGCCAGCACGGGTGGCTCCCGGATCAGAGCGCGGAGGCCAGGCGGGCCAGCGACCGCTCGCGCCCCAGCAGCTCCATCGACTCGAACAGCGGCGGGCTGCGTCGTGCGCGGCCTTGACCACGCCGCGGCCGGTCTCGTCGAGCAGCTTGGCGACGTCGGCCTCGTCGCGGGTGAAGTCGGCCTCGTCCACGAAGAGGAACCCCAGCATGTCGGCGACCTCGGCGAGCTTGTTGACCCGCTCGGCGACCAGCGGCATCGCCAGCTCCAGCAGCTGGGCGTCGGCGTCACGCACCGGGTCTCCGACCACGCCGGCGGCCTTGAGGAACGGCAGCGCGCGGTGGGTGATCTCCTCGACCGGCAGCATCCGCAGGTGGGCGGTGTTGATGGCCTCGGCCTTCTTCAGGTCGAATCGCGCCGGGTTGGCGTTGACGTCGGCGATGTCGAAGGCCTCGACCATCTCCTCGAGCGTGAACACGTCACGGTCGGCCGCGATCGCCCAGCCCAGCAGCGCCACGTAGTTGAGCAGGCCCTCGGGCAGGAAGCCCTGGTCGCGGTAGGCCAGCGCGTGCGCCTGCGGGTCGCGCTTGGAGAGCTTCTTGTTGCCCTCCCCCATGACGTAGGGCAGGTGGCCGTAGAGCGGGGTGGCCTCGGCGACGCCGATCGCCCTCATCGCCTCGAACAGCGCGATCTGGCGGGGGGTCGAGGAGAGCAGGTCCTCGCCGCGCAGCACGTGGGTGATGCGCATGGTCGCGTCGTCCACGGGAGCGGTGAGCGTGTAGAGCGGGTCGCCGTTGGCGCGGCACAGCGCGAAGTCGGGGACGAACTGCGTCTCGAAGGTCACCTCGCCGCGGACCAGGTCGTCCCAGGTGATCGAGCCGTCGGGCATCCGGAAGCGCACCAGCGGCTCGCGGCCCTCGGCCACGAACGCGTCGCGCTGCTCGGGCGAGAGCTCGCGGCAGAAGCCGTCGTACCCCATCACCTTGGAGCCGGACTCCTTGCGGCGCGCCTCCACCTCGTCGTTGCGGCAGTAGCAGTCGTAGGTGTACGACGACTCCCGCAGCTTGCCGAGCACGTCGCGGTAGAGGTCGCCCCGCTCGGACTGGCGGTAGGGGCCGTAGGAGCCACCGACCTCGACGCCCTCGTCCCAGGTCAGGCCGAGCCAGCGGAAGAGCTCGAGGATCGCGGTGTAGGACTCCTCGGTCGAGCGCTCCTTGTCGGTGTCCTCGATGCGCAGCACGAACGTGCCGCCGCGACCGGTCAGCTCGGCGTGCTTGGCGAAGGCGTAGTTGAACAGGGCGGTGCGGACCAGTCCGACGTGCGGGGACCCGGTCGGCGACGGGGCCATCCGGACGCGCACAGGCGTGTCGGGCGTGGCGGGACCCTGGGTGGTGCTCTCGGACACGGGGTTCAGCGCTCCTTGATCGTGTTGGTCAGCGCGCCGAGGCCGTCGATGGCGACCTCGACCTCGTCGCCGACGTGCATGCGGCCGACGCCCTCGGGGGTGCCGGTGAGGATGACGTCGCCCGGCAGCAGGGTCATCACGCTGCTGACGTGGGCGACGAGGGTGGGGACGTCGAAGATCATGTCGGCGGTCGAGCCGTCCTGGACGACGTCGCCGTTGAGGTAGGTGCGCACGCGCACGCCGTCGGCGAAGGCCTGCGGGTCGAGGTCGGTCTCGACCCAGGGGCCCAGCGGGCAGAAGGAGTCGAAGCCCTTGGCCCGCGTCCACTGGTCGTCGCTGCGCTGCAGGTCGCGCGCGGTGACGTCGTTGGCGATGGTGTAGCCGTGGATGACGTCGGTGGCCTTCTCGGGCGGGACGTCGCGGCAGATCCGGCCGATGACCACGGCCAGCTCGCCCTCGTACTGCAGGTCCTGGGTCTGGCGCGGGTGGAAGACCGGGTCGCCCGGGCCGACCACCGAGGTGTTGGGCTTGAGGAACATCAGCGGCTCGCTGGGCACGTCGTTGCCGAGCTCGGCCGCGTGCTTGGCGTAGTTGCGGCCGATGCCGACGACCTTGCTGCGGGGCAGGACCGGCGCGAGGAAGCGGACGTCCTCGAGACGGTGCTCCTGCTCGAGCAGCTTGACGCCGACGTACAACGGGTCGCCGGCGAGGGCCACGATGACCGCGTCCTCGCCCAGCTGGCCGTGCTCGTCGAGGTCGCCGGTCACGACGCCGTACTGCGGGTCCTCGCCCGTGGTGAATCTCGCGATGCGCACCGCTCGACCCTATCGAGTCCGGCCGCGCGGACCTCAGTCGCCGAGCACCTGCCTGAGGTGGTCGTTGGCGAGCAGCCGGTGCGGGTCGGCCTCGTCGCGGATCGCCAGGACGTCGCCGAAGCGGGCGTAGGCCCGGGAGAGGTACGCCGAGTCGAGGGTGTGCCGCTTGCCCCAGTGCGGCCGGCCGTCGTGGGCGACGAAGACCTCCTGGGCGGCGGCGAAGTACGGCGAGGGGTCCTGGCGGTGGTAGGTGTGCACCGCCACGTAGCAGCTCTCGCGCTCGTGGGCGGTGGAGAGCCACACGTCGTCGGCGGCGGTGAAGCGCACCTCGATCGGGAACGACACGTGCTCGCCGCTGGTCGCGAACCACCGCTGCAGGGCGCCGATCACCTCCGGCAGCGCGGCGCGGGGCATCGCGAACTCCGACTCGTGGAAGCGCACCCGACGGCGCGACACGAACACCTCGTGCGACGGCGCGACGAACTCTCGCGCCGAAAGCGCCGAGCCGGAGAAGCGGTTGATCCGCGGCACCAGCGAGGGCCGGGCGCGGGCGACCCGGTTGAGCACCTCGAACGCGCCGTTGCTGAGCAGCTCGTCGTCCACGAGGCCGCGCAGCCGGCCGATCGGCGCCGGGGCGGTGCCCTCGGGCACGCGGTTGTTGCGCTTGAGCAGGGCCTTCTCGGTGTGCGGGAACCAGTAGAACTCGCAGTGGTCGTTGCCCCCGACGAGCTCCGGCAGCCGCTCGAGGACCTCCGGCAGCGGCATCGGCTCCTCGAGGGCGTGGAGCAGGAACGCCGGCACGCACTGGAGGGTGACCTCGGTGACGATGCCCAGCGCGCCCAGCGACACCCGCACCGCGCCGAACCACGGGTGCTGCTCGTCGACCTCGACCACGTCGCCGGACGCCGTCACCAGCTGCACGGCGACGACGGCCTTGGCGATGCCGTGCAGCCGGTCACCGGTGCCGTGGGTGCCGGTACCGATCGCTCCGGCCACGGTCTGCGGGTCGACGTCGCCGAGGTTGGGCAGCGCCAGGCCCAGCCGGTCGAGCTCCCGGTTGAGGGTGCGCAGCGACATCCCCGCCTGCACCCGCACGCGGCCGTCGGGCGTGTGCCCGAGCAGCCTGGCCATCCCGTCGAGCCGCACCTGCACGCCGTCGGTCGCGCACAGCGGCGTGAAGGAGTGACCCGAGCCGACCGGGCGCACCGTGAGGCCGTCGTGGGCGGCGTCGGCGAGCACCTGCGCGACCTCGGCGGTCGAGGTGGGCGCGGCCACCCGCTGAGGGGTGCAGCGGACGCTGCCGCTCCAGTTGCGCCACGTGGTCCTGGTGGTGCTCATCCGAAGACCCTCCCCTCGCCTCGGTACGTCGGCACCACGCGCGTGACCCCGTCCGCGTCGACCCGGGCGACCTCGGCCAGCCGCTCGCACATCTCCCCTGCCTTCGCGTGCCGCAGCAGCACCCGGTCGCCGACCGCCAGCGTGCCGGCACCGGCTCCGCGGACCGGGGTCTGCACCTCGCCCGCGCCCTCGGCGCGGGTGAGCGCCAGGCCCTCCGGCCACACCGGGGTCGGGGCGCGGCTCGCGCCGGTCGGACCGGAGGCGATGAAGCCCCCGGAGAACAGCGTGGCGAGATCCGCGGCCGGACGACGCACGACGTCGAGCGCGTAGTAGCCCGCGGGGCGGGGGCTGAAGCCGGCGTACCCGTCGAAGAGGGTGGGGGCGAAGAGGCCGGAGCCGGCGGTGAGCTCGGTGAGGACGGGGTCGTCGCCGACGACGTGCAGGCTGCCGGTGCCGCCGGCGTTGACGACCTCCAGCTCCGCGTGACGACCGACGGCGGCGACCACGGCCGCACGCCGGTCGACCAGCTCGGCGGCGGAGCGGCGCTTCATCAGCCGGACCGCGGGCGAGGAGTCGGGGACCCCGGCGATCTGCGCGTCGTAGAACATCAGCCCGACCAGCGCGAAGCCGGGGCGCTCGGCGACCGCGCGCGCCAGTCGCTCGGCCTCCTCGGCGGTGTGCACCGGCGAGCGGCGGGCGCCGAGGTGCAGCGGGCCCAGCCGCAGCGAGGCGTCGACGTCGAGGCAGACCCGGATCGTGGGGTGGCCGGCCCCGAGGACCGCGTCGACGAGGTCGAGGTGGTCGGTGGAGTCGACCATGACCGTGATGGCGGCGCGGCGGTGCTCGTCGGCCACGAGGTCCCGCAGCGCCTCGCGGCTCACCGAGGGGTAGGCCAGCAGCACGTCGTCGTGGCCGAGGTCGGCGAGCCACACCGACTCGGCCAGCGAGTAGGTCATCACGCCGGCGAAGCCCGGGCGGTGGAGCACCTCCTCGACCACCGAGCGGACCCGCACCGACTTCGTCGCCACCCGGATCGGCACTCCGCCGGCGCGGCGGACCAGGTCGTCGGCGTTCGCGGCCAGCGCGTCGTCGTCGACGATCCCGAGCGGCGCCTCGAGGTGGGCGGTGGCGGACAGCAGCTGGGCTCGCCGGTGGACCATGTGCGCCAGTCAACACCAGCCCGGCGGCGTACGTCGTCGGTTCCTGCGCGCGCGTCGGGCGCGCCTACCGTGGGACCCATGCAGGTGCGGACGGTGCTGTCGCGGGCGGAGTGGGAGCCGCTCGCCGAGGCGCACGCCGCGCGGGTGGACCGCTACACGCGACCGCACCTCGAGCGCCGCGAGGCGCGGGTCAAGCACCCCGTCCACGACTTCCTGTTCACCTACTACTCCCAGCGGCCCGCGCAGCTGCGGCGCTGGCACCCAGGTGTCGGCGTGGCGCTCGAGGACGCGCCCGAGCACGCGGGCTGGAAGGGCTACCGGGTCGTGCCCCCCAGCGGGCGCCATAGCGCCCGCTCAGGGGCACGAGTCGAGGTGGACCCGGCGTACGTCGCTGCGCAGCGCCCGCTCGTCGAGGCGATCCGGCGGCTGCTGGTGGCCACCGCGTCGCGGCCGCCCCAGCTGGGCTGCTTCGGGCTGCACGAGTGGGCGATGGTGCACCGCGCCTCCGAACACGGCACCCGGCACGAGTGGCCGCTGCGGCTCGGCGAGCGCGGCACCGACGAGGTGGTCGAGGGGCACCGGATCACCTGCACCCACTTCGACGCGTTCCGCTTCTTCACCCCCTCCGCCCGGCCGCTGAACACCCTGAGTCCGGGGTCGAAGGACCGCGAGGAGTTCGAGCAGCCGGGCTGCCTGCACGCCGGGATGGACCTCTACAAGCACGCCTTCCGGCTCAGCCCGATGGTGCCCTCGGAGCTGGTGGCCGACTGCTTCGAGCTGGCGTGGGACATCCGCGTGCTCGACATGCGCGCGTCGCCGTACGACCTGGCGGACCTGGGGCTGGAGCCGGTGCGCATCGAGACCGCCGAGGGCAAGCGGACCTACGCCGACGCGCAGGCCGCGTTCGCCGCGCGGGGCGCTCCCCTGCGCGCACGCCTGGTCGAGGCGTGCGACGCGCTGATCTGAGTCGAGTGGCTCAGGTCACGCCCGGACGTGCCGAAGGACAGGGCATGACCCACCTGCTGCGACTCGACGCCGTGGCGCACCGCGACGAGTTCGCCGTGCGGCTGGACGGCCACCTGCTCGGCCACGTCGTCCGCGACCCCCGCGCCCTCACCGAGATCTGGACCTGGTGGGCCGACGGTGGCGGCGTCCCGCAGCAGCACGAGGACTCCCGCGAGATGGCGGTCTACCGCCTGCTCGTCGGGTACGGCCTGGACTTCTCCACCGCGCGTTCGCTGGTGCAGCGCGGCGCCGTGCTCGTCGCCGCCTGACCCGCCCCTCGCCTCCCACCTTCACTCGATCGGTCACGTCGTCCGCGATCCGGGCGGCTGTTTGCACCCCTACTCGAGGTGCGCTTAGGTAAGCCTTACCTAATCCATCTCGGGAAGGATTCTCGGTGCCACCCACCCCTGCCCTCCTGCGGCACGTGCTGCACCCGGCCCACGCCGGCGAGTACGCCACCGCCACCCGCCTGGCCGTCGACCACCTCACCACGGCCCTCGGCCGGGTCCGCGGCCCCGCGACCGGCCTGGACCCCGACCGCGCGGCCAAGCCCGTGCGCGACGTCGACCTCGACGCGCCCCTCGGGTGCACCGCCCAGGCCCTCGCCGAGCTCGACCGCGTCTGGCTCGACGACACCGTCTGGTTCCACGAGCCCGGGTACGCCGCCCACCTCAACTGCCCGGTCCTCATCCCCTCCCTGGTCGCCGAGGTGCTCGTCAGCGGCGTGAACGCCAGCCTGGACACCTTCGACCAGTCAGTCGGCGGCACGTTCGTGGAGCGCCACCTGGTCGACTGGGTCTGCGAGCGGGCGGGCCTCGGCCCCGCCGCCGACGGGGTCTTCACCTCCGGCGGCACCCAGTCCAACCTGCAGGGCCTGCACCTGGCCCGCGACCACGTCCGCGCGCGCACCGGGGCCGACCTCGACCGGCTGCGGGTGCTGGTCTCGGTCGACGGGCACTACTCCGTCCAGCGGTCGGCCCGACTGCTGGGCCTCTCCCCCGACGCCGTCATGGCCGTCCCCGTCGACGGGCGGCGCCGGATGCGTCCCGACGCGCTGGCCGACGCGTTGTCCCAGGTGGAAGCCGAGGGCACCGTGCCGATGGCCGTCGTCGCCACCGCCGGCACCACCGACCACGGGGCGATCGACCCACTGGGCGCGGCCGCCGACGCGGTCGCCGTGCGCGACGTCGCCGCCGCCCGGGCCTTCTACGTCGACGGGCTCGGCTGGCAGCCGGCGTACGACGGCGACGACGTGCTCATGGTGCAGGTCGGTGAGCGGGTCGTGCTGAGCCTGTGGGACCGGGCCGCGTTCGAGGCCGAGGTCGGGCCGGTGGCCGAGGGGCCCGCCCCGGTCACGCTGGCCCACAACGTCGCGACCCGCGAGGACGTGGAGGCCGTGATGTCGGTGATGACCGCCGCCGGCGGCACCCGCCTCGGCGGGCCCGAGGAGCGCGAGTGGGGCGGCGTCACCGGCTACGTCGCCGACCCCGACGGCTACCGCTGGGAGGTCGCGTGGAACCCCGGCCCCGTCGGCCAGGCGGTCCTCCTGTGATCGCCCCGGCCGACCGGCACCTGCTGGCCGACACCGAGGTGGACGCCGCAGTGCAGGAGGACCTGGGGGACTGGCGCCCGCTCTTCGGGCTGCTGGCGGCCCGCTTCGACACCGGGGACTTCGCCACCGGCGCCCGACTGGTCGCCGAGGTGGCGGGGCTCGCGGAGGCCATGGACCACCACCCCGACGTCGACCTGCGCTACGGCGCGGTGGAGGTGCGCACCTGGAGCCACGACGTCGGCGGCATCACCCGGCGCGACCTGCGACTGGCCAGGGCGGTCTC
>LULQ01000456.1_pt1 | contig 16107 bp, 14 predicted proteins | sample 728091 | NCBI WGS metagenome assembly LULQ01 (sample SAMN03860285, study PRJNA289734) | marine metagenome | biome: seawater column; feature: ocean; material: water; isolation source: Red Sea water column Station 149 - depth 10m | place: Saudi Arabia: Red Sea | collected 2011-10-15 | depth 10 m
CTCCAGAATCTTGTATCGCTATGTCTTCCAATTTCGAGCCCATTATGAGGCTCTCTTGAAAAAACTAATCCTAAATAAGAAGTGATAATTTTTAATGGAAGCCACCACAAAAAAAGAGTTTCCAAAGGAAAAAAGAAAGCCGTAACCATTTGTGTTAAAACAATGAATAATTGAACCGTAGATCCTCTATCTATGCTTTTTTTGAATTCAGGATCTTTGTCACAATAGTCATTAACCATTTTTTCTATCCTTTCGTCTGATCCCTGATTATGAACCCTCAAAGCTGCTTCAAACCAAGAGTCAACATGCGTATGGAAGTAATCAGGGTCCTTTTCAGGATCATTTGTGTGAGCGTGATGTTTCATATGAAGAACTTTTAATAGTTCATGAGATCTTGCTAAAGGAATCAAGGAAATCTGACCCACAAAAGAATTAACCCACTCAAGGTTCTTATGGTTCCCTGATAGATGTCCGTGTTGGCCTGCATGAGATGGCAAATAGGCAAAAGATGTAGAAATTAGAGATATGAAAAAACCTAACCATAATGGAATAGTTGATGAAATAACTAAATACCAGACAAGACACCATACAAAAAATTGCGTAAAGGCAATAACAATCATTTCCCACTCTATTCTTCCCATAAAAGCTCTAGCTATTTCTTTTTCCTGATCATGAGAGAGTTCAGAGGATTGATAATCGTACATCTGGCTATCGGTCATACTATCCAGCCCCATTTTTTATATTTAGCTAACAAGCCAAAAAGGAACCCAGCCAGATAACTGGCTACAGTAAAAAAAAGTTCATTTTTTGGTTCAAAAAAGTAAATGGTTGCAGCATTAAAAACACTGCCAAAAAAAACAAACGCAAATAAAACAATGAACCATTGCTCAATTATTGAAATTTTATCCTCTGTTTTTGAAGATTTTTCATTCATAGCAGTTTTATTTTACTAACAGAAATTAAATAAATATATATTTAAGACCTAGATTAGCTTGGATCATCCTAATTAGAGAATATAATTTATCAATGGATTATGTAGCTTATGCTGTCCCATTTTTCCTTCTCCTGATAGTTCTCGAGTTAGGTTATGGTTTTTTAATAAAAAAAAATAATTATCGAATCTCTGATACATTAACAAGCTTATCTTTAGGTTCAATCAGTCAATACGTGCCAATTTTAAAATTGGGCTTTCAGGGAGCTGTATTTGCTTTCATCGCGGACTATTTTAGCTTGCCTTTGTTATCCAGTTCTTCATGGATAGTCTGGGTTGTAGCTTTTATTCTTTATGACCTTTGCTATTACTGGTTCCATAGGATGCATCATGAAGTTAAAATTTTTTGGGCGAGTCATGTGGTTCATCATCATGGGGAAGAATTCAATTTATCTACAGCCCTAAGACAAACTAGTTCAGGTTTTTTGTGGAGCTGGATTTTCTACATACCTCTATTTATTCTTGGCATTCCTCCTGAGGTTTTTATCACTGTTGGATCTCTAAATCTTATTTATCAATTCTGGGTTCATACTGAACATGTAAAAACTATAGGAATTTTCGAGTACATATTAGTAACTCCTTCAAATCATCGGGTGCATCATGCTCAGAATGAGGAGTACATCGATGCTAACTACGGAGGAGTATTTATATTTTGGGACATTATTTTTGGTACTTTCATAGAGGAAAAAAAAGAAGTGAAACCAATCTATGGAACAGTCAAGCCTTTAAATAGCTGGAATCCAATTAAGGCTAATATAGATGTGTATTGGTTGATATTAAGAGACTCTTTTGTAACCAAAAGATGGGGAGATAAATTTAAGGTGTGGTTCTCAGATGCCAGATGGAGGCCAGATGATGTTTCAGAAAGATTTCCAGTTCAAAGAAATGATTTATCGTCTTTTGTTAAATACGATCCAAAATTAGACGTTTTTCAAAAAATTTATGCATTTTTTCAAATCTTTAGCCTAATAATTATTCCAAATTTCATTGTCTCTGACTTAGATCAACAGACTAATTTTCAATCTTTAATTCTTATTGGTAACGCGGTACTTTTTATTACTTTCACTTTGATGTACTTGGAAGGAAAACAATATGCCTTGTGGATGGAATCTATCAGATCAATATCTTTTATTGCTCTTATTTTTTTCGACTTTTCTGAATTAAGTCTTCTCTCAGTACAAATTTCAGGAATACATGCTCTTGTTTGTCTTCTATATTTAGTAATTGCTTTGCCTTTGAGAATCGTTAAATTCCAATCTGCCTAATTAATAGTTCGTGATCCAGATTGGTGAAGACCAAGCTCTTTCCTGAATTGTTGATTTTATATCCGATCTAGGAAGTTGATTACTTCTAATTGCGTCCCAAGTAGACCATCTGCAAACTGGGTTTTCTAAAACTCTAACGTAATAAAAGGCTTCCTGATCTTCAATAAATTCTGGATCTTTCCATAAAGTTTTTAGCTCCCTAGAGCCCTTATTTTTGCTGATAGAGCAATCATTCAAATTAACTTTTGCACCATTGTCAGGACACCTGTGAGATGATTTGTCTACTTCCAATCCATCACTACAGGTTGCGTCATAGACCTTCTCTTTAGATTCTCCATTATCGAGCCATCCCTTGATAATTTGTACTCTCTGTAAATTTGTACCTTGGGCATCAGCCATCGCCCATACAAGGAAAGTAGGAGATTTGTTCTTCTTAGTTTTGAGGCTTCCTCCCATTGTTGATGCTGTTTCGTAAAGGTAAGCAATAGTATTTTCTTTGCTGAATGCATTCTCAATGTCATACCCAGCAAAAAATCTAATTTTTATTCTTGGGCCGCTAGTTGCAAAAGTTTCCTTTCTTTTGAATGCGTTAAAAATTGACTCTCTTGTGTTCTCTTCAGCCCATACTCCTGCAAGGCCGGAAGCGCTCCAGCTAATGAGCCTATTGCTGCCTGCGAAATAATCTTTTCCATCAACCTCTGCAATTAAATTTGGCCTTAGGACTTTCAATACGGATCCATAAGTCTTATTGAAAGGAATAGATCCCCTGAGTTCAGGAGTTCCATCGAGAATGCCTATTTTTGAAAAGTATCTATCTTCTTCGAACGATGATGCAGATACATGAGTATCAGTTGATCCAATAAAACCAAATTTATATGGATTGACACCACTTTTGTTTTTCAGAGCCATGCCTCTTAACAAGGCACTTCTTGTATAACTCCCTTCATCATTATCTGCTGTATTTTCAATTTCAAAATCAGCCCACTCATCATTTTTTGATAAGAAGGGACTCGTCTCTGAGGAAGCTTTCACCTGAGTTATTTCAACAACAGGCTCATTACTTATTCTCTTTCTGCTATAAGATTCATCTATTGGAGCGCCATTAAAATCATCTAGCATAAACATTAAGCCTCCAGAGAGATTAGAATTATGTGGTATGGCCATGCTCTCAACTCCATTATTTCTAAGAGAATCCATCCAATCCCATAACTTTTCTGGATTTGGACTATCTACTCTGCTAAAGGGCATTAATGGTAAATTTTTAGTATCCTTGAAAATAACATTTCTATGCAGTGTTGTAAGGTCTGCTCCGCTACCTGCCGAGTATTCGTAACCAGCAAAAGTAGTCAAAACTCCTGGTTCATAGGCTCTATCAGCAGCCTGAATAATATCCTGCCAAACACTGCTGGAAATCTTATTTAATTCATTGGTAAGATCATTGGCCAGTCTTCCCTCCTCTGCGAGCCTCTGTGCGAAAGGTCTAAAGAGGTTAGATCTTCTGATAACCTCAAATATGCCTGCACCCGCTGAATCATTTAAATTATGTAATGGTTTCACCCAATCATATTTAGACAAAAAAGAATTTTCGTCACTTGCAGATTTCATCACTCCCAAAAATATCCCGTGATCAGTCACCGCATAAAAATCTAAAGGTCTCTTGAGCTGGATCTGATATCCGGATGGATGGGGTAAAGCAGCTCCTCGAGCATAACGATATGCATCATCTGGAGAATTAATATTGCCGAATGTATAAGAATCAAAAGAATTAGCCGTGTGAACGTGTAGATCCCCAAAATAGGCATTTTTATCTGGGTTTTTCTCTCGTCTTTCATCAGTCTCATACTTCATGGATGATTTTTGTTTTGAGAAAATATCATCTATTTTTTCAACTGATTTTTTTGTTTGTCTCTCTTGGTACTGATAAGAAATAAAGATGATTAAAATTAGGATAAGAGTAATTCCTGCAATCCAAAAAAAAGATTTTTTTAAAATACTCATTTAATTTTTAGTTTGACCAATAAATATAGTCGTCTCCTTCCTCATATTTTTGTCCATCGTATTTATCAATGAGGATTGGAACTTCAAATGCGGATGGCACAACTGGGTCAGCTTGCTCTGAATTAAATTGGGCCAATAAACTTTTTAGAAGTTGTGCTTTTTCAGGATGAGATTCAATAAGATTGTTCTTTTCGGTTGGATCAACAGAAGTGTTAAAGATGTTGATAAAGCTCAAGAAAAAAAATCACTTAAGGAAAAAATTCAAGAATTATCATTAGACCAAAAAGCTAAATTATATTTTATGGGTCTAGTTAGACAAGGTAAAATTGATAGATTACCTGAAGACCCTAAAGCGGCTTACGTTAGTATGATGATGGATAAAGATGACTATGGTCGTAGTATTTCTGGTAAAGATAAAAGAACTTTTATGGAACCAGAAGATTCAATGCCCGCAGCAGATGCAATCGTAGAAAAAATATCAAAGTGATGAACAGCACTATTAGATTTTTGACCAGGATTTATCTTATCAGGCCAGCTGACAATATAAGGAACTCTTATTCCACCTTCAAAGAAGCTTATTTTCCACCCTCTGTAAGGCTTATTAATATCCTCTAACTCAATATAATCGGCTCCACCGTTATCGCTAGTAAAAATAATCAAAGTTTTGCCATATATTTCAAGCTCTTTGAGTTTTGCAATAACTCTTCCTACGCTTCGATCAAGCGCGGCAATCATTCCAGAATAAACCTGTAAATTATGTCCTTGCATGTGACTCATGTTCTGTACATCACTTCTCAATGCCTGCAAGGGATTATGAACAGCCCAGTGACTTAAATATAAAAAGAAAGGTCTGTTTTTATTTTTTTCAATAACCTTCAAAGCTTCATCGGTGTAGTAATCGGTGACATATTTATCCGGAGCAAAAAAATCACCTCCATTAAACATTGCTGAATACTGTCCAATACCCCAAATCATCCTATCGATTGCGGTATCGAACTTAGCATTTACTATGTCTGGATCATCCTCTGGAGCATACAAAGGCCCCACCAAAGATAAAGAATCTTTAAAACCTTGGCTTTGTGCATCCATGCCATTAGCTTGGCCAAGATGCCATTTTCCTATGTGTGCTGTGTAGTATCCTGCATCACGAAGAACCTCTGCAATTGTTACTTGCTCAGTTGGCATTCCTTGCTCCCATAGAGGAGGTAGTCGAGTCGCTACTTCTCTATCAACTCTGGCTCTCAGTTCTGAGTCATCCTCTTCAGCAAGCCAGCGCATAATTAATCTTCCGGTTGCCGGTACGGGAGTAAATTCATATCCAAATTTTGTAGGGTATTTCCCTGTCATGATGGATGCTCTTGAAGGTGCACAAGTAGCATTGGCAGCATATCCTCTTGAAAAGAGGATGCCGTTTTCTGCTAGCGAATCTATATGGGGTGTTATCAAAGACCCGTCTGCTGCCCCGCCGTTATGGGCAGAGATGTCGTTGTATCCCATATCATCAGCCAAAATTAAAATAATATTAGGACGATTATCCTGTATAGGAATTTCAGGTCCCTCTGTCCAAGTGGTTGGAATATTATCTTGTACTGGCATAAAAATAGCCGACAGTTTCGGTATAGACCAAATAAGTATATTTATTTTAAATTCCCAGGCTGTGATGCCTAATATGGCGAGAAGACCAAAAGTGATTAGAGTTTTCCTAAGCATTATTAAATGATGATGCCAAGAAAATATAAATTATGACAGTTATTATGTCAAAAGGTTCTAAGGAATTTGGTGGGTCTGGCAGAACTCGAATCTGCGACCTCACCCTTATCAGGGGTGCGCTCTAACCAGCTGAGCTACAGACCCATATGAAATGGAATGCAACCTTAGCAAGCTATTATCAATAAATAAAGTTAAATTAATTCTCAGAATCCCTTCTAATCACATAAGGACGGTTTTTATTCGAAAAGTAAATTCTGACGACCACTTCAGCCAATAAACCGGTCGTTAAAAGTTGGGTTCCAAACACAACAGAAAGTATTCCGCCATAAAAAAGAGGTCTATCGCCTAAGTCTATGCCAAGCATAATTTTTTGGGCGCTTAATACAAATAAGATAATTATTCCGAGAACCAAAAAAACTAAACCAGGAAAGCCAAAAAAGTTCCCTGGTTTAGAAAAAAATCTTTGGAAAAGAATAATTGAAAATAAATCTAAAGGTACCCTAGCAATTCTTCCAAACCCATATTTGCTCTCGCCAGCAATTCTAGGTCTATGATTTACTACCTCTTCGCTTATCCTTGCCTTGTCAGTATAAAGACTCATCCAAGCAGGAATTAACCGGTGCATTTCGCCGTACAGTTGAACTGCTTTGAGAGTTTTATTTCTGTAGACCTTTAAGCTACATCCGTAATCATGGAGCTTTATATCAGTCGACCAGCCAATTAAAGAATTTGCCATCTTTGATATGAGACTTCTAAGAAAAGGATCTTTTCTGTCTTTTCTCCATCCAACAATTAAATCCAATTTTTCTTCTTTCAGCCTATTCAAGAGTCTTAAAATATCCTTCGGATCGTTTTGAAGATCACCGTCCAAAGTTGCTATGTATTTTCCTTGCACGTGATCAAAACCTGCTTGCATTGCAGCTGTTTGCCCTGAGTTCCTTCCTAATTGCAGGTACCTGACTTCTTTTTTTACTTTGGCAATTGATTCACATATATCTCCAGTATTATCTTTGCTTGAATCGTCAACAATGAGTAATTCCCATTCTTTGCCTAGAGATTCCATCGATTGATAAATCTCATCGACGAGAGGTTTTATATTTTCTTCCTCGTTGTAAACAGGAACAACAATGCTTAAATAAGTTTTCATGTCTTCTTAATGAATGTTGAAACAATTGCAAGGATAAGACTATATAAAAGAACAGTAAAGTGGACCAATAAAGAAGCACTGATCATTGAATCGATATTAATATTTTTATCAAAAGAATTTAGTCCAAATATTATGCCTCCCTCATATGTCCCCATTCCTGCAAAGCCATGGATGGGTAGGATTGATGTTAATTCACCAAAAATAACAGCAACGAAAGAACTTTCTAAGCTTGCTGAAATCAAAGATAACAGAAGATAAGTGAGTGCAAATATTTTTATGAACCAAGCTAACAAAGACAAAATCAAAATTTCAATTTTTTCAAAAAGATTTTTTTTAATATCTCTTTCTTGCAATAAATAGCTTACTCCCAAGTACCAAGCAACTAAAATTAAAAAATTAAGCATTAAAGAATAGTAGAAACTAAGAAAGACAAATAAAGACAAAAAAATGATTGATAGAAGATCTGTGATCCTGAAAATAAAAAGTGCCCTGAGGGATATCTTATTATCGATCCCATAAGATTCTCTCAAAAGCAAAGGAAAAGAAAATTCTCCAATTCGCATAGGTAAGAAATTATTTAAAAAGTTATGCAAGAAAGTGATTCGCATAACTCCGAGACTCTTTGTTTCCTTTTTAAAAAATCTTCTAATTCGAGCAGCCCTTATCAATAGGCTTAAAACCAAAAGACCTAATGCAACGGACACTAGGAGAAAATCCAAATTTTCTATCATGAAAAGAAAGGAACTAAAGGATCCATATTGATAGATTAAATATATGAATGTGGAAGAAATAAGCAAAGGCATAAAGATTTTAAAAAAAATACTCTGAGATGCCTTTATTTTAGTGAAATAGTCTAAAGCAATACTAAGAATGTTCTCTATCTTCAGTAAATTAAGAAATAAAAGGGGACTCAAGAAAATAAGAATATATAACCAACCAATTTCATTTGCAAAATCATAAGTAGAAAAATTGCCAATGAGAATTGTGTAAAGTGCGATGCTCAATAAAATAATGAAAAATACCGAATATAAAGTGTCCAAAATTTTTGACGATCTATCTGCCAATGAAGCTAAGAGTAAAGGCAAGCTAAAACCCAAAGAAGCCCCTATCAGAATATCCATTGGCCAGTGAGCCCCAACTAATATCCTTGTAATAGCGATAAGTGAAAAGGCGAAAATTAACAATACAAAATAATTTTTTTTAATCATGCCTGAGACAACCAAACAAGAGAAAAATAAAAAGAGACTAAATGCGTGTCCAGAAGGCACGGATTGAGAGGTCAAAAGAGGTTCAACAAAAAAAAATTCTTCTCTTGGCAGGATTGCTCCTGGTCTTGGAATATCCAGTAAAATTTTTAATCCCCTCGAGAGCAAGATTCCAATCAGCGTAGATGAGATGATTAACCTGAAAAATGTTCTTGAATAATATATTTAGTCCAATAAAAATAAAGTTATTTAGAACAATTATAGGATCTAAATAATTCAAACCAATCAGAACCAGCGCCAAAGCAAAGACAATAAATCCTGTTTTGTGCTGAGGATTCACTCTTTTATCACCACAGAAATACCCGACCTATTATAAATTTCTGTCACTGAACCCAGCTCATCAATTTGATTGCTCCTTAAAAGAATTATTTGTCCATCATTATGATTTCTATAGGCAGTGTCTCTTGCATACACTCCAAATGAGGGAAAGTTCATCTTGTGCATGGCTAAAGGCTTATTCATTTCTTTTACCTTTAATCCAGCCTGTTTGAATCGATCTTGGAATAGTCCTATGGCGCTTGGAAGGAAAATTAAATGGATACTAATCAAAAATAATAAAGACGAGATTATAAATTGGTTAAATTTGGAAAAGACCATAAAGGAGACAATTCCAAGGACTAGAAGGATTAATATTGGAATATAGAAATTTGCAGGAGTAAAGAAAACCTCTATTTCTTCTCTCAAAACATTCCAAATAATGTCTTTCTCTGAAGAAGCCAGAGTTTCTAATACAATTGGCAAAGATGATATGAAGCCCAATAAAGAAATAAAAATTAGCAGATTTATTCTTTTGTTTTGCTCCTTAAAATTGAGTGCCATTAATATGAATAGTGGAGTTATTCCATAAAGCAAGTAGTGCGGTAACTTAGTTGAAGATATTGAAAAAAAGAGTAAAACCCATAAAAACCAAATCCATAGAAAACTTCTAGTTTCATCTTTGAAGTCTGTCTTAATTCTGCCGACTACCGTAAAAAGACTATTCCAAAATGGAGCCACCAAAAAAATCAAAATAACAAGATAGTAATAAAATGGTCCTGAATGACCCTCAAAAGTAGATGTATACCTTTGAAAGTTATGTTTTAAAAAGAATCCTAGTATCGGATCTATGCCTTCGCTTAAATATAAATAGATAAACCATGGTGATGCAATGCAAAAAAAGACAAGCCATAAAAAAGGATTGAAAAGTTTTCTTAACGTTTCAGTTAAATATCCATTCCACCAAGCCCAGAAAAATAATGCCCCTCCAGGCACGATTAAAATAGCGGGTCCTTTTGTTAAAAAGCCAAAGCCTGCAAGAATTGCTGCATAGTATAAATACTTGGTCCGTTGTTCTCTTAAAGCTAAAAATGCCAAAAGAGTGGTTGAAGCCACAAAAAAGTTAAATATTCCATCCGCAGTTGCTGTTTTGATAATAATCGATGCGCCAAGGCTTGCTAGAACGAAAAAAGCAGCTAAAAAAGCATTTCTTTTATTTGAAATCTTTTTTGTAAACCAAAACGTTACGAATGCCCAGAGCAATCCAAAGATTACGCTCGGTAATCTAAAAGCGAACTCTGAAAAGCCAAAAGTTTTTAAACTTATGACCTGCAGCCAGTGGGTAAGAACCGGTTTGTCATCCCTCCTCTCTCCTGCTAACTCAACATTTGTAAAATTACCAGAATCCATCATAGTCAAAGTTGCTGAAGCGAATGCACCTTCGTCTTCATCAACTAATGGATAAAGGTTAATAGAAAAGAGATAAACGGAAAATAAAGAAATTCCTAAAATAAGGGCGAGTATCTTATTTGACACCCTGTCGATGGTACTAGTTTTTTGCCTTATCAACCAGACGGTTACTAGCTATCCAAGGCATCATCTCTCTTAAAGATTTTCCAACCTCTTCTATTGGATGTGCGGCTGATTGTCTTCTAAATTCTTGCATTGCAGGGCCCCCATCTGGACTGTTGCTTTTTCTTGCATCAGCAATAAATTCGTCTGCAAAATCTCCAGACTGAATCCTTTCAAGAATTTTTTTCATTTCTTTTTTGGTCTCGTCAGTTATTACTTTAGGTCCTGAAGTGTAATCTCCATATTCTGCTGTATTTGAAATGCTATATCTCATGTTTGCTAAACCTCCCTCATAAATTAAATCAACGATTAATTTAACTTCATGTACACATTCAAAATATGCCATCTCGGGTGGATAACCGGCTTCTACCAGAGTTTCATAGCCTGCTTGAATCAATGAAGTCAGACCTCCACACAGCACAGACTGTTCACCAAACAAATCTGTCTCTGTTTCATCTTTGAAAGTTGTTTTGATGATACCTGCCCTTCCGCCACCTATAGCTGAAGCATAAGCAATTGATGTATCCAATGCATTAGAGGAGGCATCTTGATAAATTGCAACTAAACAAGGCACTCCAGCTCCATCTAAGTATTGGCCTCGTACTGTATGGCCAGGTCCTTTAGGAGCTATCATGATTACGTCTAAATCTTCTCTTGGAACAATCTGTTCGTAATGAATATTAAATCCATGTGCAAATGCCAAAGTAGCACCTTGCTTAAGATTAGGTTCTATCTCTTCTTTATAAGCAATTCCTTGAAACTCATCGGGAATTAACATCATCAATACATCAGCTTTAGATGCTGCTTCGACATTACTAGCAACTTCAAAACCTGCTTCAGATGCCTTTGCAGCTGAAGATGATCCATCCCTTAATCCAAGAATTACGTTGAAACCAGAGTCTTTCAAATTATTAGCATGTGCATGACCTTGAGAACCGTAGCCTATGATCGCTATAGTTTTATCTTTTAATAATTCAGGATTTGAATCTTTTTCGTAAAATACTTCCATTGTTTTCTCCTAATACTCAATTGTAGTTTCACTTTCTTTTTGAAGTTCTTCAGACACCGATATTAGTTCTTCTTGTTTTTTTTTCAGTAATTTTTAATTTAACAATAGCAATTTCCAGTGAGACAGATTCAACGTCGGACAGATTCTGAACTTCTACAACATCAATTACTTTGTTTAATTGTTTGAGTATTTGAGATATTACGCTTTCTTCTTCCTTAACGACCATAGTGAGCCTTGATAAAGATGAATCGTTAGTAGGAGCCACAGATAAGGATTCTATGTTGTAACCTCTTTGTGAAAATAAACCTACGACCCTAGAGAGAGCTCCCGGTTGGTTTTCCATTAAAATCGATATGTGACTCATTTTAAAAAGTCTTTTTAGTTTTACTAACTCGCATTTCAGACATATTGCCGCCGGCTTCAAGCATTGGGTATACATGCTCATCTGGATCAACATATACGTCCATGAATACAAGTTTATCTTTCATGGAAATACATTCATCCATTCTTTCTTCTAGCTCACTGATATCCTCTACCTTCATACCCACATGTCCATAAGATTCTGCAAGCTTGACGAAATCAGGCAAAGAATCTTCGTAGAGAATGCTGGAATACCTTCCACCGTATTGCATATCCTGCCACTGCTTAACCATTCCTAAAGCTCTATTATTAAGATTAATTATTTTCACAGGCAGTCCATACTGCATACAAGTAGATAGCTCCTGAATACACATTTGAATGCTGCCTTCACCGGTTACACAAACAACATCCTCATCAGGGAAAGCAAATTTAACTCCCATGGCAGAAGGCAGACCAAATCCCATTGTTCCTAGACCGCCAGAGTTAATCCATTTTCTTGGTTCATCAAATTTATAATATTGAGCAGCAAACATTTGGTGTTGGCCAACATCGGAAGTTATAAATGCCTTACCGTTTGTAGACTTGTAAAGAGACTGTATTACCTGTTGAGGAAGGATTTGCTTCTGATGAAATTTCTTATCCAGAAGATCATGATTAAGACCATGAGTTTCTCTCCAGTTTCGAATCTCATTATTCCAGAGATCTATTGATGCTTTATCAATATTTTTTGGATCTATTTTATTGAGAATTTGATTAAGAATCTTTTTAGCATCTCCATTTAGGGATACATCGACATTTATAATTTTTTCTATAGAACCGTAATCACAATCTAAGTGTATTTTTTTGGCATTTAATGAGTATTTTTGAGGATTGTTTGTAGTTCTGTCATCGAATCTTGAACCCAAAGCAAAGATTAAATCAGCTTCATGCATTGCCATGTTAGCTTCGTAGGTTCCATGCATTCCTAACATTCCAATAAAGTTTTGATGAGTTGCAGGAAAGGCTCCCAATCCCATTAGTGTATTTGTCACAGGAGCATTCATGATTTTCGCTAACTTTTTTAGCTCCTCAGATGCATTACCTTGAATGATCCCGCCGCCCGCATATAAAACAGGCTTTTTTGCTTTCTCTAATAATGAAACTGCCTCATCTACGTTACTTTCTTCTTCTTCAGAGGGAGCTGAATAAGATCTCATCTTTATATCTTTAGGATACTGATAATCAAAAAGATGGTTTGGATCTGTCATATCCTTGGGTACATCAATTACAACAGGTCCTGGCTTTCCTGTTTTCGCAATAATAAAGGCCTTTTTAACAACCTCTGGTATCTCTTCTGGACTTTGAATTAGAAAGCTATGTTTTACGATCGGTCGGGATATTCCCATCATATCTGTTTCCTGGAAGGCGTCTGTTCCTATTAAATGACTTGCAACCTGACCTGAAATTACTACCAATGGAATAGAGTCCATATATGCAGTTGCAATACCAGTGATTGCGTTTGTTGCTCCTGGACCGGATGTTACAAGAACAGTTCCAACTTTTCCTGTGGCTCTGGCATATCCGTCAGCTGCATGGACTGCAGCCTGTTCATGCCTAACTAAAATATGCTGAACTTTATCCTGTTGATAGATTGCATCGTAAATATGAAGAGCAGCTCCTCCAGGATATCCAAAGAGAAGGTCTACATTTTCATCTGCCAAAGCTCTGATAAGCGCAGATCCGCCTGATTCTTTCTTCATATTTATTAAACAGTTTTAAAAAGATTCGAATTGTGACACTAGAAGCCTTTAAGTCAAGTTTTCATTGGTTTTTAGACGATCCAATAAACTTTGAAAATCTTTAGGAATTTCGCTTTCAAAATTAACTGTTTCATTAGACGAGGGATCTATAAAAGAAAGTTCTCTAGCATGTAGGGCCTGTCTCGGAAACTTGATAATAAAATCTTTCAAATCGTCTGAAGTATTTTTTGCAAATCTTTGACTTGTTCCATAAGTTTTATCTCCAACTAGCGGATGTTTAATATGGCTGAAATGGACTCTAATTTGATGAGTTCTGCCTGTTTCTAAATAAGCTCGGATATAAGTGTAAAATCCCAAAAATTCTAATACTTTAAATTTAGTAATTGCTTCTTTTCCTTTTTCTGTAACTGATTGTTTTGTTCTTACCGTGCGATGCCTTCCAATTGGGAAGTCCAAAGTTCCTGCTCTCAACGTTTTTCCAATTACAATTAGGTCGTATCCCCTTTTAACGATTCTGGAGGAGATTTGATCGGACAAGTGTTTATAAGCCTTCTCATTTCTTGCAATAACCATTAGTCCAGAAGTATCTTTGTCTAAACGATGAATTATTCCAGCTCTTGGCAGATCTGCGAGCTCTGGAAAGTTAAATAATAAACTGTTGAGAATTGTTCCTGATCTATTTCCTGAGCCCGGATGAACAACAATTCCTGGAGCTTTATTTATAACTATGAAATCCTTTGTCTGCTTTTTTATTTCAATCTCAATATCTTCAGGAAGATCTTCAACTTCAGCATCAATTAGACCAGATAAATTTATCTTACTTCCAATTGAAGCTTTTTCGCTTACTTTGGAAATTGTTTGATTATCAATAGACAAAAAATCTAATTCAATAAACTTTTTAATTTGCATTCTTGAGAACTCTGGATGTCTCTTGGATACGATTACATCTATTCTTTTTCCTGACTCTTCGGCGTTGACCTCGAAATTAATTGAAATTTTTTTTGGCATGTTTTTTAATCTTTAAACAGATAGAATTAGCAGATGCAAACTCGTAATAAGCATTATTTTATCTTTAATCTACTTTTTTTACTGATCTTGATGGGTTTATCCGCATCGTGTGCAAATAAAGAAGAAACTATTGAAAGGATCTTGCTTGAAAAAGAACTATTTGATCAAGCGCAGAACAGATTGAGATCTGGCAATTTTGCTGCTGCCGCAATGAGTTTAGAAATGCTTGAGGCAAGATACCCTTTTGGAAGATTTGCCACGCAAGCTCAGTCAGAGCTTATTTATGCTTATTTTAAGTCAGCAAACTATGAGGCTGCCATATCAGCTGCTGATAGGTTTATCAGCTTGCATCCTAATCATCCAAATATAGATTATGCTTACTATTTGAAAGGGATGTCTGGTTACACAGCCGATATGTCTATTTTTAATCCAAATATGATTCTCGAGGATGCGGCCTCGAAAAGAGATCTTAATCAAGCTAAGAAATCATTTTCCGACTTGAGTGATTTTTTACTTAGGTTTCCAGATAGTGACTACGCTGATCAAGCAAGGCAACGAATGGTTTTCTTAAGGAATTTGATCGCAAAAAAAGAAATCTATGTAGCAACTTTTTATATGGAAAGAAAGGCCTTTGTTGCTGCCTTAAACCGAGCTAATTATGTGATTGAACATCTCCCAAATAGCTCTCAAGTAGAACAAGCTCTTGAGATTAAAATCGAAGCCTATAAAGAACTCAACCAGTCAGATTTGGCCAACATAACTCAAGACTTACTGGACGCTTTCAAAGAAAAGAAAATTAAATCCTAATGGCTATTTTAATTTCAGTTTTAATTTTTGTAGGAATAGTCGTTGGGCTGGCACGTCTTTTGGGAGAAAATTCAGTTGATATCAGTGAAGATCAATCCAGCATGGTCAAATGTATAGAATGCAATGTTTATTTCCCTGCCTTAGAAGCTAGAAAAACATCAAGGGGTTGGATCTGTAAAGATCATTAAAATTTGTATCTCAATTTAAGAATAAATTGATCAGAATAAGTAGTCTCCCATCCGGTGGAATACAAATCTCCAAAAGATTTTAAATCTTTATCGTCGTCAAAATAATATCCTCCTCTCGTATAAACTGCATAAAAATTAGAGAGAGGAGATAGTTCATATCTATACCTTATTTGAAATGCGACCTGACTTAATTCAAATGGATTAAGTGACCCGTCATAATTAATCATTTTTCCATCCGAACTTACATAATATGGATCTGGATCATCGGCAGTGAGTGAATAAAACTGAGCCTTAATTCTTAATTCGTGAATGTTGTGTTTAATCCATCCTAAAGACAGAGAGGAAGATAATTTCTTCTTTTTGTAATAGCCAAATACATTATCAAATTCATATTTAACCCAATTTTCATATTCATCATATCTAATGAGTGCAAGATTTAAGTCGAGATCATTAGAGGGCTTAATATTTGCTCCAATGTTGAATCCCCATCCCTCACCTCTTTTAGAATTTGATGGATTATCAAATTTATAACCCCCAGATGAACTTTCAATTTTTATGAAGGGTATAAAAGTCTTCTGTCTAGGTGCCGAATATCTCATGTTCAATGTGTACCCTCCCAACCTTCTTATAAAAGGAGAGTCCGGATGATCTCTTGCCTCAACAAAATCTTTTCCAGGAGATAAGATACATTCACAAAAAATATCTATTGAAGAAAAATCCTTAAGATCTAAATTAAGTGATATCCACGCCATTGCTCCACCATTTATTCCTGTTGTTGAAGAAGCTACTAAAG
>LULQ01000575.1_pt1 | contig 15686 bp, 16 predicted proteins | sample 728091 | NCBI WGS metagenome assembly LULQ01 (sample SAMN03860285, study PRJNA289734) | marine metagenome | biome: seawater column; feature: ocean; material: water; isolation source: Red Sea water column Station 149 - depth 10m | place: Saudi Arabia: Red Sea | collected 2011-10-15 | depth 10 m
CCGAGGTACGCCGGCAGCTCGGTCACCGCGTCGGCGTACGCGCTCGCCAGGCCGGCCGGCGCCATCGGGGCGGCGCACCCCAGGTCGATCCCGTCGGGGTGGCCGACGGCGAGCTGGTCGGGGGTCAGCGCCCGGTCCCGGGTGCGGGCGCGGCCGCCGGGCACGCGGGTGAAGGTGCCCGCGCCCTGCCGAGCGACGGCGTACCCGCTCTCGCGCAGCTGGGCGTAGGCACGGGTGACGGTGGTGCGCGAGACGGCGAGCGCGTCGGTCAGCTCGCGCTCGCTGGGCAGCCGTACGTCGGTGCCGATGCGGCCGTCGCCGATGGCGAGCACGAGGGCGTCGGCCAGCCCGGCGTAGGCGGGGGAGCGGTCGAACCCCGCGACCAGCGCGCTGACACGTGCGGCGGAGATGGCCCCGTTGGTCGACGGCGAGGTGGACTGCGTCATGCAGTCCACTGTTCCACGATTGGCTATCGGAGAACAGTCCAATCGCGCGGCACCATCGAGGCATGACCCTGCTCGCCGACCTCGGCCCGCTCGCGCAACTGCGCGCCGGCCGCCTGCCCCGCCGCCTCGTCCAGCTCTACGCGGGCCTGGTGCTCTACGGCGTCTCCCTGGCGATGCTGGTGCGGGCCGGGCTCGGTGCGGCCCCATGGGACGTGCTGCACCTCGGTCTCGCCACGCACCTGCCGATGACGCTGGGCCAGGCGCTGATCCTCACCAGCGTGGTGGTGCTGCTGCTGTGGATCCCGCTGCGCGAGGTGCCGGGCTTAGGGACGGTCTCCAACGCGATCGTGCTCGGCCTGGCCGCCGACGCCACGCTGGCGGTGCTCGACCGCCCTGACGACCTCGCGTGGCGCGGGGTGCTGATGGTCGCGGCCGTGGGTCTCAACGGCCTCGCGACCGCGGCCTACATCGGCGCTCAGCTGGGCCGGGGTCCGCGCGACGGCCTGATGACCGGCCTGCACCGTCGCACCGGCCTCTCCATCCGCCTGGTCCGCACCTCGCTGGAGGTCACCGTCGTCGTCATCGGCCTGCTGCTCGGCGGCACCGCCGGTCTCGGCACGGTGCTCTACGCGCTCGCGATCGGCCCGGTCACCCAGGCCCTACTGCCCTCGTTGGTGGTCGCCCTGCCTGCCGAGCCGTCACTCCCGCACGGCCGAGACGTCACTCCCGCACGCTGCTGAGGCGCGCCGCCGGGGGCCGCCGGGAAGTGCGGGAGCTCAGCGCTTGGTGGCGATGATCGTCGAGGCGTCGGGGGCGACCATGACCTCCACGGCGGTGAAGCGCTCGTCGGTGAGCCACTGCTCGCGCAGGGTGTCCACGCGGCCGTAAGTGATCGGCGGCCACTGCTCGCACGGCGTGAAGTCGTCGAGCACCACGATGCCGCCGTCCTCCACGAGGTCGGCGATCGCGTCGACGCCCACCTCGCCGGGCTGCCCGGAGTCGAGGAAGAGCAGCGAGTAGGGGCCGCGGTCCAGCAGCGTGGACCAGTCGGCTGCCAGCACCTCGACCAGCGGGTCCTCGGCGAAGATCTCCGTCGCCGCCCTCGCCAGCTTGGCATCGAGCTCGGCGGTCACGATCCGCGCCTTCTCACCGCGTACGCCGGAGCGCAGCCAGGCCGTGCCGACCCCGCATCCGGTGCCGAACTCGGCCATCGTGCCGTCGCGGGTCGCGGCCAGCATCGCCAGCAGCCGGCCGGTCTCGTTGCGGCAGAACGACACGTAGCCCGAGCGTCGCGAGACCTCGAAGGCGCGCTCGACGACGGCGGGCAGGTCGGGTGGGGCGCTCACTCGCCAAGTCTCCCATCGCGGGACTCGAGTCCCACATCGTGGACGGATTCCGCAATCCGGTGGCCTGCGTCCGGACAGCGACCTACGCTCGTTCCATCATGCGGAGCATCTTCGTACTTATCGAGTGCCGCGGCGAGGCCCAGCAGGCGTGACCTGCGAGTGAGGCCCCCTCGCCGCGGTGGTCGGCGTTGGTGCGCATCCGGTCTCACACCCCTTTCGCTCGAGAGCAGCCCGGCATCCCCGGTGCTCCTCGGCCCGAGATGACTCCGCGGCGGGTACGCCGGCGCAGCACGCGCGACCCGCTCCTGGTCGGTCCCGACCGTCCGTGCGATCCACGGACAGCTGTCCCCACCGCGGTGTCATCCCCGGTCGACGGCGCACCCCGCGCCACCGGTCCGGGCACGCAACACCCGACACATCCGACACGCGACACCTGGAGACACCGATGTACGACATGTACCCCGAGTGGGGACCTGCCGCCCACAAGCCCGAGAACCCCCGCAGCCGCGAGGCCCTGCAGCGCGCGCTCGACCTGCGGGACAACGGCGGCGAGCGTCCCGACGACAACTAGCGTTCGCCCCATGACTTCTCCCGCCGCCACCGGTTCCGTCCAGCTCGCCGTCATCCCCGGCGACGGCATCGGCCAGGAGGTGACCCCTGAGGCCCTCAAGGTGCTCGAGGTCGCCGCTCCCGCGGGCGTGAAGTTCGAGCAGACCCGCTACGACCTCGGCGCCGAGCGCTACCTCGCCACCGGCGAGGTGCTGCCCGACTCCGTGCTCGGCGAGATCCGCCGGCACGACGCCATCCTCCTCGGCGCGGTGGGCGGCAAGCCCAACGACCCGAACCTGCCCCCGGGCATCCTCGAGCGTGGCCTGCTGCTGCGGCTGCGCTTCGAGCTCGACCACTACGTCAACCTCCGCCCCTCGCGCATCTTCCCCGGCGTCACCTCGCCGCTCTCGGAGGCCGTGCTCAAGGGCGAGGAGGTCGACTTCGTGGTGGTCCGCGAGGGCACCGAGGGCCCCTACACCGGCAACGGCGGCGCGCTGCGCGTCGGCACCCCGGCCGAGGTGGCCACCGAGGTCAGCGTCAACACGGCGTACGGCGTCGAGCGGGTCGTCCGCGACGCCTTCGCCCGCGCGGAGAAGCGCCCGCGCAAGCACCTCACCCTGGTCCACAAGACCAACGTGCTCGTCCACGCCGGCTCGGTGTGGTGGCGACTGACCCAGGAGGTCGCCGCCGAGCACCCGGACGTCACCGTCGACTACATGCACATCGACGCCGCGATGATCCACATGACGACCAACCCGCAGCGCTTCGACGTGATCGTCACCGACAACCTCTTCGGCGACATCATCACCGACCTCGCCGCCGCCATCACCGGCGGCATCGGGCTGGCTGCCTCGGGCAACGTGAACCCCGACCGCACCGCCCCCTCCATGTTCGAGCCCGTGCACGGGTCGGCGCCCGACATCGCCGGACTGCAGAAGGCCGACCCCACCGCCGCGATCCTCTCGACGGCGCTGCTGCTGGACCACCTCGGTCACCCCGAGGCCGCGGCCACCGTCGAGCGCGCCGTGCTCGCCGACCTCGCCGACCAGGCTGGGCGCGCCGAGGCGGGCGACACCGCCCCCCGGCGTACCTCCGAGGTCGGCGACGCCATCGCCGCGCGCGTAGCCGGCTAGCCCGGACTCCGCACCTGCACCACCGCGACCGCCGGGCACCACGAGGTGCCCGGCGGTCGTGCATTTCCCTGCGCTCTTCCCTGCGCCTTTCCCTGCGCCCTTCCCGTGACCCGCCCGAGACAGAGGTCGACTACCGTGACGCCCATGCAGATCAGCACCACGCCCTCGAGCAGCCCCGTCAGTGACGAGCGGCTGGCCGAGATCCTCGCCAACCCCGGCTTCGGCAACCACTTCACCGACCACATGCTCACGGTCGAGTGGACCCCCGAGCAGGGCTGGCACGCCGCGCGCATCGAGCCCTACGCGCCGCTCTCGATCGATCCCGCCGCGGCGGTGCTGCACTACGCGCAGGAGACCTTCGAGGGCATGAAGGCCTACCGCCACGACGACGGCTCGGTGTGGTCCTTCCGCCCCGAGGAGAACGCCAAGCGGATGGTGCGCTCCTCCCAGCGCCTCGCGCTGCCCGAGCTCCCGGTCGAGGACTTCGTGGCCTGCGTCGACGCCCTCGTCGAGGCCGACCGCCGCTGGGTGCCCGAGGGCGGCGGCGAGAAGAGCCTCTACGTGCGGCCGTTCATGTTCGCCTCGGAGGTCTTCCTGGGCGTGCGTCCGGCCCAGCACGTCACCTTCATGGTCATCGCCAGCCCCGCCGGCGCCTACTTCAAGGGCGGGGTGAAGCCGGTGACGCTGTGGCTCACCGAGGAGTACACCCGCGCGGGCCGCGGCGGCATGGGCGCGGCCAAGACCGGCGGCAACTACGCCTCCTCGCTGGTCGCGCAGCAGGAGGCCATCGCCCAGGGCTGCGACCAGGTGGTCTTCCTCGACGCGCAGGAGGGGGAGTACGTCGAGGAGCTCGGCGGCATGAACCTCTACTTCGTCCACCGCGACGGCCGGGTCGTCACCCCCGAGACCGGCACCATCCTCGAGGGCATCACCCGCGCCTCGATCATCGAGCTGCTCGGCAAGATGGGCCACCAGGTCGAGGAGCGGCGCTTCTCGATCCAGGAGTGGAAGGACGGCGTCGCCTCCGGCGAGATCACCGAGATCTTCGCCTGCGGCACGGCCGCGGTCGTCACCCCGGTCGGCGAGCTGAAGTGGGACGGCGGCTCGGCCCCGGCCGCCCCGGCGGTCGAGGCCGACGACGCGCTGTGGACCCGCGTCCGCAGCCAGCTGGTCGACGTGCAGTTCGGCCGCGCCGAGGACACGTTCGGCTGGATGCACCGCATCTGCTGACCACGGCGCCGACACGGTGACCTCGGTGACGGATCGGCCACGGACTCGTTGTTGAATACGCAGGGGCGCGCACCGCGGCGTACCCCGTCCTCGACCGCCCGCGACGCCCAGGGAGCACCGACGTGTGGACACGACGTGGCCTGCTGACCACGGGCGGGGTGGCAGCGCTCCTCGGCGCGACGGGCACGGCCCTGTCCGGGGCCGTCGACGTGTCCGGGCCGCCGGACTTCACCTTCGTCTCCATGCCGGACTTCCTCAACGCCGACGTGGCCGACCTGTCGGGGCTGCCGACCTGGGACGGTGGGATGAACTCCCACAACCAGTGGTGGCAGCTCGCGATCGACTCCTGCCTGTGGGCGGTCGGCTCGCACAACCCCGACGCGGTCTTCGTCGCCGGTGACCAGGTCGAGGGCCGATGGAACATCGACACCGACGACCGCCGGATCTTCGGCCAGGTCAGCCAGGGCACCGACGAGGTCAGCCTGGCGATGTGCCGCAGTGCGATCACGAAGGCCGGAGAGGTCTACTACGGCGAGTACAAGCGCTTCTTCGCCGAGCGCGGCCTGCCGCTCTACCCCGCTCTCGGCGACCACGAGATCCTCGACGACCGCAGCGGACGCAGGAACGACCGGTGGTCGCCCAAGGGCACGCACAAGGGCCGCCCCGACAACCGCTACTACCTCGTCGACCACGCCAAGTCGGTGTGGGCCGACCACTTCACCCGCACCCCCGATGGTGCGCCGGTGCACCGCAAGCGCCCCAAGGGCAGCCAGCACGAGTTCACCGCCTACGCCGAGTCCTTCGGTGACGTCTTCACCCTGATCACCGTCGACGTCTTCCACCGCCACGAGCGCGGCGTGCGGCTCGGCGTCTTCGACGACCAGCTGCGGTGGATGAAGAAGCAGATCCGCAAGGCCAAGAAGAAGGGCCACGTGGTGGCCGTCCAGGGCCACATCCCCGCGCTCGGGCCCTACCGCGTCTTCGCCTCGGGCAACCTGCACATGCCCGAGGCCGAGAAGTCCCCCTTCTGGCGCGCCATGAAGCGCACCGGTGCCGACTTCTACCTCTGCGGGGAGGTCCACGACGCCACGGCCATCCAGCAGGGGTCGCGGCAGCCCGTGCAGGTAAGCCACGGCTGCACCTACCGCTACGGCTTCGCCTACCTGGTCGGCAAGGTCTGGGACGGCGGCCGCGTGACCCTGGAGTACTACGAGCTCCCGCAGGTCTCGCAGAGCGAGGAGCTCGGCATCTGGGCCACCGACCACGCCAAGCTCGCCCCGAACCGGATCAGCTACACGATGCCGCAGCTGCGCGGTCAGCTGGAGTGGAACAAGGGCGTGGTGCTCAGCCGCACCGAGAAGCTCGGCGTCTACGACCCCGACGACGACCCCTACGCCTACGAGAAGCCGCCGTACGGCCTGCTCGGCAAGGCGCGCAAGGCGCCCCGCCCCGGTCCCTCCTCCTGACCCTCGCCGGTCGAGGTGCCCCCGCTGGTCGAGGTGCGAGGGCGGCCACGCCCGAGCCTCGAGACCCGGTGACCCGACCGCCGACAGCGACCTGCGCTGATCGGCCACCTGCGGCTCGTATCCTCGCCGGGTGACCACCCGCCCGCGTGAGGAGCCCGACGTGCTCGTCGGCGGCTACCGCCTGCTCGCCAAGATCGGCGAGGGCGGCATGGGCGTGGTGCACCTGGCGCGCCGCGGCGACGGCGAGCGGGTGGCGCTGAAGGTGCTGCGCCCGCACGTCGTGGGCGACGAGGACGGCCGGGCCCGGCTGGAGCGTGAGGTCGACTCCCTCTCGAGGGTGCACAGCCGCTGGGTCGCCGAGATCGTCGACGCCGACCCCTGGGCGGCGGTCCCGTGGATCGCGACGCGCTACGTCCCCGGCCTGTCACTGCACGACCACGTGCTGGAGGAGGGGCCGGTGCGCGGCGCCGACCTGCTGTGGTTCGCCGGCTGCCTGGCCGAGGGGCTCGATGCCGTGCACGCCGTGGGGGTGCTGCACCGCGACGTGAAGCCCTCCAACGTGCTGATGGAGGGCCGCACCCCGATCCTCATCGACTTCGGGCTGGCCAAGCTGGCCGACGACCCGCGGATGACCCAGGCGGGGTGGCTGATCGGCACGCCGGGCTACCTCGCGCCGGAGATCCTGCACGGCGACGACGCGACCGAGGCCTCCGACGTCCACGCCTGGGCGGCCACCGTCGCCTACGCCGGCACCGGCCGAGCGCCGTTCGGGCGGGGCCCGTCGGCGGCGGTGATGGACCGGGTGCGCCGCGGGGAGCACGACCTCTCCGGCCTGACCGGTGACCTCGCGCGGGTCGTGGCCGCCGCGCTCGATCCCGAGCCGGAGAACCGACCCGAGCTGTGGGAGGTGCTGGACTGGCTGCGTCCGCAGACGACGAGGGTGCGCCGGGTCGTCCCGCCCCCGCCGGTGCCCCTCGAACGACACGAGCGGTCCGAGCCGGACGAGACGCACCCGTGGCAGCCGGCTGCGACGCCGTACGACGTGACCGCGGTGGCCGGCGCGGAGGACCCGACCGACAGGTGGGAGGGGGAGCGACCCCACGAGCCCGTCGACGGCACCCGGGTGCTGCCGTGGGACGACGACCACGACTGGGCACACGCCGAGCCGGAGCCACGCCGCCCCGCTGCTCACGGTCACCGCGCTGATGCTGGTCGTCTGGCTGCTCCGCAGCGGCTCGATCGCCGCCAGCACGGTGGGGGCTCGACGTCAGGAGCGCGGTCGCCGCTGGTGGGACGGCCCGCGGCTGCTGCTCGGTGCCCCGTTCGACCTCCTCCGCTCGATCCCCTCGACGCTGGTGCTGCAGCTGTGGTCCCTCGGGCTCGCGCTGGCCGCGGGGCTGCTCTGCTACGCCGTCGCCCTCGATGTCCCCTCGACGCTGGGGGTGACCGGCGCGGTGCTGGTCGGCTCGCTGTGGTGGGGCCCGGGCGGCAGCCGGGTGCGCTCACCGGTCGGCCGGGTGGTCCGGCCGCTGTCGAGCACGCTCGGGGTGTGGGCGCTCTCGATGGCGCTCGTGACGGTCATGGTCGCGGGAGCGGCGTACCTCGCCCTCGACGGCGTGGACTGGGCGCCGCTGGACGCCCAGCCGTTCGGGGACGTGTCGATCCCCGTCCTGCAGCGCTGAGCGCTCGACGGCCGGGCCGGATGCTGGGACATCCGTCCTACGATGAGGGCGTGCGTGGTTCACTGGGTGACGTGCAGCACCACCGCATCATCATTCGTTAGCGCGACGAGCACCGCTCGTCGCGCCACCTCTCGTCCGCGAGAGGTTTTTTTGTGCCTGCACACCAGCACAGCCCCGGAGGAGAAGCCCTGATGGACCTGCACGGCGCGTTCCACGTCTACGACACGACCCTGCGCGACGGCGCGCAGCAGGAGGGGCTCAACCTCTCCGTCGCCGACAAGCTGAACATCGCGCGCCAGCTCGACGGTCTCGGGGTGGGCTACATCGAGGGCGGCTGGCCGGGGGCCAACCCGAAGGACACCGAGTTCTTCCGTCGGGCGGTGTCCGAGCTGGACCTGCAGCACGCGAAGCTCGCCGCGTTCGGTGCCACCCGTCGCGCCGGGGTCGCCGCGGCCGACGACCCGCTGGTGGCGGCGCTGCGCGACAGCGGTGCCTCGGTGGTCACGCTGGTGGCCAAGTCGCACGACCGCCACGTCGAGCTGGCCCTGCGCACCACGCTGGAGGAGAACCTCGCGATGGTGCGCGACACCGTCTCCCACCTCGTCGCCGAGGGGCAGACGGTCTTCCTCGACGCCGAGCACTTCTTCGACGGCTACCGCGCGAACCAGGCCTACGCGCTGGAGGTGCTGCGGACGGCGTACGAGGCCGGCGCCGAGGTCGCGGCGCTGTGCGACACCAACGGCGGGATGTTGCCGAGCTGGGTCGGCGACGTGGTCGGCGACGTGGTGTCCAGCACCGGCGGCCGCGTCGGCATCCACTGCCACAACGACACCGGCTGCGCAGTGGCCAACAGCCTCGCCGCCGTCGACGCGGGCGCCACCCACGTCCAGGGCACGATCAACGGGTACGGCGAGCGCACGGGCAACGCCGACCTCATCTCGGTCGTGGCCAACCTCGAGCTCAAGCTGGACCGTCAGGTGCTGCCGCAGGGGCTGCTCGCGGAGGCCACCCGGATCGCGCACGCGGTCGCCGAGGTCACCAACGTGCCGCCCGCGTCGCGTCAGCCGTACGTCGGCACGTCGGCGTTCGCGCACAAGGCGGGTCTGCACGCCAGCGCCATCAAGGTTGACCCGGACCTCTACCAGCACATGGACCCCGCGGGCGTCGGCAACGACATGAGGCTGCTGGTCTCCGACATGGCCGGTCGCGCGTCGATCGAGCTGAAGGGCCGTGAGCTCGGCTTCGACCTGTCCGGTGACCGTGACCTCGTCACCCGGATCACCGAGCGGGTCAAGGTGCTGGAGTCGCGCGGCTACACCTTCGAGGCCGCCGACGCCTCCTTCGAGCTGCGAGGGCCACCGCCCGTCGTACGTCGACGTCGAGTCGTGGCGGGTGATCACCGAGACCCAGACCGGTCCGGGCACCGAGGCCATCTCCGAGGCGACCGTGAAGCTCACCGCTGCCGGGGTCCGCTACGTCGTCACCGGTGAGGGCAACGGCCCGGTCAACGCGCTCGACCAGGCGCTGCGCCAGGCCATCGGGCAGGCCTACCCGGAGGTCGCCAAGCTCGAGCTGATCGACTACAAGGTGCGCATCCTCGACCAGGGCCACGGCACCGACGCGATCACCCGGGTGCTGATCGAGACCTCCGACGGCAGCTCCTCGTGGTGGACCGTCGGTGTCGGGCACAACGTCGTCGAGGCGTCCTGGGAGGCGCTGCTCGACGCCGTCACGTTCGGGCTGCGGCGCGCAGAGCAGACGACGGGCCGCTGACGGGGGAGCGGTGAGTCCTGAACCGGTCGCTGGGTCGGTTCGGTTGGTGGCTCACCGCCGGGAGAGGGCCGCGGGTGGGAGCGGTGAGCCTTGAACCGTTCTCGAGGACGTTTCGGGTGACATCTCACCGCCCGCGGCGGCTCTTCGTTGGGAGCGGTGAGTCTTGAACCGTCCGGCAAGTCGGATCGGTTGATGGTGCACCTCCCCGGCGAGCGGGTCAGACCGGACGGCGTGTGAGGATCGGGGGCGTGGCTCGGGTCCGGTACGTCCTCGTCTACCCCTACTCCGGGTTCCGGGACCGGCTCTGGGATGCGGAGCAGCACCCGGACGGCCGCGGTCGGGACCCTGACGTCGATGCGGTGGCGAGAACCTCCAGGCGAGTCTGTGAGGCCTACTCCCGCGGACTCGTCGAGCTGGGCCTGGAGGGCAACCACGGCGAGGTGCGGGTCTTCGTCCATCGTTCTCACCGTGATGACGAGGTCGTGCCGGTCAGCACCTATCTGAAGTGGACCGAGGGTTTCGAGATGGCCCACGTCGGTGTCCCGGTGGGAGCAGGCGCCTGGTCGGAGCAGCGGCGAGCTCGGATGCTGCTCGAGGCGTTCCATGCGGTGATGACCCGCTTCGGGCACGCGCGGGGCTGGCCCCTCGCCGGGCTCGAGCGGTTGCACGACGACTACCTCGACACCGGACTGGACCTCGCCTGGCGAAGCGCCTGGAAGAGCAGCCCCGACAGGCGAACGGAGGCCTGTCTCGATGCGTGGCTGCACGACGACGGGTTCAGCAGGGTGCGCATCCTGCTCCGCGACCGGACGTCCGGTGAGATCGCCGGGTCCTCCGAGGTGGTCGAGGGGCCGGTGGCGGAGGTGGCGCTCAAGCGAGAGTCGAAGACGCTGCGCTGGCGCGACCGCGACACGGTCGAGCTGTCGCTCTCCACGTTTCTCGGCAATCGCACCCCAGTCCCCCTGGTGGCGTCAGTGCCGAGTCTCCACCAGGTCACTCCCTGGCCCGAGCGAGCACCGGTGCGCACGGAGCCCGCCCCTGAGTTCTCGGTCGACCCAGCGTGGTCCGAATGATCCGGGTGCCACAGCGGGTCTCGTAGACGGACAGGCAGAAGTACCCCACAGATCCCGGCCTCAGGCGTGAGTGTTCAGGGGGCAGAGACTTCTGCTTGTCCTCCTACGAGGCCGGATCCGCTTACCGGCCGGTGATCCGGCGGGCGAGGTCCTCCCAGCCGGCCATCAGCCGCTCGACGGGGAACCCGCCCAGCGACATCTGCTGCTCGAGGATCGGGATCTCCAGGGGCGCCAGCAGCGCCGTCGCGAGCACCGGCAGGTCGCCGTCGACTCCGAGCTGCCCCAGCAGGTGCTGCACGTGCATGGCGGTGAACGAGTAGGCCCCGACCGCCCGTGAGCCGGTCGCGCCGGCCGCGCGGATCAGGTCGGCGTGGACCAGGGTGGTCTCGAGCCTGGAGCGTCCGAAGGCGATGAGCCGCTCCCACGGGTCGGCGCCCGGGCCCAGCGGGGGAGGGCCGGAGATGACCGAGGCCTGCCAGGCGGACTCGGAGAAGTCGAGCACCGCAGCCATCAGGCCCTCGCGGGACTCGAAGCGCCGGAAGACGGTCCCCTTGCCGACGCCGGCTGCCGCTGCGACCGCCTCCATCGTCACGCAGCCCACGCCGCGCTCCTCGACCAGCCGGCGCGCAGCGCACAGCAGCGCCTCGCGGTTGCGGGCCGCGTCGGCACGCTCGACCGGCGGCTGGTCGGCCACCGGGAGCAGGAGCGGCTCGGGCATGCCGGTCACCCTAGTGAAGTCGGGCGGCGAGGTCGGACGGAATAGAAGCGGACCGTGGTCCGTTTAGGCCCCGATCGTCCGTCGACCCCCTCAAGAGGAGCTCACCATGACCACTCGTGTCGCCGTCCTCGTCGGCAGCCTGCGCGCCGACTCCGTCAACCGCCGTCTCGCCGAGATGCTGCGCGACCAGGCCCCTGAAGGCGTCGAGCTGCAGCTCGTCGACGGGCTCGGCGACCTGCCGTTCTCTCGCCGTCACCCCGGAGTACAACGGCACCATGCCGGCCGTCCTCAACAACGCGCTGGACTGGCTCTCGCGCCCATACGGCGCCGGCGCCATCGTCGGGAAGCCGTTCGGCGTCATCGGCACCACCCCCACGCCGTACGGCGGCAAGTGGGCCCACGCGGACGCCGCTCGCTCCGCGGGCATCGCGGGCGCCCGCGTCGTGGAGTCGGTCGTCGTCTCCCAGCCGGGAGTCGGTGTCGACGTGCTGACCGACCCCGAGGTCCGCGCCCGGCTGCTCGACGCCCTGCGCCTGCTGGTCGAGGCCGAGGAGGCCCCGGTCGCCGCCTGACCGACCGTCGCTCTCCGCCGAGCCGGCGCAACCTTCCGGAAGGATGCGCCGGCTCGGCGCGGGAATCGGCCCTACATTGGCAGCGTGAGCGAGATCGTCGCGCCCCAGGGGCCCCAGCAGCCCGCGGGGCCCCCGGAGCCCGGGCAGCCCCGGACCTGGGACATCGTCGCCACGACCGTCGAGCTGATCCTCCTGGCGCTGGCCGGGATGGTGTCGTCGTTCGCCGGCCTGATGCTGGTGATGGCGTCGGACTCCTGCGGCACCGGCACCACGGAGTGCAGCACCGGCGTGATCCTCCTCGGGGTCGGCCTCGCCGTCATCGCGCCCTGGGTGGCGCTGCTCGCGATGGGCACGTGGGCGGTGGTGCGTCTCGTCCGCCGCAAGCTCGCGTGGTGGGTGCCGCTGCTCGCGGTCCCGCTCCTAGCGTCGGCGGCATGGCCGAGCTGCACGACCTGACCGCGCTGGAGCAGGGGGCCGCGGTCGCGGCCGGGGAGGTGTCCTCGGCCGAGTTCGTCGAGCACTACCTGGAGCGCATCGATCGCCTCGACGGGCCGGACGGGGTGGGTGCCTTCGTGACCGTGACGGCCGAGCAGGCCCGTGAGCGCGCGCTCGCCGGCCGGGCGGCCCCGGGCGACGGCCCGCTGCGCGGCGTACCCACCGCGATCAAGGACCTCAACCTCACGGCCGGGGTGCGCACGACCTTCGGCTCCGCGGCCTACGACGACTTCGTGCCCGAGGTCTCCGACGGCGTCGTGCTGTCGATGGAGGCGGCGGGCCTGGTGAGCCTGGGCAAGACGGCGACGCCGGAGTTCGGCTCGCCCTGCTACACCGAGCCCGACGGACGGCCGCCGAGCGTGACACCGTGGGACCGCACCCGGACCGCCGGCGGCTCCTCGGGAGGTGCGGCTGCGGCCGTCGCGGCCGGGCTGGTGCCGGTCGCGCAGGGCTCCGACGGCGGCGGCTCGATACGGATCCCCGCCTCGTGCTGCGGCTTGGTGGGGTTCAAGCCGTCGCGTGGCCGGATCAGCGGCTCCCCGATGTACGGCGACCCCGTCGGCCTGGCCCCGGCCGGCCCGATCGCCCGGACCGTCCGCGACGCCGCCGCGCTGCTCGACGTGCTGGCCGGACGTCGCCCCGGGGACCCGTACTTCGCGCCGCCGGCCGGCCCGTTCCTCGACGCCTGCGACCACGAGCCCGGTCGGCTGCGGATCGCGCGGTTCGTCGAGCCGGTGATCGCCGACGTCGAGGTGCACTCCGAGGTGCGGCAGGCGTGGGAGGACGCCTCGCGCCTGCTGGAGTCGCTCGGCCACACCGTCGAGGACGTCCCGGTGCCGATGAGCCACGACGCCGTGCCGGTCTTCGAGACCTGCTGGGCCGTCCTCACCGCGCTCTCGCCGGCGCCGCCGGGCCGCGAGCACCTGCTGCGACCGCTGACCCGCTGGCTGGGGGAGCGGGGGCACGCGCTGAGCGGGCCGGAGTTCGGGCTGGCCATCGGTGCCATGCGACGCCACGCCGCCTCCGCTCTCGAGTCGCTGGCGGCGTACGACGCGGTCCTGACGCCGACCTTGGCGACCCTCGCTGGCCGCCCAGGTCGAGGCTGCCGCGCCCTGGCACGATCGGCGGCCGCCGGGCTGGTGAGCGGTGAGTGGTGAACCGATCGGGGTGCTGACTCGGTTGAGGGCTCACCGCTCCCGGTCCGCTGCCGCGGTGAGCGGTGCGTGGTGAACCGTCGTGCGACTCGGAACGGTTGAGGACTCACCGCCCCCCGCCGTCGCCCGCGGTCAGTCCCCGAGCCCCCGGGCGGCGAGTGCGTCGCCCTGCTCGTGCGCCCGGGCGACGACCCGCACCACGAACGGCGTCAGGTAGACCCGCGGGTTGCGCCCCAGGCCGCGGGCACGGGCCGCGTCGCGGGTCTCGAGCGCCAGCGCGAGGGTGCCGGGCAGCGCGCCGATCGCCAGCGAGATCGTCAGGGCGACCCGCTCGGGGTCGACCCCGACGACACGCAGCGGCCGAGCCGCCCGCACCAGGGTGTCGAGCATGGCGTTGACCGGTGTCGTCGCGCTGACCGTGATGGCGGCCAGCGCCAGTGCGACCAGGTCGACCAGCGTCTCGACCGCTTTCGCCGGCCCGTCGATCCACCACTGGAACCCGGCTGCCATGACGGCCAGCACCAGGATCGCCCGGGTGGCGCGCGCCAGCGTGGCCAGGCGTACGCCGCCGACGGCTGCCGCGAGGAGCGCGAGCCCCAGGAAGACCGGTGCGGCCGCCGCCGACCGCGTGAGCACCACGGTCAGGCTGAACGCGGCCAGCCCGAGCAGCTTCACGCCGGTGGGGCAGCGGTGCAGCCAGGAGTCCCCGGGCTGGTGCACGCCCACCAGCAGCGGCGAGCTCACGCGGGACCCTCGTGCCCGTCGTGGGCGGCCCGGTCGACCGCGTCGACGTACGCCGCCACGCCCGTCGGTCCGTCGGCGTCGGCGACCACGCGGCCGTCCGCGACGACGAGCACCCGGTCGCAGCGGACGGCCAGGTCGAGGTCGTGGGTCAGCAGCACGAGCTGCTGGGGGAGCCCCATGAGCAGGTCGCCGACCCGCCGGGAGTTGGCCAGGTCGAGCAGGGTGGTGGGCTCGTCGGCGACCACGACGGCCGGGTCGGTGGCCAGCACGCCGGCCAGCGCGAGCAGCTGACGCTGGCCGCCGGAGAGGTCGTGGACGCTCTGGTGCGCCTGGGCGGCCAGGCCGTGCTCGGCGAGCACCGCGAGGGCCCGCTCGCGACGCCGGGCCGGGTCGCGCTCGAGCCGGCGCAGCGACAGCTCGACGTCCTCCACGCAGGTCGGCATGACCAGCTGCGCGGCCGGGTCGGTGAAGCAGAACCCCACGCGCCGGCGTACCTCCGCGCCCCGGCGCGCCACGTCGAGCCCGTCGACCAGCACCCGGCCCGTGGTCGGGGCGACCAGGCCGTTGAGCAGCCGGGCGAGGGTGGACTTGCCCGAGCCGTTGGCGCCGACGACGCCGATCCGCTGCTGGGTGAGCCGCAGGTAGGTGGGGTGCAGCAGCACCTTCTCGCCGGTCCCGTCCGGCCCGGCGGGGGTGGCGACCGAGACGCCCGCCGACTCGAGCTCGAGGACGGGCACGGTCAGCTGCGGGCGGGGCGGACGGCGCGGGCCCGGAGCAGCCGGGGGAAGGCGCGGTGCACCTCGGCGGCGATCAGCGCGACCATCGTGGTCTTGAGCAGGTCACCGACCCAGTAGAGGACGTCGATGCGGAACGCCTCGGCCACCGACATGTCCAGGGTCACCATCAGGCCGATGATGCCGGCGGGGTGGATGACCAGGATGCTGCCGGCGATCGAGCACAGGAAGACCACGGCCGCACGCGTCTTGCCGCGCTCGCCGGCCAGGTAGGTCACCAGCAGGCCGGCCACCAGCGCGGCGACCGGGAACGACAGCAGGTAGCCCGCGCTGGGCTGGGTGAAGGTGCCCAGGCCCGAGGTGTGCTCGGCGAAGACCGGCAGGCCGATGGCGCCGAGCGCGAGGTAGAGCAGCACCGACAGGAACCCGCGCAGCGGACCGAGCAGGCAGCCGGCCAGCATCACGCCGGAGGTCTGCAGCGTGATCGGCACGCCGGCGCCGCCGACCGGGATCGCCCCGACGTAGGCCAGCGCCGAGATGAGCGCCGCGAACGACGCGATCAGCGCGAGGT
>LULQ01000429.1_pt1 | contig 15607 bp, 16 predicted proteins | sample 728091 | NCBI WGS metagenome assembly LULQ01 (sample SAMN03860285, study PRJNA289734) | marine metagenome | biome: seawater column; feature: ocean; material: water; isolation source: Red Sea water column Station 149 - depth 10m | place: Saudi Arabia: Red Sea | collected 2011-10-15 | depth 10 m
GTAGGATTAGATGTTTATAAAAATGAGCCGCATTTAAATAAAGGTTACTATAAGCACAAAAGTGCTTTCATTCTTCCACATTTAGGCAGTGCCACTAAGGAAACTAGGACTGCGATGGCTAATTTAGCTATTGATAATATTGACGAATTCTTCAAAACAGGAAACTGTAAAAATAAAGTAAATTAACAATCTGAAGTTGTATTTAATTGAATATCAGTCATTTTTAAAATGACTCTAAGTTACATATGTGTTTAATATCCTGCAGTTAATTAACTAAAGAGGAGAAATAAATGATTAAAGACAAAAACCTGAAGGTTAAAAAAACACCTTCAAGACGTAAGTTCTTTAAAGCTGCTGCTGCAACTGGTGTTGCTGCTGTAGCTGCATCATCTTTAGCTGCTCCAGCTGTTGCTGCTGAAAGAATTGAAGCATCAATGGTTGCTACTTGGGGAAGAGATTTTCCAGGTTTAGGAACAGGAGCTCAAAGATTTGCACAAAGAATCTCAGATATAAGTGATGGTAGAATTCAAGTTACTTATTATGCAGCGAACGAAAGAGTTAAAGCATTTGACTCATTTGATGAAGTTGCATCTGGTAACTCACAAATGTACCATGCTGCTGACTACTACTGGGTGAAGAAGGATCCAGCTTGGGGTTATTTTACAGCGGTACCATTTGGTTTTACTTACACTGAAATGAATGCATGGATTAGATTTGCAGGTGGTCAAGAGTTATGGGATGAACTAGCTGACAAATTTGGTCTTAAAAACTTTATGTGTGGAAGCACAGGAGTTCAAATGGGTGGATGGTTTAACAAAAAGATTAGAAGCCCTAATGACTTCAAAGGTTTAAAAATGCGTATGCCTGGTTTAGGTGGACAAGTAATTGGTAAACTTGGAGGATCTCCAGTTTCATTACCTGGTGGACAAATTTACGAAAACCTAGTATCTGGAGCAATTGATGCTACAGAGTGGGTAGGTCCATGGAATGATGAAGCTATGAAATTCCAAGAAGCTGCTAAATACTACTACTATCCTGGTATGCACGAGCCTGGATCAATGTTAGCATGTGGAACAAACAAATCTTGGTTCACAAGCTTAAACAAATCAGATCAATTATTGATTGAAGCTGCTGCAGCAATGGAAAACGACGTAATGATGTCTGAGTACAATGCTAAAAATGGTGCGGCTTTAGCTAGATTGATCAATGATCATGGTGTTAAACTAGAGAAGTTTAGCGACAAGGTTTATGATGGCTTTGCATCAGCTGCTAACGAAGTGTTTGAAGAAACAAGAGCTAGCAGTGGTCTTGCTGAAAGAGTTCATTCGAGCTTCTTAAAAGCAAGAAAAGACATTGGATCTTGGACTAACTTGTCAGACTCACCTTACATTTCTCAAAGAAACAGAGCTTTAGGAATGTAATCAAACTTAATTTGATAATTAAAAGGGCCCTTTTTGGGCCCTTTTTTTTATTTTAAAATTAAGTATTACTAAGAGAAATTTAAATTCATATGAGTTCAGAAAGCAGTAAAATATCTTTATATCTAAGAATTTTAAGCTACTCAGTATTAGCTTTCACCCTAGCATTCCTAATAAATAATGTTTTAACAGTTTGGAGTGATTGGCCTGGAGTTAAGAAAATTTTCTCTCATTATGAAATGTTTGGTTTCAAGAAAAAGGCACTTGATGGATCTGCTTTAAATTACGGTTTCATGCAAATTGGAGTATATTTAATATGCATAGTAGCAGTAATTTGTAATTGGTTACTTTACAAAATCTGTTGGCTTTATTTGGTTAGCTGTTTTAGTTGTTGTCAGTGAATTCATAATTGTCTTATCTAGATTTATATTTTCTTACGAGCAAGCCTTTCAAGGAGATCTTGTTCGTTTCTGGTATGCTGCACTATATTTGTTTGCAAGTGCTTATGCTTTAATTCACGAAGGTCATGTAAGAGTAGATGTGCTATACTCTTCCTTTAGTGAAAGAAAAAAAGCTTGGACAAATCTTTTAGGCTCTTCTCTTCTGGGTGTTCCACTTGTATTGATAGTTTTATTTTTAGGACTTAATGGAAAAGCAAGTATAATAAATGGACCGGTGGTTGCCTTTGAAGTTACGCAACAAGGATCTAATGGTTTATACCTTTTATATTTGATGGCTGTATACTTAGCAGTATTTGCAGTTACCATGCTTTTACAGTTTACGAGCTATTTCATGGGTAGTAGTTATAAAATTTTAAATGGTAAGGAAAATTAAAGTATGGAACTATTTTTCTTAGCAGTTTTAGTCTTAATAATGATAGTTGCTCTTGCTTCAGGATATCCTGTAGCATTTGCGCTTCCTGGTTCAGCTATAATATCAATTGGATTAGCTGCATTTTTTGGATACTTATTTGAAGGTGATGCAGATGCTTATTTTGCAGTTGATGGTCCGATAGAATGGCTTGTTGCTGGTATTACAAACTTTAGGAGTAATTATTGGGACGTTGAAACTGACACCCTAATTGCAATTCCTTTATTTATTTTTATGGGAATTATGCTGCAAAAATCCAAAATTGCAGAAGATTTATTAATAACAATGGGTCAATTATTTGGTCCAATTCCTGGTGGTCTTGGTATTTCAGTAATTTTCGTTGGAGCATTGTTGGCAGCAACTACTGGTATTGTTGGGGCAACCGTTATTGCAATGGGATTAATCTCATTACCTACTATGTTAAATAATAACTACGATAGGAAACTTGCCAGTGGTATCGTATGTTCATCTGGAACGTTAGGTCAAATAATACCCCCATCTATTGTTTTAATTATTATTGCTGACCAATTAGCTAGTGCATCAGATGTTGCAAACAACATCCGTCAAAATGATTACAAAGCAGTCACTGGAGAATTTAACATGCCAGGAGAATTTAGAGTTGGGTCTTCAAGTGCTGGTGATATGTTCCTTGGTGCTCTTTTACCTGGTCTCGTTTTAGTTGCGCTTTACATGATCTATGTATTTTTCTATGCGAGAATAAAAAAAGGTGTAGCTCCACCAGTTCCATTTAAAGGAGAATTTAATCTTAAATTTTGGTTACGAGTAATTGTTATAATTATTCCTCCTCTTGCACTTATTTTTGCAGTTTTGGGTTCAATTTTGATGGGTATAGCAACAGTTAACCAAGCTGGTTCAATTGGAGCAATTGGTGCAACGTTGATGGCTGGTTATAGATTATTTGAAGGAAAGAAAAGTGCATTTTATCCTTTAATTCTTATAATTGGATCATTAATACCTATTACTTTTCTTGCATCAACATATGAACTTAATGTTAAAAATTTAGAAGAAAGAAATTTAGGTGCTATCTATATTACCGCATTTTTTGTAGCAATTCTCGTTTATGGTATTGCATGGAGTTTTTGGAGAACATTTAAAACTGAAAATGTTTTAAAAGAAGTAGTTACTGAGACATGTATTACTACTTCAATGGTATTTATAATCCTTCTTGGTGCTGCGATGCTTACATCAGGCTTTAGAGCATTTGGTGGTGAGGAATTAGTAAGAGATTTTCTTCAAGATTTACCAGGAGGTTTTTGGACTCAGTTTGTTGTGGTCATGATAATTTGCTTTATTTTATTTAAAAGGTGTAGCTCCAAAAGTGGTCCAAACATTAGATATCTGGAAAGGTGTTGTTCCTTTTATTATCTTACAACTTATCGGTTTAGGAATTGTGGGCGCATACCCTAGTCTAGTAAATTATTTACCAAACAGGGTTTATTTAACATCTAATGTTGCTCCACCACCGATGAATCCAAAACTACAATATTGCTTACAGGAGTATAAATTTGCAAACTACTCTAATAATGCTGATGTAATAAATAAAAGTATAACTGACTTTGACGACATTATTCTTGCAAATTTACCAGCAGATAAATTAAGTTATTTCCAACGCCATGTTGATAATTCTAAGTACTCTTTTGAACTTGTTAATGAGGTTAAAAGTACAGAGACATTATATAACGATTATGCAGTCGATTACAGAGACTTACATTTTAAAACAAGAAAGAAACAAAAGAAAATTTTAAAATTAAATAAAAAGATAGATAAATATAAAGCTGAGATTAGAAACTTAGATGATGATGATGTTTCAGATAAAAACAAACTTGAACAAAAAATTGAAAATGTGAAACTAGAAATAGACGAGATAAGTAGTCAAATCCCAGAAGAATGGAAATCAAAAAATGATGAATTTAATAAAATTAATAAAGCTAAAAATCTTGCAACAAGAAAATATCGAAAAACAGTTGATAATGCTTACGAAGATTTATTGTTGATTAAGAGTTTTATAAATGATGGTGAAAAATTTGAAGAATTAGAGCAAGAAATGAAACTTCTTAAAAATAAAATAGATAACAGAGGTTACATTGATGCAATAGAGTTTATAGATAATATATTTGAAAAAGTCGGAGAAATTTCTGGATCTGATGAGTTTGCCGATAAATTAGATTATCTTATCACTTTAATGGATGAGGACGAAGTTGATTTTGAAAAACTTCAATCCTCAACAGTCGATACTATTGCGTTATTTGAGCAAGAAGTTAGTTGGAGAAAAAATTTCAAGAAAAAATATATGGATAGAATAAATGCTCATGACAAAGTTATTAGTGAGACTATTGGATTAAGATTGCAATCAAAACTTACAAAAGAACAAGCTATATATGTTTCTAAATGTAATTCTATCCACAGAGATATATCTTTAAACTTTTAATTATTTTGTGATTTGATCAATTAATTTTGATCTTTCGTATAAACCAAGATTTTCCGCTTTTGTTTTTAATTTTTCGTACTCAGATTTTAAATTTTCGGTTTTGATGTTAACTTTGTTACCAATTTCAATAAGAGAACCAATAATTGGATCAATTTCTAATGGACGTTTAGCATGTAAATCTTGAGTTGTTGATGGTTTATGACCCTTAATAGAAATCGCAGCATTTATTCTATGATCAATAGAAACATTAAATTTTACACCAATTTTTTCACCTACTTGTTGGCATTCCTCCATCAATTTTCTTACTATTTTTAACAATTCTGGATCATTTCCAATTTCATCTAAGGTTTTATCATAAAGAGCACTAATGATATTAAATGAGCAATTACCCCAGAGTTTTATCCAAATTTCATCTCTTAAATTACTTTTTTGAGGAGCTTTTAAGCCGCCTGCAATTAATAAATCAGCAATGAGTTTAAGTCTTTCTGATTTAGATCCATCAGGTTCACCAAGTGTAAATCTTTCTCCTCCATTATGTTTTATTACACCTGGTTCGGTTATTTCAGCAGCTGGGTAAACAACACAACCAATAGCTTTTGCTGGATCTAAATGTTTCCATATTTTTCCCTCGGGATCCACACTATCAATATGATGGTTGTCTAAATTCGTTCCAGTATTTGCTTTATAAAAATACCACCAAGGAAGGCCATTTACAGCTGATATAATCGAAGTTTTTTCTCCAATAATATTTTTTAGTGAATCAACAATATTTGAAATTGCATGAGCCTTTACAGAAATAAATATATAGTCTTGTACATCTAATGTTTTGGGATCATCGGTTACTTTTAATTTAAAGTTTTCAGACCTACCCTCTTTAATTAATGTCAATCCATTTTCTTCTATCGCTTTTTTGTGTGGTCCTCTAGCTATAAGAGATAAATCTATATTTGTTTTACTTAAACAAGCTGCCAAATATCCACCGATAGATCCTGCACCAAATATACAAATTTTTGTCATTAACTACTTAAACCAAATTTTTTTGCTAAAACGTTTCTTTGTAACTTACCAGTTGCTCCCTTTGGAATTTCATCTACAAAAAAAATTTTCTTAGGAATTTTAAATTTTGCTAATTTTTCTTGAGCATATTTTAATACATCTTCTTCTGAACACATCTCTCCGGACTTAATAATTATAGCGCTTGCTATATTTTCACCAAGCATTTTATCCTCATAACCAAAACATACAGCTTGGTCTATTGATGGATGATCCATTAAAACATTATCAACCTCTAAAGGAGATATTTTTTCTCCACCCTTATTAATTATTTCTTTCAATCTTCCTGAAATTTTCAAATATCCGTCTTCGTCAAAATATCCTTGATCACCAGTTCTAAACCAACCATTTGTGAAACTTGTTTTGTTTGCTTCTTCATTATTTTCGTAGCCAAGTGTTACGTTTTCACCCTTTATACATACTTCGCCTTCTTCACCTTGTTTCATCATGTCACCATTTTCACTCATAATACATACTTCTGGACCTGCTGGTAGGCCTACAAATCCTGCTTTTTGTTGTTTTGGTGGTAATGGATTTGACGTCATTTGATGCGTTGCTTCAGTCATCCCATATGCTTCAATAACAGGACAATTAAATGCTTCATTTAAATCTTTAAATACAGCAGGAGGTAATGAAGCTGAGGAAGATCTAATTAATCTTAAATTTAAGTTTTTTGCTGCCTCTTTATTTTTATTTGCTCTTAATAAGATTGCTTGATGCATAGTTGGTACGCCTGAATACCAAGTAATTTTTTCTAATCTAGCCAAATCAAGAAACTTTAATGCATTAAAACCGCTAGAGGCACATACTGATGCACCAACTTTCATTGATGTCGCTAAAACTGCTATAAGTCCATGAATATGAAATAATGGCATAATATTTAAACAATGATCATTATCTGTAAGACTTAAACTTTTTGAAATATTTTCAGAAGATGAATAAATATTATTATTAGATAACGGAACAATTTTTGGCCTTGAGGTAGTTCCTGAAGTATGCAGGACCAAAGCCTCATCATTTTCATTTGGGGATGAATAATCACTTTTGTTATCAAACAAATCAAACAAACCTTCAGGTTGATCTTTATGGATTTTCAATTCACAAATTTCTATATTTAATTTTTTTGCAACTTCTACTGACGGATTATTTGAATTTTTTTCAACAATAATTATTTTAGGATTTAAATCCTTAAGATAAAACTCATACTCTTCTGATTTATATGATGGATTAAGAGGAGCAGCAGACATGTAACTTGAAATTCCTAAGAAACTAGTGGCCATAGACGGTCCATTCGGTAGAACTATTGCGGCTCTATCTTTATTAGATATACCATTTCCTGATAATTGTTTTGAAATATCTTCAACAAATATTTTTAAATCTCTGTAACTAATTTTTGAATTGTTTTCAGACGAAATTGCAATTTTATCAGTTTCACTATTTTCAAAAATGTTTTTAACAATTCTTTTTGACACTTCTAATATCCTTTTGCGTACCCATCTTTTCTAGGATCTGATCCACCTAATAGATCACCTTCGCTTCTATTAATTTTTATTGCTTGCCCTCCACCATGTGTACCATCAATATATTCTACATTGTGACCTACTTCTTTAAGACCATGAAAAATCTCTTTATCAACAGTTTTTTCGAGCTTATAAATATTATTAAAATGAAATGCTCTAGGAAAGCTTAAAGCTTCTTGCGGTCCCATCCCATAATCAATCATATTATTTAAAACATGAACTTGTCCGACTGGTTGATATTGACCACCCATAACACCATAGCTTAAGGTTGCGTTGTTATCTTTATCAATGACCATACCTGGAATAATAGTATGCAATGGTCTTTTTAAGCCAGCAATACAATTAGGGTGTCCATGCTCTACTCTAAAATTTGTACCTCTATTATGCAAAAGTATTCCACTTTTATTTGTTGTGATCCCTGATCCAAAAACATAACAAACAGAATTGATTATTGATACGCTATTTAAGTCTTTATCTACTACTGTTAGATAAATTGTCTCTGGGTGAGCTGGAATATTTAAGTCACCAACATCACTGCATGAATTTAGATTAATTTTATTAAAAATATCTTCAATATTTTTATCACTTAAAATTTCATCCAAATTAATATTTGCAAAACTTGGATCACCCAAACTTGTTTCTTTAACTTTATAGGCTTGTTTTGTAACTTCTGCTTCAAGATGAAATCTTTCTACGCTATTAAATTTATAGTTTTGAATGTTGAGTCTTTCTAATAATTTCATCATAACTAATACCGTAACACCAGGTCCATTAGGAGGGCATTGATGAATAAAATCACCTTTATATAAAGATTTGATAGTTTCTGATCTTATTGTTTTCTGCTTAGAAAAATCTTCAAAAGTATGAACGCCTCCTAATTCATTTAAACTTTCAATTATATCTTTTGCAGTTTCACCTTCATAAAATTCTTTACTTCCTTTTTTACTAATTGCCTCAAGCGTTTCTCCCAACGCAATATTTTTCATTAATTCATTTTCTTGATATGTACGACCATCTTTTAAAAAAATTTTTTTTGAATTCTCATTTCCATTAATTTTATTTAAACTGTTATGCCAAGCTTGCGATACTACTTTAGAAATTTTATGACCATTTTTTGCAATATCAATTGCTCCTGAAAATAATTGTTCAAAATCAAGTTTGCCAAATTCTTTATGGATAGTTTCCCAAGCATGAACTGCTCCAGGTATAGTTACCGAATGAGGACTTGTTAATCCAATTTTATCTATATTTTTTTCCTTAAAGAAATCATAATTTAATTTTTCTGGAGCCAAACCAGATCCATTAAAAGATACTGCATCTTTATTATTCATTTTAACAATTGCAAAACAATCACCACCGATACTTGTTGCGTTAGGTTCAACAACTGATAAAACAATTGAAGCAGCAATAGAGGCATCCACTGCATTTCCTCCCATTTTAAGTATTTTTAATGCTTCTTCAGTGGCCAATGGATGAGAAGTCGCTGCCATTGCATTCGACGATCGTGCATCTTTATCTTTTGTTGATTGATTATTCATAGTAATGATTAAGTAGAGAGATATAAATGATTAGTAAAGCAAATAAAAGTATTTTAATTTTTTGTGTATTTGCCTTTGGCTTTTTTATTTCTAATTTATTAAGATCAATTACTGCCACACTCACTCCAGTTCTAACAAGTGAATTTGATTTATCAGCGGGCAACCTTGGCCTGCTAGCAGGTGGTTATTTTTTAGGATTTTCATTAATGCAAATACCAGCAGGTTTACTTCTTGATAAGTATGGCCCAAAAAAAGTCGTAGCATATCTTTTATTGATAGCTCTGATTAGTACCATTTCTTTTGCATTTGCAAAAAGTTTTACAGGATTGTTAATTTCTAGATTTTTTATTGGTGTTGGTGTTGCAGCATGTTTAATGGGACCTTTGACTGGTTATCGAGTTTGGTTTGAAGAGAAATATCAGCAAAGAGCAAATTCATGGATGTTGATGGTAGCAAGTTTTGGTTTTGTAATTTCAACATTACCAGTACAAATTTTACTACCGATGATCGGCTGGAGATCTATTTTTCTTTTAATTTCAATTTTGATTTTATTAAGTATTATTTTAATTTTAGTTTTTACCCCATCTTGGAATAATAATCCTAAAAATACAATAACTCAGGAGAAAGGAAATCTTTCGGATGTATGGAAAAATAAATTTTTCATAAGTTTAATTCCACTATGTTTTTTAAATTATGGAGGCGTTCAAGCAGTCCAAACTTTATGGGCAGGTCCTTGGATGTTAAATGTTGCAGGTTATTCTCCACTTGATAGTGCTACAGGCTTGTTTTGGATAAATATAACAATGTTATTTGCATTTATGTTTTGGGGATATATTTTACCAAAATTTTCATCTTTAGGCATTGACAGCATAAAGATTGTAAAGATTGGTTTGCCAATAAGTTATGTTGTTTTATTTTCTATAATAATAATGGGCCAAGATGCAGGGGCTATAATGTTTACTCTTTATATTTTATCGTCAATTGTTTTATCTTTAACTCAACCTGCCTTAGCCTTAAGTTTTCCTCAAAATCTTGCTGGAAAATCATTAACCTCTATAAATGTATTTATTCATTCAGGAACATTTTTTGTACAATGGGGAATTGGATTATTAATTGATCTTTCTAAAAATATGGGTGCAAACATAGTCACAAGCTATAAGATTTCCTTCTCTATATTCTTAATTTTATGTATTTTTAGCTATCTGTTTTTTATTTATTTTAATAAAAATGAGAATTAATTTTAAAATGACATTATCTAAATTTCTTTTTTTAATACCACTAATTTATATTATTATTTGTATTTTCATTTACTTTTACCAAAGAAATCTACTTTATCATCCAGGGGAAAATAATTATTTAGATGAAGGTCCCTTAAATCACAAAATTGAAAAGATTTATATTAACTCAGAAAGTAGATTAGTTGGTTGGCATTTTCAAAAGAACCAAAATTATAAGACCATACTATTTTTTCATGGAAATGCTGGCAAACTTGATAATCGTATTTATAAATTAAATGAATTCTCAAAAATGAATGTTAACTATTTGATATTTGCTTACAGGGGATTTAGTGGAAATGATGGAAATCCTTCAGAAATTGGTCTTTATGATGATGCTTTAGCAGCAAAGAAATGGCTAAATTCAAAGAAAATAGAAGATAAAAATATAATACTGTATGGAGAATCGTTAGGAACAGCTATCGCACTAAACCTTGCTAAAGATTATTCGTTTAGCGGCGTGATATTGGAGTCTCCCTTTACATCTATGGAAACATTAGCAAAAAGTTATTATCCATATTTACCGGTTAAATATTTGTTAAAAGATAAATACAATTCAATTAGTAAATTGAACAATAACTCTGCTCCAATCCTTGTTATGCACGGTATGAGAGATAAAATCGTACCATTTAAAATGGGAAAAGAAATTTTTACCAAGTTTAATGGAGAAAAATCAAGTTTTTTTGTTGAAAATGACGACCATATGATGGATTTTAATAAAAATCTCATTAACTCAATTGAGTTGTTTATTAAAGATTTAAATTAAGACACAATTCAAACAAAAATTAATCAACTTTATTTATGTTAAGTCTCATATGACAAGAATTTTATCCATAATACTTATAATTTTTATTTCAAATATTTCTTATGCAGAAATTAGTAGTGAAACTAGAAATAAATATTTTTATATTGGAAAAATGAAATCATATAATGATAAATTCACCTTATATTTTAAAACTAGAAATAAAGCTATTTTAGCAAAAGGAGAAGAAACAAATTATATTAATGATTATCCACAAGATTTATATATTTACAATCATACTTCAAAAGAAGATCACCCTTTAATAACTTACGAGTGGTTTCCAAAAAAAGTAAAAAAACTTGTAAAAAATTATTCTTATCCAGTTTTTCCAGAGGACTTTGCTTATTACTTAATGAAGGATAATAATACTCTCATTCTAGTTAGTGGTAAAAAAAATTTTCATCAAAATTTAGAATATAATATTGAAACTAAAAATTTAAAAAAATTTTCTAGTAATGGTAAATTAAATTTTATTATTTCAAGCTACGCAAAGATTTGTGGATATAAAACAAATAAGAATAATTTTGAATGTTCTATTGAAAAACCTTTAATTTCTAAAAATTTAATTAATTAAATTGAGTAAAAGCATCAGCGAATTGTTCTGCATTAAAAATTTGTAAGTCATCTTCTTTTTCTCCAAGGCCAAGACCCAAAATTGGAACTTTATATTTTTTTGAAATTGCAATTAGTACCCCACCTTTTGCTGTTCCATCAAGTTTTGTCATAATTAAACCTGTAACTTTTATAATTTTATCAAATTCTTCAAGTTGATTTATTATATTTTGTCCTGATGTAGCATCTAAGACCAAAATCACATCATGAGGAGCTGTTTCATCAGTTTTTTTTATTACATTGGCTATTTTTTTAAATTCATCCATCAAGTTTTTCTTATTTTGCAGTCTTCCAGCGGTATCAATCAATACACGTTTAATATTGTTGTTTTTAGCATATTCTATCGATTTATATGCGACAGATGCTGGGTCAGAACCAGGGTCAGATTTTACTATTGGGACACCAATCTTACCTGACCAAGCCTCAAGTTGTTCTATAGCAGCTGCCCTAAAAGTATCACAAGCAGAAAATAATACCTCAGATCCATTATCTTTAAAAATTTTTCCTATTTTTCCAATCGTTGTTGTCTTTCCAACTCCATTAACACCAGATACTAAAGTAATATTTAATTTTTCCTTATTTTCAAAAAAATCTTTTCTCTCTAATGGCGTCATCAGCTCAAGAATATAATTCTTTAATATTAAATTAATTTCATCAACAGTTTCATTGTTTGGATCAATCTTCTTTTCAGCAATTATACTTTTAATTTCAGATGCAGCATCAATACCAACGTCTGAACTTATTAAAAATTCCTCAATTTTATTTAATGTTTCATCATCTATTTCTTTTTTAACAATTATCTCCCTTAGACCAGACTTAATATTCTCTGCACTTTTTTTAAAACCAAATTTAAACTTTTCAAAAATTCCCATTATATATTTATTTTTATTTCTTTTATCTCTGAGACTGGTCCCCTCATATGAATTTTTTTGTCTTGATCAATATTAATTATTAATTTACCTAATCTAAATTCAATATTGGAATATCTTTCCAATGAGTTTTTGGTACTCCTATAATTGTTTCAACTTCGCTATTCTCAAGTATTTTTGATTTTAATTGATTGGATCCTACAAACAGATCTACAACTTTTTTGTCTGTTTCTTTAAAAATTAAAAATGCTACACATCTTGTACCATTTCCACATGCGCCTGAAATACTTCCATCAGAATTATAAAATTCCATTTCAGCGTCACCTTTATTACTTTTATTTACAAATATTAGTTGATCACAACCAATGAATTTTCGATCACAAATTCTAATTATTTGATCTCTGGTTAATTCGACATTATTTGACCTATTATCAATAATTACAAAATCATTTCCAAGGCCATCCATTTTAAAAGCTTTAAATTCCATATACTTCAGTATTTAACTTATTTATTGACATTTTGAACCTCTATTATAGTTTATCGCCGTTTCCGCAAAATACAGCAATTTGCGGTGTCTTTGGTAACAAAGAGATCGACACCAGTCAGCGAGAGTTCGCCCACTGGTGCGATACTTGCTGGATGGAATTATGTTTGAAAACTTAACAAATAAATTTGAAGAAATATTTTCTTCATTAAAAAAAGCCCCTTCACTTGATGAAAAGCAAGTAGATGAAGGTTTAAGAGAAATAAGGCTTGCTCTTTTAGAGGCGGATGTATCTTTAGAAGTTGTAAAAGAATTTATAAATAGAGTTAAACCTAAAGCTCTAGGTCAGGAAATTATCAGATCAACTTCACCTGGACAGATGGTAGTTAAAGTTGTTAACGATGAGTTAATTTCTTTTCTAGGGGATAAAAATTCTGATATTGAACTAAATGCAGTTCCACCTGTTCCAATAATGTTAGTTGGATTACAGGGATCTGGAAAAACAACTACGACAGCTAAACTTGCAAGATTTTTAGAGACTAATAAAAAGAAGAAAGTGATGATGGCGAGTCTAGACGTTTACAGACCTGCTGCACAAGAGCAATTAAAACTTCTTGGTGAACAAAACAATATAATCACACTTCCAATTATTAAAGATCAGTTACCTGCAGATATTTGTAGAAGAGCAATTAGTGCAGCTAATCTTAATGGAGCAGATGTAATTTTATTTGATACAGCTGGTAGAACACAAATTGATTTACAAATGATGAGTGAGATCAAACAAATTGAAGGCATTATAAATCCATCAGAGACAATACTTGTTGCAGACTCTCTTACAGGTCAAGTTGCTGCAAATGTTGCAAAAGAATTTAAAAGTACAGTAAATCTTACAGGTATCATTCTTACAAGATCAGATGGTGATGGTAGAGGTGGGGCAGCACTAAGCATGAAGTATGTTGCAGATGTACCTATTAAATTTTTAGGAGTTGGTGAAAAGATAGAAAATTTTGAAGTTTTCCATCCAGATAGAATTGCAAATCGAATTTTAGGTATGGGAGATATTGTTTCTTTAGTAGAAAAAGCTGCTGAAGATCTTGATGAAGAAAAATTGAAAAAAACAGAAGAAAAACTTAAAAAAGGTCAGTTTTCTTTAGAGGATTATCTTACTCAACTAAGACAGATGAAAAAAATGGGTGGTATTGAAGGTATAATGTCTTTTTTACCTGGTGTTTCAAAAGTTAAATCCCAAATGGATCAAGCTGGAGTTGATGAAAAGATAATTACCCAAAATGAGGCTGTAATATTATCAATGACTAAAAAAGAACGAGAAAATCCAAAGATAATAGATGGTTCCAGAAAAAAAAGAATTGCTAATGGTTCAGGTACAGATGTAGCCACTATCAATAAATTGCTTAAGCAATTTAAAATGATGTCAGAGATGATGAAAAAAATGTCAAAAGGAAATATGAAAGGGATGGCGGATAAAGGCATACCTCCAGAACTTTTTAATCAATTAAAATAAATAGGAGAAAAAATGTTAAAAATGCGTTTATCAATGGGAGGTACTAAGAAGAGACCCGTATATAAAATAGTAGTTGCTGATAGCAGGTTTCCAAGAGATGGAAGATTTATTGAAAAATTAGGTTTTTTTAATCCCCTAATTCCAAAAGAAAAAAAAGAGAGAATGGGTTTAGATGTTGAAAGAGTTAAGTATTGGTTAGGTCAAGGTGCTCAACCAACAACTAGAGTAGCAAGATTGTTGGGAGAAAATGAAATAATGCCAATGCCAGCAAAAGGTAATAATCCTCAAAAGGCAATTCCAAAAAAAGATAGAAAGAAAACTGAAGAGGGTGGTGAAGCTAAAGCAGAAGCTCCAAAAGAAGAAGCTAAAGCAGAGGCTCCAAAAGAAGAAGCTAAAGCAGAAGCTCCAAAAGAAGAGGCTAAATAAAATAAATGTTTTTATCCAGAGTATTTACTTTGTATCCAGATTATTTTCCTGGTTATCTCGATAAAGGTCTTTTTGGTAAGTCTAAGGGAAAAGAATGGAATTTAGAAATTATAAATATAAGAGACTATGCGGTGTAGATGAAAGGATACTAGAAAGCAGAAATATTGAGGAAATTAGTATTGGTGATTTTATATTATCAGGAGGTGAAGTTGCTGCTTTTGTCGTGATTGACTCTATTCTTAGATTTATTCCAGGAATTTTAGGCAATCTAAATTCATCAAGAGATGAAAGTTTTGAAAATGGTCTTCTAGAGTATCCTCAATTTACAAAACCTCAAATTTGGGAGGAAAAAAAGGTCCCAAATGTACTAATTTCAGGCGATCACGCCAAAATTAAAGACTGGCGTTTATCTCAATCTGAGGCTATAACACGCGACCGAAGACCAGATTTATGGCAAAAATATAAGAAAAATTAATATGAAAAATATAGAAGAAATTAATAGATCAAATTTAAATAAAATCATTGCAGAGAGAAAACATCCAGACTTTTTTCCAGGGGATATAGTTAAAGTTGGAGTTAGAATAACCGAGGGTAAAAGAGACAGAATTCAGTATTTTGAAGGTGTCTGTATTGCAAAAAAAAGTAGAGATATAAACTCCTCATTTACGGTTAGAAAAATTTCATTTGGTGAAGGAGTGGAAAGAACTTTTGCATTGTACAGCCCAATTGTGGATACAATTAAAGTTGTTAGATCAGGTAAAGTAAGAAGA
>LULQ01000381.1_pt1 | contig 15590 bp, 29 predicted proteins | sample 728091 | NCBI WGS metagenome assembly LULQ01 (sample SAMN03860285, study PRJNA289734) | marine metagenome | biome: seawater column; feature: ocean; material: water; isolation source: Red Sea water column Station 149 - depth 10m | place: Saudi Arabia: Red Sea | collected 2011-10-15 | depth 10 m
GAGTGCTTTTCTATACAGGTCTATCTCATAAGATAGGAGAAGTTCATGATGGTGCAGCTACTATGGACTGGATGGAGCAAGAGCAAGAAAGAGGTATAACAATTACCTCTGCTGCAACTACTTGTTTTTGGAGCGGAATGGAGCAACAGTTTCCAAAGCATAGAATAAATATTATTGATACACCGGGACACGTTGATTTCACAATTGAAGTTGAAAGATCCTTAAGAGTTTTAGATGGCGCAGTTGTTGTGTTTTGCGGTACATCTGGTGTCGAGCCTCAATCAGAAACTGTTTGGCGTCAATGTAATAGATATGAAGTGCCAAGAATTGTTTTTGTTAACAAAATGGATAGAGCTGGCGCTGACTTTGAAAGAGTTGTCGACCAAGTAAGAGAAAGACTTGGATCAACAGTGGTTCCCATACAATTGAATATAGGCGCTGAGGATGATTTTAAAGGCGTTGTAGATTTAATTAGGATGAAAGCTATTTACTGGAATGAAGATGACCAAGGCCTTACTTTTGACCTTGAAGAAATTCCAGAGGATCTTAAAGGTAGATGTGATGAGCTAAGAGAGCAGATGTTAGAGACAGCTGCTGAGGCAAATGAAGAATTGATGGAAGCTTATCTTGAGAGTGGAGAGCTTACAGAAGATCAAATAAGAGAAGGACTAAGATTGAGGACTCTCAACAATGAAATAGTTCTTGCTATGTGCGGTTCCGCATTTAAAAACAAAGGCGTTCAAGCAGTGCTTGACGCGGTGATTGAGTTTTTGCCGGCTCCAAATGAAGTTGCAGCAATTCAGGGTATCCTTCCAGGTGAGGAAGAAAAAACTGACTCTAGGTCTTCTTCAGATGAAGAGCCATTCTCAGCTTTAGCTTTTAAAATAGCTACAGATCCATTTGTAGGAACATTAACATTTATCAGAGTTTACTCTGGTGTTCTATCCGTTGGTGATGGAGTGGTCAATTCAACACGAAGTAAAAAAGAGCGTGTTGGAAGAATGGTGCAAATGCATTCTAACAGCAGAAATGAAATCAAAGAGATCCGAGCTGGAGATATTGCTGCCTGTATTGGCCTTAAAGATATTACCACTGGTGATACCCGACTTTCCAGAGCCAGTTATTTCTGTAGCTGTGGAACCAAAATCTAAGCCAGACCAAGAGAAAATGTCATTAGCTCTTCAAAAACTAGCTAAAGAGGACCCTTCTTTCAGAGTTCATACAGACGAAGAATCGGGTCAAACAATTATTTCTGGTATGGGAGAACTTCATTTAGATGTTCTAGTCGATAGAATGAAAAGAGAGTTTTCTGTTGAAGCTAATATTGGTAAACCACAAGTTGCCTACAGAGAGACTATTAAGGAAACAATAGATATTGAAGGTAAATTTGTTCGTCAGAGTGGTGGTAAAGGGCAATATGGCCATGTTTGGCTTAAGTTAGAGCCATTGGGTCTTGATGATGACTACGAATTTGTCGACGAAATAGTTGGTGGAGTAGTACCAAAAGAGTACATTCCTGCTGTCGATAAGGGAATTCAAGAACAAATGCAAAATGGTGTAGTTGCCGGTTATCCATTACTAGCTTTAAAAGCAACACTATATGATGGCTCTTATCATGATGTCGACTCAAGTGAGATGGCTTTTAAAATCGCCGGGTCTATGGCTTTAAAAGAAGGTGCACTTAAAGCAAAACCAGTTATCCTTGAACCAATTATGAAAGTTGAAGTAGTAACTCCTGAAGAGCATATGGGAGATGTAGTTGGTGATTTAAACAGAAGAAGAGGAATAATTTTAGGAATGGATGAGATTCCTTCAGGTAAAACTGTTCAATCAGAGGTTCCTCTATCAGAGATGTTTGGTTATGCAACAGATTTAAGGTCTCAAACCCAAGGAAGAGCGAGTTTTTCAATGGAATTTCTTAAATATGCAGACGTTCCATCTAGCATTGCAGAAGAGCTAAAAACGGCTTAATTTTTTTATTAAAATAAATATTGTTTTTTTGTTGACATATTAGGCTCTAGAGACCTAAAATACGCCACATTTTGCATTTTGCGAGATATTTTTAATAGAGGAATTTTAGTTTAAATAATGGAAAATCAGGCTATAAGAATAAGACTAAAAGCTTTTGACTATAGACTTATTGATGCCTCTACTAGACAAATCGTAGAAACCGCAAAAAAGACAGGCGCAGTGGTAAAAGGTCCGATTCCACTGCCTGTTAAAAAAGAGAGGACCACTATATTGATTTCGCCGCATAAAGATAAAGATGCTAGAGATCAATATGAAATAAGAACTTATAAAAGGCTCTTAGATATTATTAAGCCAACAGATAAAACTGTTGATGCATTAATGAAACTAGATTTATCTGCAGGTGTTGATGTGCAGATAAGCATTAGCTAAGAGTAAACGCGTAAGCGGCCATAGAGGGTTTTAAGCCCCGTAATAAGGAGAATAAATTGAGTTTAGGCTTAATTGGAAAAAAATCGGGAATGTCTAGGGTCTTCCAAGAAGATGGAGACTCAATTCCAGTATCCATTGTTTCTGTATTTGGTAACTATGTCGCAGGTATCAAAACGAAAGAATCTGACGGTTACGACGCTGTTCTTGTCTCAAAAACTGAAAACAAAAAAAATCGCTCTAAATCACAAAAAGAGTTTTTCGCTAAAGTAAATGTTACTCCAGGAACACTCAATGAATTTAAGTTAAGTGAGAATTCTGATCGAAACATTGGTGATCATCTTACAGCAGACCTATTTGAAGTAGGACAACATGTTGATGTAACTGGAACATCTAAGGGTAAAGGATATGCTGGAGTTATAAAAAGGCATAACTTTAAGATGCAAGATGCTACTCATGGTAATTCACTATCCCATAGAGCACATGGATCTATAGGACAATGTCAGACTCCTGGAAGAGTATGGAAGGGTAAAAAGATGTCTGGTCACATGGGAAATGAAAGAAAAACTGTTCAAAACTTAGAAATCATCAATGTTGATGTTGAAAATAATCTTCTATTTATTAAGGGAGCTATACCAGGCTTTAATGGCTCAAAAGTAACAATCAAACCATCGATTAAGAAATGAAGTTAAGCGTATTGTCCACATCAAAAAGTAAGAAAGAAGATATCGTTCTTTCCGATGCTTTTGTTAAAGACTATAACGAATCTTTAGTTCATCAAGCAGTTGTAACCTATCTTGCTGGCATGAGACAGGGCTCTCATAAGCAGAAGAACAGATCTGAAGTAAGAGGCGGTGGAAAGAAGCCATATAGACAAAAAGGAACTGGTAGAGCAAGAGCTGGAACCATTAGGAGTCCAATTTGGAGAGGTGGAGGAGTTACATTTGCTTCAAGACCAAGAGATTATTCAAAAAAAATAAATAAGAAAATGTATAAAGCTGCATTGAGGTCAATTTTTTCTGAGCTTCTCAGACAAGAAAAGCTTATTGCAATAGAGCATCCAAAAATAAAGAATCCAAAAACAAAGGAAATGGTAAGTTTCTTATCTAAACTATCGTTAGAGAATGTACTAATTATCACTGATGAAATTGATAAGAATTTACATTTAGCATCTCGAAACATTCCTCATGTGAACGTTGTCACAACCGCTGAAATTAATCCGGTTATGTTGCTTAAGCCACATAAGGTTGCAATTACACCTGCAGCTTTTAAGAAGATAGAGGAGCTTATCTAATGGATATGAAATTATATAAAGTTATTAAAGCTCCTCATATAACTGAGCAATCTTCTCAACTCAGCCAAGATTTAAAGCAAATTGTCTTTAAGGTCGATAAAGGAGCTAACAAAAGAGAAATTAAGAAAGCTGTAGAAAATCTTTTCAATGTAACAGTTGTCAAAGTAACGACTTCAGTTGTTAAAGGTAAGACTAAAAGAAATAGATTTGGAGTTTATAAAAGATCTGATTACAAAAAGGCCTTTGTGTCTTTGAGTCCTGATTCTGATATTCAATTCGAGGGAGTGAACTAAGATGCCTGTTCAAAAAGCAAAACCAACTAGTCCAGGCAGAAGGTTTGTTGTCTCTCTTAAGAAGAATAATTTGCATAGAGGCAAACCTTTCAAAGGACTCATAGAGCCAAAATCTAAGAAAGGTGGAAGAAATAATAACGGAAGGATAACCGTGAGACATCAGGGCGGAGGTCATAAGCGTCATTACAGAGTAATTGACTTTAAGAGGAATAAGCTTGATGTACCAGCTATTGTTGAAAGAATTGAGTACGATCCAAACAGATCAGCTAATATTGCTCTTCTTAAATATACTGATGGAGAGAGAAGGTATATTTTATGTCCCAGTAAAATGGAAATAGGTACAGAAATTATTTCCTCTGATAAAGCCGATATTAAGGATGGTAACTCGCTTAAATTAAAGGATATTCCTCTTGGCACAAATATACATTGTGTAGAAATGAAACCTGGTAAAGGTGGACAGATAGCAAGAAGTGCTGGGACTTCTGCAAGACTTGTAGCAAAAGAAGGAATCTACTCAACCTTAAGATTACAATCAGGAGAGATGAGGAAAGTTCTTTCTGATTGCAGAGCTACTCTTGGAACAGTATCCAATCAAGAGAATAATCTTAAGTCTATTGGAAAAGCTGGAGCAAACAGATGGAGAGGAAAGAGACCAACTGTAAGAGGCGTAGCTATGAACCCTATTGACCACCCACATGGTGGAGGTGAGGGAAGAACATCAGGTGGAAGACATCCTTCTACTCCATGGGGTGTTCCAACTAAGGGATACAAAACTAGAAAGAATACGAGATCTGATAACTTAATTGTCAGAAGAAGAGGTAAGAGGAACTAATAATGCCAAGATCACTTAAAAAGGGACCATTTATAGACTTATCTTTGCAGAAAAAGGTAGATGCTGCGATAGCTAATAATGATAAAAAGCCTATAAAGACTTGGTCAAGACGATCCATGATCTCGCCTACAATGGTTGGTCTTACGATCGCTGTTCATAATGGAAGACAACATGTTCCCGTTTACATAAATGAAGACATGGTTGGTCATAAACTCGGTGAATTTGCATTAACTAGAACTTTCAAAATGCATTCAGGAGATAGAAAGGCAAAATAATGGAAACTAGAGCATATTTAAAAGGAACCAGATTATCGCCACAAAAGGCTGGTCTTGTTGCGGATGTAATCAGAGGTAAAACCATTCAAGAAGCAATGGACTTCCTTTCGTTCAGCAAAAAGAAAGGCTCAGAAGTTATGAAAAAATTACTTGAGTCTGCAATTGCGAACGCTGAGCATAATGAGAATGCAGACATAGACAAGCTTTTTGTTAAGTCAGTAATAGTTAATCAAGGATTGAGATTGAAGAGAATGAAACCAAGGGCAAGGGGAAGAGCAGACAGAATTATAAAGCCAACTTGCCATATAGAAATTATTTTAGCGGACGGAGAAGCTTAATGGGTCAGAAAGTACATCCAACAGGAATGAGACTTGGAATTATCAAGAAGCATAATGCTAATTGGTATGCAAAAGGTAAAGATTATCCAAAATTCTTAAATGAAGATCTTAAGGTAAGAGAGTTCATTGGTACTAAGCTTAAATTCTCATCAATCAGCAAAGTTGAATTAGATAGATCTGCTCAAGCTTTTGTTGTGAATATCCACTCATCGAGACCGGGAATAATTATCGGTAAAAAGGGTGAGGAAATAGAAAATCTTAAAAAACAAATTAAGAAAATTGTTAATCTTCCGACGCAAGTAAACATAAAGGAAGTAAGAAAGCCTGATTTAGATGCAACAATACTTGCTGAATCAGTTGCCCAACAACTTGAGAGAAGAGTCCAATTTAGGAGAGCTATGAAAAGAGCTGTCCAAAGCGCATTAAGACAAAGTGCTAAAGGCGTAAGGGTAGAGATCTCTGGAAGGTTAAATGGTGCTGAGATTGCCAGAACTGAATGGTACAGAGAGGGAAGAGTTCCTCTTCATACTTTAAGAGCTGATGTGGATTATGGAACTGCTGAAGCCTTAACTACATATGGGATTATTGGAATAAAAGTTTGGGTCTATAAGGGCGAAATTATTGGAGATCCAATTAAAGAGGGAGTGAGCAGTTAAGTATTATGTTACAGCCAAAACAAACAAAATATAGAAAAATGCATAAAGGCAGGAACAGAGGTCTTGCCCAAAATGGTAATACTGTTGCATTTGGAAGATTTGGACTAGTTGCACAAACTAGGGGAAGAATTACATCTCGTCAAATTGAGTCTGCAAGAAGAGCCATGACAAGATATGTCAAGAGGGGTGGAAACATTTGGATACGAATATTCCCTGATAAACCAATAACAAAGAAACCACTTGAAACCAGAATGGGTAAGGGTAAAGGAAATGTTGAGTATTGGGTTGCTCTTGTTCAGCCAGGAAAGGTTTTGTATGAAATGTCTGGTGTCAGTGAGGAAGTTGCAAGAGAGGCATTCAGATTAGCTAGTGCAAAGCTTCCAGTTAAGACTGTGTTTAAGGAAAAAGAGAATTAAAAATGGCTAATAAAGAATTAGATAAGTTAAGAGGTATGTCAGTTTCTGATCTCAACAAGAGTCTTGAAACTATATATAAAGAACAGTTTGAGGATAACTTAAAACTTAAGACTGGCCAGCTAAATGAAACACATAAAATTAGAATAAACAGAAAACAGGTGGCAAGAATTAAAACGGTTATATCTGAGAAAAATAATGCAGGTGATGAAAATGGAAAATAAGAATCCAAGAATATTATCAGGGGTTGTTGTAAGCAATAAAGCTGATAAAACTATCACCGTTAAAGTGGAAAGAAAAGTTAAACATCCTTTATATGGAAAGATAATGAGGAGATCAACTAAAGTTCATGCTCATGACGAAAACAATGTTGCAAATATCGGTGATTTCGTATCAGTGAAAGAGTGTAAGCCTTTTTCAAAAACAAAGACTTGGATTTTAGAGGAATCAGATTCAAGCGGAGGCGATTCCTAATGATACAAATGCAATCAATACTTAACATTGCTGACAATAGCGGAGCTAGATCTGTGATGTGCATAAAGGTCCTTGGAGGTTCCAAGAGACGCTATGCAAATGTCGGGGACATTATTAAGGTTGCTGTTAGAGAAGCTATACCCACTGGTAAAGTAAAAAAAGGACAAGTGGTAAATGCTCTTGTAGTAAGAACAAAGAAAGGAGTAAGAAGAAGAGATGGATCATTAATAAAGTTTGATGAAAATGCTGCAGTTCTTCTCAACCAGCAAAACGCACCTATTGGAACAAGAGTTTTTGGGCCAGTTACTAGAGAGCTAAGGTCTGGTAATTTTATGAAAATCTTATCACTTGCACCGGAGGTTCTTTAAATGAAAAGTAATGTAAGAACAAGACTTAAGACTGGTGATGAGGTTGTAGTTATTGCAGGTAGAGATGTGGGTAAGACTGGAACGATTACAAGTATCAAGAAAAATAAAGCTTTTGTTACAGGCATTAATATTGTGAAAAAGCATACCAAGCCAAATCCACAGTTAGGGATTACTGGCGGGATCGTTGAGCAAGAATCACCAATTGATTTATCAAATATACAAATATGGGACTCAAAAACAAAAAAAGGCTCAAGGATCTCAATGAAAATAGATGAGAAGACAGGGAAGAAAGAAAGACTTAACAAAAAAACAGGAAAAGTAGTATAAAAAATGGCTAGTTTGCATCAAAAATATAAAGACGAAATTGTGCCTATACTCAAGGAAAGGCTTGGGGAAAGCAATGTTATGGCTTTACCAAAACTCACAAAAATAGTTATCAACATGGGTGTTGGACAAGCTGTAAATGATAAGAAGCATCTTACAAACGCTGTTGATGATCTTCAATCAATTTCCGGTCAAAAACCACTTGTAACTAATGCAAGAAAATCAGTTGCAAGTTTTAAAATCAGAGAGGGTTGGCCTATGGGATGTAAAGTTACTCTGAGGGGTAAAAGAATGTATGACTTCGTTGAAAGGCTTATCAACGTTGCTATTCCTAGGGAAAGAGACTTTAGAGGACTAAATCCAAAATCATTTGATAAACAAGGAAATTATAGTTTTGGTATTAAGGAACAAATAATATTCCCAGAAATAAACTATGACAATATAGATCAAATTAGAGGTATGGATATTTGTGTTAATACATCAGCAAACAACCCTGCTGATGCAAAAGTTTTATTGGAAGAATTGAACTTCCCATTTAAGAAGTAGGAATTATGACTAGAAAATCACTTATTGCGAGAGAAAATAAAAGAATGAAAACGGTTGCTAAATATGCAACTAAAAGAGCTGAACTCAAAAAAACTTTCTTAGATATGAGTAAGACAGATGAGGAAAGATTTGAAGCATATAGAAAATTACAAAAGCTTCCTAGAAATGCTAGCCCATCAAGAGTTCAAAGAAGATGTTCAATAACTGGTAGGCCACATGCTGTATATAGAAAGTTTGGTCTGAGTAGAATTAAATTAAGGGAAGCCGCTATGCGTGGCGATATTCCTGGATTAATTAAATCAAGTTGGTAAATATATTATGAGCTTTCAAGATCCTATATCAGATTGCCTTAACAGAATAAGGAATGGCCTCATGAGAGGTAAAGATTCCGTTATCGTTCCTTATTCTAAGATAAAGCATGACTTAGTTAATGTATTAATTGAGGAAGGATATTTAAATTCTTGTGAAAAGATTGATAACGGCGGCAAAGATGAGATTAGTGTCAACCTCAAATACTTTAATGGAAAACCTGCTATTAAAGATCTAAAGAGAATTTCTAGACCAGGTCTAAGAAAATACTCAGGCACTAAAGATCTATCCAATGTTAAAGCTGGTTTAGGTATTTATGTTTTATCTACGAATCAAGGCTTAATGACTGACAGAGCTGCAAAAAGCAAGAATGTTGGTGGTGAGATTTTGGTGGAGGTTTTTTAAATGTCTAGAGTTGCAAAACAACCTATTACTATTCCAGAAGGCGTCAAGGTTGAGCTGAATGAAAATTTAGTTTCAGTCTCAGGCAAAAACGGTTCTATGGAATTTGAGCTAGTTAAAGATGTGACAGTAGATATTTCTGAAAACGAAGTCTTAGTCTCATATGGAGACTATCAAGAATCAGTTGCTATGGGCGGAACCACAAGAGCTATCTTAAACAATATGGTTGTGGGAGTTTCCCAAGGCTTTGAAAAGAAATTGGAGTTAGTTGGAGTTGGTTATAGAGCAAAAGCATCAGGGAAGACTTTAGATTTAACTTTAGGTTTCTCTCATCCAATTAAATATGAGCTTCCCGAAAGTGTTAGCGCAGAAACTCCATCACAAACAGAAATAGTCCTTAAAAGTCATGATAAGCAAGTCTTAGGGCAAGTTGCTTCAGAAATTAGGGCATTTAGACCACCTGAACCGTATAAAGGAAAAGGTGTTAAATATTCGGATGAGAGAATTAAGAGAAAAGAAGCTAAAAAAGCTGCAGGTGGTGCCTAATGAGTATTAAGAATGAATCAAGGCTTAGAAGAGCTAAAAAAACTAGAATGAGAATAAAATCTCAGGATCTTCCAAGGCTTACTGTATTTAAATCCTCTCAGCACATTTATGCACAAATTATTGATTCTAGTGGGGCAAAAGTCTTAGCTGCAACCTCAACGCTTGATAAGAGTATTAAATCAAAAGGTAGAAGCGTGCAATCTGCTAAGGAAGTGGGAGAAAAGATTGCAGATTTATCTATCAAGAATGGCATTAAGAAAGTTATTTTTGATAGATCAGGATACAGATATCACGGAAGGATAAAAATGATTGCTGAGGCAGCAAGAGAAAAAGGTTTGGAGATATAGCAATATGGCAAAGGAAATGGCAAATATGAACCAACAAGGAGATTTACTTGAAGAAAAGCTAGTTCAAGTGAACAGGGTTGCTAAAGTTGTAAAAGGCGGAAGGATTTTTGGCTTCACTGCACTTACTGTTGTTGGGGACGGCAAAGGTAAGGTTGGTTTTGGAAGAGGTAAAGCTAAAGAAGTTCCAATAGCAATCCAAAAAGCTATGGAAAATGCCAGAAGAAGTATGGTAGATGTTGAGTTAAATGGATCTACGATTTGGTATCCAGTGAAAGCTAAACATGGGTCTGCAAATGTTTACATGCAGCCTGCTGCAGAAGGTACAGGTATTATTGCAGGTGGTGCCATGAGAGCAGTTCTTGAACTCGTTGGAGTCCAAAATGTTCTAGCTAAATGTTACGGTTCAACTAATCCTGTTAATGTTGTTATGGCTACAATAAATGGCCTCAAATCAATGGAATCTCCTGAAACAGTTGCCGAAAGAAGAGGTAAGAAAGTAGAGGAAGTGCTATGACTGCAAGCAAAACTATCCAAATAAAACTTATAAAGAGTGGTATTGGCAGAATAAAGAAACATAAGCTATGTATTCAAGGGCTAGGATTTAAAAAATTGAATCAAGTTGTAACTGTTGAAGATACACCAAGTAACAGAGGAATGATTAATAAGATTTCAGATATGGTTGAGGTAGTTGGATAAGATGACTAAAGAAAATAATACACTTTCCCTAAACTCTCTTACTAATGATGGCACTAAATCAAATAGAAAACGTGTAGGAAGAGGTATTGGTTCAGGAAATGGGAAAACAGCTGGAAGAGGCCACAAGGGTCAAAAATCTAGGAGGATCTATACCTAGATGGTTTGAAGGTGGACAAATGCCACTTCAGCAAAGACTACCAAAATTTGGTTTTTCTTCTAGAGTGAACAATTTATCGACAGATATCAATTTAAGAATGCTTGATGGAATGAAGGAAGTAAGTTTAGAGATTCTCAAAGAGAAAAAACTTGTTAATAAAAAGATTAATAAAGTAAAAATCTATGGTGATCATAAGCTTTCAAAAGCATTAAATGTAAATGGGTTAAGTGTTACTAAGGGCGCACTTAAATCAATTGAGGAATCCGGAGGCAAGGTTAGCTAATAATGGCAAATAGTAGCATGTCAGATTTATGGAAAAGGATTAGGTTTGTAATCCTGGCGATAGTTATATATCGAATTGGTACCCATATTCCAATTCCCGGTATTGATCCTCAAAGATTAGAAGACTTATTTACTCAAAACCAAGGAACCATTCTTGAGATGTTTAATTTATTCTCTGGTGGAGCCTTAGAGAGAATGAGTGTTTTTGCCTTAAATGTAATACCTTATATTTCTTCTGCAATTATCATGCAGCTATTTTCTAACTCAATACCATATTTGCAGGAGCTTAAAAAGGATGGCCAGGCAGGAAGAAATGCCATAACTCAATTTACTAGATATGGAACAGTTTTACTTGCTCTTATTCAAGCATCTGCACTTGCATTCACTCTAAATGCGTCTGGTCTTAAATACTTAGATATACCTTTCATATCTTTCTACATATCTACTGTAGCTTCTGTAGTCGCTGGAACAATATTCCTAATGTGGTTAGGAGAACAAGTTTCGGAAAGAGGAATTGGAAATGGTATATCCATAATTATTGCTATAAGTATTTTGTCAGGAATGCCCGGGGCTATTGGTCAAGCTCTTGAGCAATCAAGACAGGGCGATCTAAACATATTACTTCTTATCGGTATTGGTGTATTAGCTATGGCAGTTATTGCGGCAGTAGTGTTTATAGAAAGAGGCCAAAGAAGGATTACTGTTAACTATGCACAAAGACAACAAGGCAGAAAGATGATGCAAGCACAAGCAAGCCACTTACCTTTCAAGGTAAATATGGCTGGTGTTATACCAGCTATATTTGCAAGTACTTTCTTGTTGTTCCCTCAATCATTAACTCAATGGTTTGGCCAAGGCGATCCATCTGGATTTTTACAATCACTCACCCTTGCGCTTAATCCTGGTCAGCCGTTATATGTATTAGTATTTTCGGCTCTAATTATATCGTTCTGCTTTATTTGGCTTGCACTTACATTTAATACTCGAGAAGTGGCAGATAATCTGAAAAGATCAGGAGCCTACATACCAGGTATAAGACCTGGTGAGCAAACCTCAAACTACATTGATAGTGTATTAGCTCGATTAACAGTTTTTGGAAGTATTTATCTAACATTAATATGTTTAATGCCACTTGCTTTAATTAACTTTGCTGGAGTTTCTTTTTATCTGGGTGGAACTTCAATCTTAATTATTGTAGTGGTTTTAATGGATTTCATGTCTCAAGTTCAATCTCATATGATGTCTAGTCAATATGCATCTGTTATGAAGAAAGCAAATTTAAAGAATTATAGAAGGTAACTATGAAAGTAAGAGCATCAGTTAAGAAAATTTGTAGAGACTGCAAAATAGTCAGAAGGAAAGGCGTTTTATTTGTAATTTGTAAAACTGACCCAAAACATAAGCAAAAACAAGGTTAAATATTATGGCAAGAATAGCAGGTGTAAATATTCCAGAAAATAAGCACATAGAGATTTCTCTTACTCATATTTTCGGTATTGGTAGAAAGAGGGCGCAAGATATCTGCGATGCCTTAAGCCTTGAATATTCTAAAAAGGTTTCTGATCTTTCTGAAGATGAGCTAGAAAAAGTAAGAGGAGAGGTTGCAAAATATACATTAGAGGGAGACCTAAGAAGAGAAGTTAGTGTAAACATAAAAAGATTAATGGACTTAGGAACCAACAGAGGAATTAGACATAGAAGAAAGCTTCCAACTAGGGGTCAAAGAACTAAGACTAATGCAAGAACAAGAAAAGGCCCTAAAAAGCCTATGAGAGGATAAAGAATGGCTAAAAGTAAAAAGACAAAAAGGGTAATAAGTGAAGGAGTGGCTCATATTCACTCTTCATTTAACAACACTATCATTACTATTACTGACAAGCAGGGCAATGCTGTGTGTTGGGCTACTTCTGGTGGCTCTGGTTTTAGAGGCTCAAGAAAGAGCACGCCTTTTGCAGCTCAGATTGCTGCCGAAAAAGTTGGAACTGTTGCTAAAGAAGATTTCGGTATGACAAGTTTAGATGTAAAAGTTAAAGGCCCTGGAGCTGGAAGAGAGTCTGCAGTCAGATCATTAAATGCATGTGGTCTTAAGATAAAGAGCATTACTGACGTTACACCTCTTCCTCATAATGGATGCAGGCCACCAAAAAAGAGAAGAGTTTAGGAGAGAATAATGGCTAGATATAGAGGACCATCATTAAGGCTTTCAAGAAGAGAGGGCACAGATCTTTATTTAAAGAGCGGTGTAAGAGCTGTTGAATCCAAATGTAATATGGAAACTGCACCAGGTGTTCATGGGCTCAGAAGAGGTAGGTTGTCAGATTATGGATTACAGCTTAGAGAAAAACAAAAAGTAAGAAGGATGTATGGAGTTTTAGAGAAACAGTTTAGGAATTATTATAAGAAAGCAGCAAAGTCTAAAGGTAATACAGGTGAAAACCTCTTATCTTACTTAGAACAAAGATTAGATAATGTTGTTTATAGAATGGGATTTGGATGTACTCGTGCAGAGTCAAGACAACTTGTTTCTCATAAAGCAATACTCGTTAATGGCAGTACAGTGAATATACCTTCTTACCAAGTTCAGCCTGAAGATGTGATTGAAGTTAGAGAAAATAAGAAGGGACAATTAAGAATCCAATCTGCTTTAGATCTAGCAGCACAAAGAGAAGAGTGCAATTGGCTTGAAGTAGATGCAAAGAATTTTAGGGGCGTATTTAAATCAGTACCAGATAGAACTGATCTAAGTACAGAAATAAATGAAAATCTTATAGTTGAGCTTTATTCAAAATAAGAGGGTTAGAGGTAATTATGCAAATATCAGTAATAGATTTATTAGTACCAACCGAAATACAAGTCGAAAATGTTTCAGATACTGTATCGAAGGTAACGCTAGAGCCGCTTGAGAGAGGTTTTGGTCATACGCTAGGTAATGCCTTAAGAAGAATTCTTCTTTCATCAATGCCTGGTGCTGCTGTAACAGATGTTGTGATTGATGGTATTTCTCATGAGTATTCAACAATTGAGGGAGTTAGAGAGGACGTAATAGATATTCTATTGAATCTTAAAGATATGCCAGTGAAATTAATTGAAGGAAATGAAGCTGAACTAAAACTATCTGTTGATGGACCATGTGAAGTAACATCTTCTTCATTTGAGGCTCCTGGAAATGTTGAGTTAACAGATGCTGATCATCATGTTGTTTCACTTGTAGATAAAATTAAATTAAATATGTCAGTTTTTGTAAAAACTGGAAGAGGTTATGAGCCTGCAGATATTAGAGATGATGAAAATAATACTGTAGGAGGTTTAAAAGTAGATGCTTCATTTAGTCCAGTAAAAAGAGTTTCTTATTCTGTAGAGAATGCAAGATTTGAGAAAAGAACAGACTTAGATAAATTAATACTTGAGTTAGAAACTGATGGGACTATCGATGCAAAAATGGCTATAGAGCATTCTGCAACTATAATGCAGCAACAACTTGCAGCCTTTGTTGATTTAGAAGCAATTGCAGAACAAGAAGCTAAAAAAGAGCAAAATGACTTTGATCCACTGCTCCTAAGGTCTATAGAAGAACTTGAGTTAACTGTAAGATCAACTAATTGTTTAAAAGCAGAAAGTATTTTCTTAATTGGTGATTTAATTCAAAGATCTGAATTTGATCTTCTAAAAACACCTAATCTTGGTAAAAAGTCTCTTAATGAGATTAAAGATGTCCTAGCTTCAAAAGGACTTTCATTAGGTATGGTGTTAGATAACTGGCCACCGATGGGTTAAAAAATGAGACATCAGAAATCAGGCAGAAAATTAAATAGAAACTCAGCACATAGAAAAGCTTTGTTTAAGAACTTATCTCTTGCTCTAATAGAGCATGAGATTATAAAAACAACTGTTCCAAAAGCGAAAGAGCTAAAAAAATATCTTGAGCCTTTGATTACTGTTTCTAAAGATGATTCAGTAGCTAACAGAAGAAGAGTTTTTGATAAGCTTAGATGTAAAAAATCAGTATGTAAAAAATCAGTTGGAAAACTATTTGAAGAGATTGGTCCAAAATCGTCTTCAAGACCCGGAGGCTATCTAAGGATAATTAAAGCTGGCTTTAGGCCTGGTGATAAGGCTGATATGGCTTTTGTTGAATGGGTGGATAGATCGAGTGAAGATGCAGAAACTGATGTACCTGAACTAAAAGAATCTGAAGCTGGCTAGCTAATCATTTCTTTAAGATATTTTCCTGTAAATGACTTTTTGTCTTTAGCTACCTTTTCTGGTGAGCCATTTGCAATAAGTTGCCCACCTTGACTTCCACCCTCTGGTCCTAAGTCGATAATCCAGTCAGCTGTCTTAATTACGTCAAGATTATGCTCAATAACAACAACGGTATTGCCCTGATCTTTAAGTCTATTTAAAACATTCAAAAGTAGCTCAATGTCTGCAAAATGTAACCCAGTTGTTGGTTCATCTAATATAAACAAAGTTTTACCCGTACTTCTTTTAGATAATTCTTTAGCAAGCTTGATTCTTTGAGCTTCTCCTCCAGAAAGAGTCAAAGCAGATTGACCTAGCGTTATATATCCCAGACCTACGTCATTTAATGTTATCAATTTATTTTTAATTGAGGGATGTGCATCAAAAAACTCTAAAGCA
>LULQ01000183.1_pt1 | contig 15562 bp, 17 predicted proteins | sample 728091 | NCBI WGS metagenome assembly LULQ01 (sample SAMN03860285, study PRJNA289734) | marine metagenome | biome: seawater column; feature: ocean; material: water; isolation source: Red Sea water column Station 149 - depth 10m | place: Saudi Arabia: Red Sea | collected 2011-10-15 | depth 10 m
AATCAAGATTCCTATACAATTGCTAACGTTATCGAAAAAGAAACAAATTCTGTAGTATTAAAGGACTTTATAGTAAAACCTAGATAATCTAATTTCCTAGGAAATCAATTACACTTTCCCAACCCTTAGACACGCCTTTATAACATTCTGTATATTGACAATTTGTACAGGTAATTTCTTTTTAGATCAAGATGTTCTTGAAGAAGAAGGTATCACAGATTTTGATCAATATGCAGTAGATCCAGACGTCACTTTAGTTTCAGATTTTTTTGTTGATGATAATCCTGAAGACTGGCTACAAGCTTAATCACAACAAAAGTCTATTAATTCTTTCATCCTTTAAATTCAGTAAGTGAAAAAGTTGTTTATTTTCAATAACCGTAAACCTAGACAAATTACCGTTTGTAGTGGTAATTTGTCTTAAGTAATTCTTAGGTTAAAGTGAAATGACCTGATCAGGCATATTACCTGATAATGCACTATAGAGATCTGGGAAACAACCAACTGCTACTCCATCAACTGTACCTTCAGGTGAATAACCACCATCACTGTTTTCAGAAGCTAGACCTCTTTGATTAGCACATTGGTCACACATCATTAAGAGCATGCCTTTTTCTGCAGCAATTTTTGCAAGTCTTTCGCCTTTAGGGTTTCCTTTTTGAAGAAGCATTGTATTATCATCAAAAAAGAAAATTCCTACAACATCAACACCATGACTATCACTTTCAAGTTGAGGAAGTATCATTTCTCCAACTTTATAATTTGCAGCGTTAGGTGTGTTTAAAACATAGGCTACTTTCATTTGTACCTTTCTTTTTTTTTACTGAGTACAGAGTATTCAGATATTGGATTAACTCAAACTTAAAAGATAAAGAGTTCGGCTGTTAACTTCTGATATTTCTTCAAGAATATTTTCAATATCATCAAACTGGTTTGTCTCATTTAATTCAGATACAAATCCTGAAATTGTGGTTACCTGTTCTTTAAACTCAACAATTTTATTTTTAGTTTCTTCTTTTGAAAAATAGTTTTCAATTGAGTAAGGACCTTCACTAAATCTCAGTCTGGTATTTTGATTTCCCTGCCATGACTCGACAAGCTTATCATTTAACTGAGTAAGAGTTTCATAGTATTCGCCCAATGCTTCATGTTCTGAATAAGACTGAGTTTGCCAATGATAAACTTGAATATTGTTTAAAAAACTCATTGTGTTTGATACAAATTCATCAATTTTTGCATTTAATGTTTTTACGTTCATAGATAATATTTAAACAAAATTCGGCTTATATGATAAATTTTTAAAGCATAGAATAGTAACTATGTCTTTTAATAATATATTGAGTTTTGGCACTCTGAATCCTGATTTTATATATTTCATCGATGAACTCCCGAATTTAGGTGGAGATATAAGGAGTAATAAATACCTTATCAGAGCAGGAGGTACAGCAACTAATTGTGCTGAAAATATAGCCAACTGGGGTCTTAATGTTGGGGTCGCAGGAAATAGTATAGGAAGTGACGAATTTGGTAAATATATGATCAAACATTTTGAAAATTCAAACATAAACTACGAAAATATAATTTTTGAAAATCACGATACTCCAACTTGTTCGATTTATGTAGATAAAAATGGTGAGAGGACAATAATTTCCTCGGGTTATAACTTTTGTAAGTGGAATAATTTGAAAGAAGTTAAAAACTTTGACTCATTGATAGTAGATAGGTATTCTATTCCGTTTATAAAACAAGATTTAGAAAGTGTAAGCCATGATGTGTTTATTACACAGGCAGGCTATCAAGAAGAAATTACTTACAAAATTAATTTTTTAGTTGTAAGTAAAGATGAAATTGATGTAATTGAAGCAAACAGATTAATAAATGAAGAATACGTTGATTGGATTCTTTTAACATCATCAAATCTTCCTGCAAGGTTGATTAGTAAAGATGGGGTATTAGAAATTACACCGCCAGATTTCAAAACTATAAATTCAACTGGGGCTGGAGATGCAACAGCTGCATACATTGGTGCATTTGGTGTAGAAAACTTAATTGAGAATGTTAAAGGTGCGTGTGCATCTGGAGCAATTGTTGCTGGAACTAATGAACTTCCCACTATGGAGAAAATAAAGGAAGTCTCAGAATTAATTGAAATAAAACCGCGCTGAGAATTTTATAATTTTGTTACTTTACGTTTAAAATAGAATATGGCTGTCGCATACAAGGCCCCAATTAAAGATATAGTGTTTGGATACGAAGTAGTAGACACTTATGACGTTATTGGTAAAATACCAGCATTTAGTGACTTCACTGAAGATATTGTCATTCCAACTATGGAAGAATGTGCAAAGTTTGCAGAAGAAGTTTTGGCACCAATAAATGCAATTGGTGACCAACAAGGGGCGACTATTGATAACGGAAAAGTATCGATGCCACCTGAATTTGTCGACGCTTATAAAAGATTTGCCGAAGCTGGGTGGGCTTCAATTTCGTTACCATCAGAAATTGGTGGAGGAGGAATGCCAATTGCACTCTCCGGAGGAACTCTTGAAATTTTAAGTAGTGCAAATCTCGCTTTTGGACTAGCACCAGGTTTAAGTGCCGGAGCAATTTCAGCAATTAATTTTCATGGAAGTGAAGAACAAAAAGAAAAGTTTTTACCTAAATTAGTTTCAGGTGAGTGGACAGGGACTATGAACCTAAGTGAGCCACAATCAGGATCTGATCTTGGAACAATCACTACAAAAGCAGAGCCTCAAGATGATGGAACTTATAAAATAACTGGAACAAAAGTTTGGATTACTTTTGGAGAACATGATATGACTGACAACATCATTCATTTAGTACTTGCGAAAGTACCTGGTTCACCTGAAGGAACAAAAGGTATTTCTATGTTTATAGTTCCAAAAATGATGGTCAATGAAGATGGCTCTTCTGGAGAAAGCAACAATGTAACATGTATCTCTATTGAGGAAAAATTAGGTATTCACGCAAGTCCAACATGTGTTATGGAATATAACGAATCAGTTGGCTATTTAGTTGGAGAGGAAAACAGAGGCCTTAATTACATGTTCACAATGATGAATGAGGCAAGAGTATGGGTAGGTGGACAAGGTCTTGCTTGCGCATCAGGATCTCTTCAGGGTGCTGCTCAATATGCTAGGGATAGAGTCCAAGGTCGTCCTGTTGGAATGTCAAAAGAGGATGCTAAAAATTCAACAATTATTGATCATGCAGATGTTAGAAGAATGCTTATGACAATTAAATCATACGTTGATGCAATGAGATATATGATGTATGACAATCAATTAATGCTGGATGTAGAATACTTTGCAGAAGATGAGGAAATGAAGGCTTTTGGTGAGGAAAGATGTGGAATCTTGACTCCAATTACTAAAGCATGGATATCAGATTTAGGAGTTGAGCTTTCTTCTATGGCTATACAAGTTTATGGTGGAATGGGTTATGTCGAAGAGACTGGAGTAGCTCAATATCTGAGGGATTCAAGAATTGCACCAATTTATGAAGGAACAAATGGAATTCAAGCCTTAGATTTAATGTTTAGAAAACTCCCATTAGACAATGGTCAAGCAATGCAAAGATTATTGGGTGATGTAAATGAACTTATCGAGGAAATGAAGAAAGATGATGAAGTAATTTCATCTATGGCAGAAAAGCTTGAAAAAGAAGTCTCTACATTGTCCGAGGTTACATTGTGGCTTGGTGGAAGAATGTTAGAAGGAGAACTTGTTGACGCAAGTGCTGCTGCTACACCTTATTTGAAAATGTTTGGACAAGTTCTTGGTGGATACTATATGGGTAAAGCTGCTATTTTGGCAAACAAAAAATTTAAAGAAACTAATGATGAGTTTTATACCGATAAATTAACCCTTTCAAAATTTTACATGGAACAACTGCTTCCATTGACATCTGGTTATGCTTCAGCTGTTACAGCAGGTAAAGATGATCTTTATGCCATGAAGGCTGATAATTTCTAATTGATTGAATCTTTAAAGAATAAAAGTAACTCTATTGCTCTGATTGGATCATCAAATGATCCCAGAAAATATGGAAATAAAATTTTATTAGATTTAACAAAAAAGGGATACACTGTTTATCCGGTTAACAAGAAAGAAAAAGAAATTGAAGGACTTAAAGCATATAAAAATATAGAAATGCTTGAAGAAATCCCCTCGATAATCAATTTTGTAATACCTCCAGATGAAGGATTAGTTGTTACAAGGGATTTGGTTGAGAAGGGATATGACAATTTTTGGTACCAACCAGGTGCAGAAAGTGATGAAATCTCAGAATTCTTAAAAATTAACAAAAAAAATTACATAGATGACAAATGCATTATGGTTGTAACAAGATTATCTTCTAATTATTAATCTTCAAGTTGTTTATTTACCTGATCAAGTTCTTCAAATGATTTTTCAAGTTTATTGACTCTTGTAGTCTTTAAAGATTCAAACGATTGAACAGTTTGGTCTAATCTCTTTGTTACATCATCAAATGAATCAATAAATTTCCTAATTTCATTTTTTATTTTTTCATGAGTAGCAAGAATATTCTTAGTATCTGTTTGTAAACTAAATAATTTCATTGAATGTCTTATTGTCTCAAGATAGGCCATTAGTGTTTGTGGGCTTACTAATATAACTTTCCTTGAAAAAGCATATTCAATAACTGGTGTTTTTGAAGAACCAATAACTGAAGTAAGAAGAAAGTGATATAAATTCTCAAGTGGAATATACATTAAAACAAAGTCTACGGTATCTTCATCAGGAGCAATGTAGCCCTCTCTCGAAGCAGTATCATCTATTTTTGTTTTAATTGCTTTATCTAAAAATTCTTTAGTTTTGGCCTTAATAGAGTCTGTTATTTCTCGTCTTGCTATTTCATCTAAAGTTTCATCTTCTAAATCTCTATTAAGTTTTGAAATTTCCATATATATCGTAAGCGGGAATTTTGAATCCATATTGATCGATTTGTCATCTGGAAGGTAAAAAGTAAAGTCAGGTTTTGTACCACTCTTCATTATTTTTTGAGTTTCATAATGGATCCCTTCTTTATAGTCCATAATTCCTAAAAGATCTTCAACTTGAAACTCAGCCCACTGACCCCTGCTTTGATTATTGTTTAATACTGATATTAAATTTCGAGTTTGTTGATCTACTCCTGATATAGAACTTTTTATTTCACCAGTTTTTTCAAGAAATTCTTTTACAGTTTGATCTGATTTGTTTAATAATTTATAAATTTGAGATTCTTCATTTTCAATAATTTCACTAACAATTCCTTTAATCAAATATTCGTCCTTATTTTGTTCTTCAGAATTATCTTTTTTTGTAACAAAATATAAAATTGCGATTAAAAGCGCTGAAATTATCCCTAAAAATAAAATTTCCATGTTACAAGAATAGCAAGTTGCGTGGACAGTTTTGAAATTAAACCGTATCAAAAAGTTTTTTGAAACTAAATTTAAAATTATCTTCAGAATAATTAGATAAAATAAATCCCTTTGCATTCTTAGCAACTAAAGATGCCTCATCATAATTATTTTTTATATATTCAATCTTTAAGGAGAGGCTATCTAGATTATTACTTTCAAATACATATCCTGTTTGACCATCAATAACAATATCACTCATTCCTGGAGCATCTGTAACAAGTACTGGACACATTGCTACTTGTGATTCGAAAATTACCCGTGCAAGCCCCTCTGATATTGAAGGTAGAATCATTAAATTTGAAGATGAATAATAATCTTTAACACTTTCCCTATCAACAGGCCCTATCAATGAAACTTGATTTTGAAGGCCTGATTTATCAATTAAGTCTTTGAGCTCTTTAAAATATTTTTCATTAGGAGCGGGCCCAACAATTGATAAGTGATAACTTTTGTCATTGATTCTTTGAATTGCCTCAATAATCATATGAGGTTTTTTTCTATCTGTCACACTTCCAATAAATAGAATATTAAATTTGTCTTTAGAAAGTGGCTTAGGTTCAATATTTTGAAAATCCTTAAAATCAATCCAAGCAGGAAACCTTACAACACTTTTTGAAGAATCTATATCTAAAACTTGTTGTTCAGTCGAAGATGAAACTGCTCTTATAATATTTGATTTACCAATAGAGTATTTTGCCATTATGTAAAATAGTTTTTTGTACAACCTTGGTAAAACTAAATTTTTCTCTAAACTCAAGGTCTCAATGAAATCACCATGAGTTTCAACAACTATTTTTACTTCAGCTCTTCTTACCTTTAAAAATAGAATTGAAAAAAAAGAAGATACTGGATCTTGAAAACATACAATATCTATATTTTCCTTTTTAATAATTTTGTGGGTGGTAAAGATTGAAATTTGAATAATTCTAAAATAATTTATTAAACGATTTTTTATTTTCTTATTTAAGTAGAAGTTTCCATACGTCTCGTTAAAAAAAGTTTTACTGTTTGCAAAAGCTAGAACAGAAACATTACAAACTTCACTTAATGTAATGAACTTTTTTTTTAAGTTTTCAGTTAAAGGAAGTTGATATGTAGTGGGTGCAATAAATAGAACATTTTTCATAAATTTAAAAATTTAGTGAGTTCTTCAACAAGTTCTTCATCATGTGTCCATGGTATTCCATGAAGTGCATTAGTAAATGTTATTGGTGTAATATTTTGCATTTTTGTAGTCACTTCTTGCGATGCTTTTTGAGGTACAAGACTGTCTTTACCACCAATTAGCGCCAAGGTTTCAGTTTCAATATCACCTAGCCAGTCTCTTGAATCAAAAGCTACTACGTGTCTTCCACCATCTCCATAGATAAAATCATCTTTAGAACGATGAAGATTGTTCCACGCCCAATCAGTAAACTCATTTTTTAGAGCACTAGATTTTTTAAGAAAAGAATATTTAGATTGTGGATTTTTGTTGGGAAAAAGTCTTTCTCTAATCCTTACACCACCAACAAGTAATTTGAAAAGAAAGTTATCTTTATACCTCTCTCCCTCGATCCAACTAAATGGTGTAACCAAAACCATTTTATTTATTCTTTCCGGAATTTTTTTGGATATTGTTAGTGCAACTGCACTTCCCATGGACCAACCTACTAAATGGCATTCTGATACATTTAATTCATCTAGAATGCTTATTACTATGTCTGCATTCTCATCAACACTCCATCTTTCCCAACTGGCATCCGATCTTCCATGATTTTTAAAATCAATAGTTATAAATGAACTAACATTTTTAATTTTAGGAAGAACATTAAACCAACTCCCAAGTGAGTCAGTACCCCAACTATGCAGAAAAACAATTGGTATTGTGCCCTCAACAATGTTTTCTCTAATAAAATATTCTTTTTCTCTCACAAAGACAGTTCTTCCAGGAATCTTTATAGGATGTAATTGGGTTATTCCCTCTGTTTTACTTTTTTGAGTCAAAACCAAATTCTTAAATATGGAAGTGAAAGCGAAAACTTTAGCAATTGTTTTTATCATCTTTTAAATAATATTTATCTTTTCATTATATTTAGAATTAATTTCACCTATTTCCCAAATATTTTTGTTGAGCTCCATATCTTTTTGAAGTTTAATATTTTGGTTCTTAGGTATTGAAATGAGAAAGCCACCATTAGTTTGTGCATCACATAGTATTTTTAAAGATTGCTCATCCAGATCAGAAATAAGTTTGTCTGATAGGTATTCATAATTTCTCAAGCTTCCAGAAGGAAATATTTCTTTATCCAGATAATCATAAATATTTTCAATCAAAGGAACAGAATCAAATTTGATTGTTGCTGATAATTTGGAATCATTCAGCATTTCATACAAATGCCCCAACAATCCAAAACCAGTTATATCTGTAATTGCATTTGCATTATTATCCAGTGAAAAATTTAAAGATTTTTTATTTAGTTCAGTCATAATGTCAGTTACAATTTTTACGCTTTCGTCAGAAGCAACTCCTCTTTTAATTGCAGTTGTAATAATCCCAGTTCCTATTGGTTTTGTTAAAAAAAGTCTATCTCCATCCTTAATTTCATTATTTTTAAATATCTTATCTTTTATAACACCAGTGATGGAGAAACCATATTTTGGTTCTTTGTCATCGATACTGTGACCTCCAATGACAGTACAATTTGCTTTTTGCATTGTGTCAAGACCACCTTTAATCACCTCAGACAATATATCAAAACTTAATTCACTTCGAGGCCAACAAACTAACTGCAAAGCTGAAATAGGTTCTCCTCCCATTGCATATACATCTGATAGCGCATTTGCGGCTGCTACTCTTCCCCAGTCGTAAGGATTATCAAGAATGGGAGTAAAAAAATCAACAGTTTGAATTATTTTTTGATCACCAACTTGAATAACTCCTCCATCATCAGGATTATTTAGTCCAACTAATAAATTTGGAGATTCAGTAGCTTTATGATTTTTAAATTGCGTCAAAACTTGAGCAAGCTCACCAGGTGAGAGTTTACAAGCTCAACCAGCGCCATGAGAGTATTCAGTTAATCTCAATTGAACCTCCTTTAATTACTTGTTTAATTGTCTTTCTTTTTCAATAAATTCAGTAAATGAATGTCGGATTCTCTCTAAAAGAGGCGATTGAGTATAAACTTGGTCATCAATTTTACTTACAAAAATTGCATGTTTAGCTGTTGATAGGGCAAAAACTGTATCGACATTATAAATATCATTAATATGAATTCTGGAAATTTCTAAATCTAAATCTGTCTCGTTTGCTATGTCGATGAGAGAGCGGCGAGTAATAGAATCCAATATCCCAAGTTCTAAATCAGGTACATAAATTTTGTTATCAATTATCCAACTTACACAAAATGTTGGACCCTCTAGTACTATTCCATCTTTGTTCAATAACAATGAATCTGTGTACCCGTTTTTTTCAGCTAATCTTGTCTGATTAAGATTCATTGCGTAGGAAATTGATTTTGAACCAATATTTTTTACTTCATTTAAATCAAAATCACCTCCAGCATGCCAGTGCGCCAAATGAGATTGCAATGTGAAGCTCTCAGGGAAGTTTATAAGTTCTTGATAAAAAATATAGACATCACTTTTATCTTTATCCGAGCCTCTTCCAATAATTACCCTCATGTAGCCATCATCATAATTTGAAGCAATTGAAATAAGATTGTCTTTTATTTCTTGAAAATTAATATTGTTGAAAAACATTTTTTCTGCAGATTGGGCGAATCTTTCCATGTGCTTGTCGATTCCAAATAAATAGCCTTTATGTATGGCTATTGCTTCAAAAATTCCATCACCTCTCCAAATAGCTAGGTTTTCTACAGGTATATTAAATTCTTCTTTTGATACCTCAACCCCATTAATAAGATACATTTAATTTCTTTCCCTTTTATATGTATTTGTAATTGGCATTCTTCTATCTTTTCCAAAAGCTCTGTTTGTCAATTTTACACCAGGAGCGACTTGATTTCTCTTATATTCATTTCTGTCAATTTTTTCGAGCACATCGTATACAACATTCTTATCAATTCCAGAATTTATAATTTTCTCAGAGGAAAAATCTTCTTCAATATAAAGTTTTATTATTTTATCTAAAGTGTCGTAATCAGGAAGAGAGTCTGAATCAAACTGATTTTCGCTAAGCTCTGCACTTGGTTCTTTGTCTATCGTGTTTTGTGGAATAACCTCAGATATTGAATTTCTAAATTTTGCCAGATTATATACATCTGCTTTGTAAACATCTTTAAGGAGCGCAAATCCTCCAACTAGGTCTCCATACAAAGTAGCATAGCCTACGGCCATTTCTGATTTGTTGCCTGTAGAGACAACCATAGCATTTAACTGATTTGATAGTGCCATAAGGAGGTTGCCCCTAACCCTCGACTGAATATTTTCATCTACGACACTTTTCAATTGTTCTTCAATATTTGCAGAAACTAATGTTCTTATATTTTCAACAGTATCCTCAATAGTGATTTCTTTAATGTTTATACCTAAGTTTTTAGCAAGTTGTTTTGCATCATCTAAGGATGATTCTGGATTGTATTTTGATGGCATTGCAACACCTATGACACGTTCTGGAGTTAACGCATCACAAGCTATAGTTGCCGTTAAAGCTGAATCAATTCCACCAGATAGTCCAACAAGTACTTTGTTGAATTTGTTTTTTGTTACATAGTCAGATAGACCTAATTTCAAAGCAGCATACATTGACTCGATTTTATCAAGCTCTTTTGTACTAGCTAATGGTTCTAACTCAACATTCTTATCATTCAAATATAAATTTGACTCTGAAATAATATCTTTTACATCGAGTTCAACGTCTAAAGTAAAAAAGTCTTCTTCAAATTGTGGAGCCATGTATATAATTTCTCCATTTTTATCAACCACAAATGAACCACCATCAAAAACAAGTTCATCTTGGCCACCAACCATATTTAGATAAACAATTGGTACACCTAGTTTTTTTGCTTTATTCTTTACTTTGTCTTTCCTTTGGTTAATTTTGTTTAAATCAAATGGGGATGCATTTATATTTAATATGATTGAAGCTCCTTTTTTTACTTGTTCTTCGGCTGGACCATCTTCGATCCAAATATCTTCACATATATTTATCCCTACAGCAATATCTTCGTACCAAAAAAGAGTTGAAGGATTTGTACCTTTGTCAAAATATCTTGCTTCATCAAAGACGGAATAATTAGGTAGGAAACATTTATGATAAATTCCTTTTACATCACCATTTTGAACAATCGCAGCTGCATTGGCTATATCTCTGTCAACATTATCATTTTTTTGTTTCTTTAAGCTACGATCAACAAACCCGATTACACCACTTGTTTTTCCAGAAAACTCTGCAATCTCTTCCATAACCGCAAAATTTTTTCCGACAAAACTTTCTCTTAGTAGCAAATCTTCAGGAGGATAGCCTGTTAGTGCAAGTTCTGGAAATAAGACAATATCAGAATGTACTTTTTCAGCCTCTTTTAATGTGTTGATTATTTTATCTTTATTTTCTTGGATCGCACCAACAGGAAAAGATAATTGTGCACAAGATATTCTTAGTGTTTTTGTATTCACACAATAATGATAATTAAATGATTAACTAAGAAGATACCGTTATGACAATATCTTTTGAATCATCAATCCAATTAGTTACTCTTTTAAGTGAAGGCATTCTATCAACAATTTTTTTTGCCTGATTTGCATTATGCATCATCTCATGAAGGCTTTCAGGGTTTCTTCTTTTAAGATCAGCCACACTTTCAACGCCAACAGCTTCTAAGAGATCTGCATAATCTCTACCAAGGTTCTTAATTTTCATCAGTTCGGCGCGTTTGGCCCAATGCAAAAGTTTTGGTGATGTTATTCCAGTCTCTTTTGTAAGCAAGGCTCTTCCAGATCGAGTTGATGCGATTTGGAGAAACGTTACTGTAGTTCTGACTCTAGCTCTTCTTAATTTTGTAGCTTCTGTATGCGTCATTCCATTTATTGAGTCAATTGAATTCATGTTTAAAGTTTACAAAATTTTTTTTAAAAACTAAGAAAATTTTTAGGGAGATTTTCCCACTCTTAAAAATCAGACTGTTTGTCAAAATCTGTAGGTTTAAGAAAATTAAAATTTAGAATTTTCATTTTTGATTCAGATGATTCAAAGAAGTCAATCAAATCAAAATTTTTAAATACTGAATCATCACCATCAATATCATCTTGAGTAATGAGTTCAAGTTTATTCCAGAAATATCTAGGTATCAAGATTGGGTATCCTGTTTCGTATCGGTATTGAGGGACTACAACCTCATCATCATCATGCTTTGTTAATAGTAATTTTTCAATTACTTCTGAATTAATTGCTGGTTGATCCCCCATGAATATCAATACTCCATCGATATTTTTATCCGAGCTCAAATAGAATAAACCGGTTCTAATAGATGAAATAATTCCTTCCTCCCAACTTTCATTGATAAGAATTGTGCTGTTTTTAAAATCAATCTTTTCAGTAAGGGTTTCGTTTTCATGCCCTAATACAACAATTGAATTTTCAATACTATTCGAAACGGTTTCTACAACAGTTTCCAAAATTGTTTTACCTTTATATTCAGCCAATTGTTTTGGGAATCCCATCCTAGACGATTCTCCGGCGGCTAAAATAATTGCTGCTTTCATTTATATTACTTGTGAAAAAAGTGAGCTACCGAAGCCAGAAACAACTACTAATAAAAAAGCTTCAATGTTTCTGAGAAGATATACCTGTTTTAAACCTGACCCTAAACAAACCAGTGCAAAAATAGCAGTTCCAATAATTAAAAATATTTGAAGAGGGATTGAACTTGTAAAGAAGATTACTCCATTTAAAAAAACTGGAATATTTGAAAATCCATAAATTATTCCTACTTGCCTAAAATCTGTCTCTTTTCTAAAAAAACGTGTCAACAATAAATAAACAAGGCCTACACCAACAAACCCTGATACAAAGCTAGAAATTAAATAACTTGTGAGTAATCCAAATAATTGTTGAGAATTGAATACATTCTCGAACTCTCTTATTAAATTATTTAATTCATTGACTGTTTGTACCGGAAGGGTTCCAACAATTAATCCAAGATTTTCCTCAAGATAAACAAGTGAGTTTCTTAAAAAGTTTAAGGCAGCAAGACCACTAAACAAGAAGCCAGAAATGTAGATTGCAATAGCAATTTGGAAATTGCTAACCTCTGACGCAAGTTCATTGTAAATATTTTTATCCAATCTAAATATTTTTAAAATTACTTGTCTATTGTTTCCCATATACTTTTCTTCTTCTTTAAAATCTAATGTATGACTATAACAAAAGTAATAGCTTATTTAATAACTATAGCTATGGTATCAACAATATTTTGGGCTCAGAACCAAGTCTCAGTATTCGATTCGATAATTCCATCTCTTCCTTGGGGTGTCGTTTCGCTTGTCGATCTGTATGCTGGATTTATTCTTGTAGGAATTTGGATATTTTATAAAGAAAAAACGGTATCTGCATTAGTTTGGATTTTTTTCTTAATGACTTTAGGCAATCTGACTACAGCAATATATGTGATTTATAGCCTTAATAAGTCAAAAGGAAATATCACTAAATTCTTTATGGGTAAAAATAGTTAATCTTTTCTTAAATTATCAAGCAATATAAGAGAAACGTCTCTTACTCTGACATTATCTCCTTGGCCAATCTCTTTCATTCCATCATCCATCATTATGTAACAAAATGGACAGGCAACAGCGACCTCATCAGCACCAGTTTCAACAGCTTCCTCTACTCTTTCGATATTAACTTTTTTACCGGTTGCTTCTTCCATCCACATTCGTCCACCACCAGCACCACAGCAGAAGCTTGTTGTTCCTTGTCTTTTCATTTCTCGAATTTCAATACCGCCAATAGATCCAACTATCTCTCTTGGAGCAGTATAAATATCATTATGTCTACCTAGGTAACAGGAATCATGATATGTAATGACATGTGGTTTGTCACTTGTTCCTACTTCAATATGTCCTGATTGGACAAGTTCAGTCAACAATTGACTGTGATGTATGACCTCAAAATTTCCGCCTAATTGGGGATATTCATTTTTAATCGTATTAAAACAGTGCGGACACTGAGTGATAACTTTTTTAACATCAAGGTTATTCATCGTCTCAATATTTTGAATTGCTAACTGCTGAAATACAAATTCATTTCCAGTTCTTCTTGCAGAATCACCTGTACAAACTTCTTTTGGACCCAGGACTGCATATGATACATTTGCTCTTCTGAGGAGTGTTGCAACAGCTCTTGTTACAGGAACATTTCTATCATCAAAAGCTCCTGCACAACCTATCCAGTACAGGTAATCAATTTCCTCTTTATTTTTTTCATCAAGCAAAGGAACTTCAAAATCTAAATCTTCTGACCATTTCATTCTATCTTCTTGAGATGCACCCCAAGGATTTGAAGAATTTTCCATTGCAACATATGCCTTTCCTAACTCAGAAGGAAAATCGGAAGCCATCAATGCTAAGTATCTACGCATATCAAGTATCTTGTCTAGAATTTCAATGTTTACAGGACAAATTTCATCACATGCTTTACAAGAAGTACAAGCCCAAAGCTCTTCCGGTGTAATTCGCTCAAATACACTTGATGATTTCACTTTTAAGTCTATAGGAGTTGATACGGTTGTAGGTACAGCAGGATTTCCGGTTTCTGACATAACCTGTCCAACTTTCAAGATAATCTCTCGGGGATCCAATGGTTTTCCTGTAAGGTTAGCTGGACAAACAGAAGTACAGCGACCACATACAGTACATGCATCAAGATCTAAAAGTTGCTTCCATGTAAAATTTTCAATTAATTCAGCACCCACAGTTTCAATATCTTCCGCCTCCATTAGATTTCCAATATCTCTCATCGCACCTTTTGGTCTTTCTTTTGGACTCAAATACATATTTACTGGAGATGTGATTATGTGTCTTAATTTTGATTGTGGAAGTACTAGTAAAAATACAAAAAAGCTTACAGTATGAAGAATCCACGAGATTCTGTGAAATAACACACCACTTTCAAGAGGTAAAAGGGTGGCAATAAAATAGCCTACAAAACTCCACTTCTCATAGTTAGGAAATCCTTCAACAATTATCCTTCCTGCTTCAGTTGTAAGACCCGAAACACCCATAAAAGCTAAAAGGGACAGAGTTAAATAATCGTCCATTTTTGTCTTAGTTTTTATTCTGTCTTCAGTACCAAAAATTCTTCTATAAAAAGCCCAAACAAGACCAGCGAGATAAAGAAGTGATGCTAGTTCTAGTAAAAAAGAATAAACAATATATGTTGTACCTTGTAAAAATTTTAAGGATGGCGGCATCAAGTGGTGAATTTCCAAAGTTATTGTTCCTGCAAATAATCCAAGAAAGCCTAAATATATCATTGAGTGCATCAAGCCAGCTGCTTTAAATCTTAAAGTTGTTCTCATGAGTATTCCATCAAAGAAGCTAAATATCCTATCTGAAATTTTTACTTTTCTTTTTTCTTCAGATCCTCTTGACCAATTTTTTGCACGAAGGGAAAACAAATAACCGATTTAGGTATATTTTCAAAGACTCTTCTCCCCCCAATAATTTCACCCTCAGGAAATATGTAGCTAGCAAGCCATAAAAATATTACCGAGAGGGCGGCACCAGCAGAAAACAGTAAAACATAATCATTAACTTGTTTTTTTGGTTTACTATTATTCATTGTTATTTTCTTTTGAGATTTCAATTGAGCGGTTAGTCGCTGCTTCAATTGCGTCAAATATTATTTTATCAAAAGAGTTTTCAGACAGCGAATTGATACCAGCCTCAGTAGTGCCATTTGGTGATTTAATGTTATCAACAATTTCATCAAAACTGATCTCACCTAATAATGAAGGCAAAGATAATATTAATTGTTCAACAATAACTTTGGCTTCCTCTTTTTCCATTCCGAGTTTTTCAGCAGCATCAACAATTTTTGAAGACATTTCAAAATACCAAGCTGGTCCACTTCCGTAAATTGCGGTAATAATATCAAATAAATTTTCAGGA